>Ga0215275_1007_pt2 | contig 161818 bp, 133 predicted proteins | sample ZER3_100Endo4_M3_FD_182623 | JGI IMG/M metagenome (GOLD analysis project Ga0215275, IMG submission 182623) | Enriched cells of freshwater protists from Biology Centre CAS, Ceske Budejovice, Czech Republic - ZER3_100Endo4_M3 | ecosystem: Environmental > Aquatic > Freshwater > Unclassified ...
TTTCAGATCAGTTACAACAACAGCTTCAATTATACCGTAAGCTTTGTTAATCCGGATGTATCGTTACAGTATTCTTCACCATCCGCCTTTACTTCAGGAGTATCGGTTACGAAGACCAATGGTCTCAAAATTACAGGGTATACGGCCTATCAGGTGATCATGAAGACAACAAGCAGTAATCTTACTGATGGTGTGAAAACCATGCCTGTATCTGTTGTAAATTTGCAAACCACACCTCCGGCAGGTAAACCAGGCATCATCTCATTTACAAGAGGCTTATCTGCATCTGATCAGATCATTATTACCAATGGCATGACGGATTATACGTATCAAACAGTCGATTATACATTGAGGTATTATACCAATGGAAACAACAGTACTGTAAATGCCGCCGCAGCCGGAACCTATGCTACCCAAATCGTTTACATAGTATTGCCGTTGTGAAAAGCAGGCGCAGCATCAGCAGATTAAGGCATTTTAGATGCTCCGGAACAATGTTGCTGATCCTGCTTTTGCTGAATACCAGATTATCTGCTCAGGAGCATCATGGACTTCCTGTACTTAGCCTGTCGGCAAAAGAAGTAAATGTTAAAGGCAAAGAGCTGATCACACTCACTTTAAAAATAGTAAATCCCGGTAGCATCACTTTAAAAGCCAGTTTGAAAATAAATGCAGACAAAGGTCTGCATTTGATCTCAAGAGATAGCCTGTATACAGCGATATCAGCAGGAGATAGTTTGTTCGTTCCTGTAAAACTTTATGCCTCCGGAAGTCTGGTCGCCGGAGGGGATTATAAGGTCTCCTTCAGTCTGTACCAGGAAAACAATAAAGTTGAGCAACAGATATGCCAGATTAAGATTCTGGAAAACAGGCAGGTGAATATGGTTGCTTTGTTGAATTCGATAATTCTGACTGGTGTTGGAGATTCGATCAGAATTCCGCTGAGAATCAGCAATCCGGGAAATACCAGACAGAAAATACACCTCATTTCCCGTTTCCCTTCCCGTTTACAGGGTGATGGTTTCCATAATAGTATACAGCTCATTATTCCCGCATTCAAAGATACCACGATCTATATCAATAAAAAGATCACCAGGGATTTGCTGCAGTTTGATGTATTCAAAGTAAATGTTACCGGACTTTATCTGAATGGAGATCAGTTTGCTCAATGTCTGATCGACATCCAGAACCTCAAGACCGAACGCTATAATCAGTTACCATCAGCCGATAATACTTATACAGGGTTGTACAACAACAGCCTGAGTCTGAGTGCCCAGAACTTTGGAAGTAACTTTTCTGCTTATATGATGGCCGGAGGTGGTGTTGTTGATCTTCCTTCCGGACGCATTGGTTATAATATTGACGCTACACTATACAGAAATGATCCTAACAGACCTTACCTGAGAAATACTTATCTCAGCTATGAAACCCATAATATGGGCATTAGCGCAGGCAATATAACACGTAATTTTGATATGAATCTGAATGGAAGGGGTGTTGCGGCTTTCATTGCGGATACAGCAAAAGACAATAGATATGAAGCCGGCTATATTGACAACTCTGCAAATCTGATAGGTCCCGGGTACTATACCTATGATTCCGGGAAGTCAGGATGGTTTGGTTTTGAACATAACGGGCAAAGGCTCTCCATCAGGAACAGCGCACTGTACAATAAAGATCCCTTTATGCAAGCCAATAACCTGCTCTTCGGAAATGAAATTTCCTGGGCGGCAGGAAAAAAAGTAAAAATCGGTGTAACGTTGAGCGGGGGAACTACGAGTTCCTTTGAACATCAGGAACAGATAAAGACAGGAGTACTTGCAGGTTTTAATATAGACGCTAATATTGGAGATTTATATTTGAACAGTTCGAACCTGAAGAGTTCAGACTATTATCCGGGTATCAGGAGAGGTTCAGATATATTTATGGAAAGAATCTCATATAATGCAGACAGGCTGAACATATGGGCTGCATATAATTATTTCCGCTTTGCACCAAAGAACTTTAACAGTTATATCAATTTTACCTCTGAATACGGTTCTGTAAGATCAGAAATCGGCATTTCAAAAACATTTGATAAGTTCTCCATATCGCTGTCCCCGGTTCATATTATGGAACACGGGACTTATTTTCTCTCTCTAAATGATATAGTATCTGGCAAAATGGAATCCTGGCGGCTCCTGAGCCTGCTTACTTATAATAACCCGCTAAAACAACAATCTATATATTTCAACATTGAAACAGGGAAAGCAAGCAACTCTCTGTTGAACAGTAGCGTGCCTCAGTTTAAGGTAAGTGGAAATCTCCATTACGGCATTTTCAACCTGAATACCAGTTTTCAACATGGGGCAGTTTATATAAGTGAAACACTGAATAACTTTAACGGACAAAGCGGAACCTATAAAAATCTGAGCATAACACCCACGATGCAGCATTTTTTTTTAAAGAAAAGATTGAGGGCAGAAGCAGGCTTATCCTATAATGATGTTTCAACCTCTGGAAAGAACTGGCTGATTACCGGAAGGACCGAGTATCAGTTGTCCGCGAAAACACAGGTTTTCGCTTCTCTGGCAAGAAGTCAGTATAATTTCAATCAGTTCAGGTATGATTATAATAACCTGCAATTCGGGCTGGTTCAGAAAATACCTAATGCAAGAGTTGGTACTAAAGAGAACACACTTGAGGTATTTTTGTATAAAGACGAAAATCAGGATAGGGCATACAATGGGGGTGATGCAGTTGCCAGGGGTCAGATCGTATATATCAATGGCGTTGCTTTTATTTCAGATAAAGAGGGAAGAGTTGTTTATAAGAACCTCCCGGACGGGGAATATCGAATTTCCGTTGGTAATCAGGCGCAGTGGTATGCACCTGAACAGCGGATTTTGCTCAACAAAAAGAAAGTAAAAACAGAAGTCGCATTATACAAAACCGGTACTTTAAAAGGCGTTGTAAACTACTCCTATAATGAATATAGCTATGAGGTGGAAAAGAACAAAGGAGGTATAGTCATACTGGCAACTGATGAAAATGGTTTTACTTCTACTGTAAAAACAACAGATAACGGACAATTTGTCTTTTATCTTCCTACAGGCAGCTATACCGTCAAAATTGCAGAGGGTGAACTCCCTGATGAAATTACCTGCACCAATAATGATCAGCGGTTTACAATAAGTCAGGATAATCCTCAGGGCCTTATTTTTGACCTGCTCCTAAAAACACGAAAAATAGAAAGTAAGAAATTTATCTCTAAATCGCTTAAGAAGTAAAATGCCCGGTATCCGTCTGAAGCGGAAGAGAAAGGTGGATCTTACATCGCTGGCCGGGGCCATTTTCGAAATGAAGACGAACACTGCTTCCAAAAAGCTGCTGATAGTTGGTGCCGTATTTCTCCAGATCAGACATCAATTTTTCAGGGGCCATCGCATGATATTCCATCGTCAGATCAAGACGATCCGTTTCGATATGAATTTTTAAATCAAGATCAACCAGATCAACTGGGTTAACTTCGCAAAAAAGCTCCAGAATGTTGATCAGGGACAGGGGTGCAATTTTTTTGTCGAGAGGATAGCCCTGAATATTCAGTACTATATTCAGGTTATTTTTGAAATGACTTAAGGTGATGAAATAGACAAATTTGGTCAGGTGCTGAAGCTCTTCTGTAAGTGGCGTTAGCTGTTGGCGTCCCCAATACAGCCTGTAACGAAGTAATTCTGAAAAACTTAAGATGGATTCTGGTGTAACTTCATCGTTGTGAACGGCAGACTCTTTAATCTGTTTGAGGGAACGCATTAAAAAATCCGGACTGATATTGGTTTTTAAAAGATCCAGTTTTACCTGTTCGATCTCTTTCTTCTCGTTTTCCAGTTCTACCATGGTATGGCTTTCTTCATTTTTTTCCATGAAGAAGAGCATAATGGAAAAAACCATGAAATTGAGCAGATATCCTCCAAGATTATAGACGTATTTTACCAAAAATCCAGAATTCTGAGTTAATGGACTCTTGATGTAAGCTATCACAAAATTACTGTTAAACCAGACATCCAGAGCAGTGATCAGCAGATAACTTATAATGACAAGCAGCCAGAACATCAGACTGCGGTTCCTTTTAAAATAGTAAGGGATCAGGAACAGGCAATAGACATAATAGAATAAGGCAATCAGGAGGTTTTCGAGTATGAAGTGATTAATGATAACTCCTGGTGTGAGCGGCACTTTTACCATCATTAAAGTGCCGGCTATAAATACCCAGGTCCAGTAGATCACATGTGCTACCCAACGGTTACGGGTAAAATAAATCCAGCGGTTCTTTCTATTGATCTCTATGTCTACGATATCGCTCATCCTCAAAAATCGATGGTTAGAATAATTTCAAATCTGTCTTTAAGGTTGTTCATGATCAACTTGTGTCTTCCCGGATACAGTATTTCAAGTCTTCTCTTTACATTTTTAATCCCTATACCTCCCTGATAATCTGTAATGGCCTGACCTATGGCATTCAAAGGTTTACTGTTCTGAAGCCTGAAGAATATCCCATGGTCGGGAATATCAATATCAAGATTGATCCATGATTTGCCAAAACTTGTTTTTGTACCATGTTTAAAGGCATTTTCAAGAAAATTAATGAGCAATAAGGGTGCAATCATTTTGCCTCCCGCATCACCGTTTATATTTACGGTAACAATACACTGATCATCCCTGTGCCGAAGTTTTTCTAATGCAATGTAACTATTTGCAAAGGTAAACTCATTTTCCAGCGGAACCAGATCTGCCTTGCAGTCGTATAGCATATAATGTAGCAGAGATTCCAGTTTATCTATGATGACAGCTGTTTGTTCTGATCTTTTAAGACTAAGTGCATAAATATTGTTTAAGGTATTGAACAGGAAATGAGGATTGACCTGTGATTTAAGAAAGCTGCTTTCGAGTGCAATTTTCTGCGTCTTAAATTGTATAAGTCTTTTGATCTCCTTTTGCTGATCATAGATATCTAAAAAGTAGTAGAGGGCAATGAAAAAAGTGAAAGGAAATAAAAAACCTGTTAGTGTTTTATAGTTTATTGTTAGCAATTGCTGGCTATCAGCATTAGTTTCATGGAGGTTATGGGTAATTACTTTAATAAGCAATATTCTGATACAGAATGCAAAAAATAGTAATACAAAAAAGGAAATCCAGAAAATGTATCTTTTTTTATGGCTATACAGGGGAATGATAAGAAACAGAAATGCATAGCTTACGAACAGGAGGATTACTGATTTGATACAGAAAATATAGAAGCTGATGTTGCCTGGATGCTTTAGATCTTCTTTGAAGCCTGCATTTTTCATTTGCAGGTAGGAAGCAGATAACAGTATTGCCCAAAACAACAAATGCAGCAACCATTTATGATATCCTAAGCTTTTGTGAAGGTGTTGTTTTAAGGAGTTAGTTGCCATTTACGCTAATGGCAACTAATTTATTTATTATTTTGAAATATTAAAGTATACCTGTTATTTTATGACTAAATCATTTTCATTACAGACATCCAGATGATACGTATACTGGAGATGATCACAATCGCCGCAACACCGATAAACATCTTTTTGATAGGAAGTTTCCCAACCAGACGTGCCGCTATCGGCGCGGCAATAACACCACCAAAAATAAGGCCCAGAATAGATTGCCAGTGGCTTACACCAAGTATAAAAAAGAAAGTAACCGCACTGGCCATGGTCACAAAGAACTCTGTGAGGCTAACTGATCCGATGACATATTTTGGTGTACGGCCCTTGGAGATCAGGGTAGAGGTAACTAGTGGTCCCCAGCCACCGCCGCCAAAAGAATCAAGGAAACCACCGGCTCCGGCCAGCCATCCGGCGCGTTTCACTTTCTGAGGTTTTTGTTTTTCTTTAAAAGCATTTAATAAAATCCGAATCCCCAGTAAAAGGGTATAAACTGATATTACAGGACGGATGTATGCAGAAAAGGCCTCCCCGGCATAGCCAAGTAAAATGGCACCGGCAATAGCCCCAAGTACTCCTGGAATTAAAAGCGTCTTGAATAGTTTTTTATTTACGTTGCCAAAACGGTAATGACTAAAACCAGATGCACCGCTGGAAAACATTTCAGCGGTGTGGATACTTCCTGATATGACAGCAGGACTTAATCCTCCGGAAAGCAGGAGCGTAGTGGATACAACTCCATATCCCATCCCCAGGGCACCATCCACCATTTGAGCCAGAAAACCAACCAGGAGCATCCAAAAGAATTTTTCATCCATTTGCTGATAGACGTCCTTTCCAAATGCAATAACCAGGTCATAGGTAAGATAAGTATAGGATGCAATGCCAATAAACAATATGGCGAGAATGATCAGGCAGATATAGGCAACCTTTTTCCATTTCCTTTCCTGTTTAATGTTGCTGATACTTATGGTCATCTGATTTTCCTGTGAATTGGGCATATAAAGTCTATCGAATAAGTCGGCAATATTATTACCATTTTTCCATTATACAAAATATAATCAAAAGAAAATAATCAAGTAGCTGACCAACAGTTATTTGAAAACACTATTTCAGGAAAGATCACATGACGGAAAGCATATCTGTGACAGATCTGTCCTCAGACTTCTGCAGGAATCTGGTTTTATTTTGAAATCTGAAAAACAAAAGGACTGATGCGCTGAGTAAGCCGAAGGTGAGTCCATACCAGATCCCGTTTACGCCCAGATCGAGGTAGATACCCAGAAAATATCCGAGTGGAATGCCGATGATCCAATAGGCTATAAAGGTAATGATGGTAGGGATGTTCACATCACCAATACCCCTCAGAACCCCGAGCCCTACCACCTGTGTTCCATCAAACAACTGGAAAAACCCTGCGATGATAAGTAACTGAGCAGCAATTCTGATCACAGCCTGATCTTCGGTATAGATGTAAGGCAAGACTGTATTGGCAAGGATGAAGAATATGGCAGTGATACTCATAAACAACAAAATGACGTGGTAACTTGCAATAGCTGAATGTCTTAAGTCTTTAAAATTTCCTTTACCAAAATTATTGCCGGTTTTGATCGTAGCTGCTGAAGCTATACCGCTGGCCATCATATAAGTTACAGCTGCAAGATTAATAGCGACCTGATGAGCAGCCTGCTCTACAGCACCTATAGTTCCGATAAGGATCGCTGCACCGCTGAAGGCGCTGATCTCAAAGGCATACTGGAGGGCGACAGGGGCACCTATTTTAATGATCTTGAGGGCACGGATCTTTTCTGCGAAGACTAATCTAAAGTTTCTCAGGTAAATTTTAAAGTGCTTAGATCTCATGACATAAACGGACATTACTGTAGCCATCAATATCCGGTCAATTAATGTGCTTAGCCCAACACCTTTAACCCCCATGGCTTCGATCCCAAACATGCCTTTAACAAAGATGATCCCCAGTATGACATTGAGAACATTCCCCCAGATGGATACAAACATGGCTTGTTTGGTAAACCCAAGGCCTTCGGCAAACTGCTTAAAGGTCTGGAATATCATCAAAGGAATGATGGATACGGCCAGATATCCGAGATAAGGTTTTGCATAAGCTACTACTTCAGGAGTCTGACCAATATGATCAATCATCAGGAGGGTTCCGAAATGTACAAAAGCGTAGAGCAGCAAACCCATACAGAAATTGATGATCAGGCTGTTTGACAGCAATTTACCACATTCATCATAGTTCTTTTTACCATTTTCCTGAGCAATCAGCGGGGTTAATCCGTAAGAGATACCCATGCCCAGAACCAATACAAGCATAAAGAGACTGTTCACGAGAGAGACTGCTGCCAGCTGAATTGTACCGGCGAAATGCCCTACAATTACACTATCTGCAAGATGTACAAGTGTATGCCCGAGCTGAGACACCACAATAGGCATTGCCAGCCTGAGGTTATCGGAATAATAAGGTTTGTATTTTTTATAAATCTCGTTCAGCATTTCTGCAAAAGTCGGCTATTTCAGCAGGATTTGTGTCACGCTTTTCTTTAATTTAGTTTACTCACATAGTGAACGCTACCGGTAATTACCTGATGGCCTGAAATAATTTTTGCATTTCCTGCATCGTACCCATGGTAATTCTGGTCCACTTGCCATTTTCTTCGTAGATGCCCGTTCCCATAATATCATTGTCCTTTAACCTTTTGAAGAAGTCTTCTTTATAATCAGCAAGTGAAAAGTATAAAAAATTTGTCTCCGATGGAATGAAGGGAAGCGTAAGGCTCTGAAACTGATCCGCAGTAAATTTCCGTACCTCTTTATTCAAAGTGTAAGATTCTGAAACAAATTCCTGGTCTTTTAAAGCAGCCAGCGCAGCGGCAGATGAAATTACACTGACACTACCATTTGGCCAGCATTGTAAATTGCTCAATCGTTCTATAGTTTCTGAATGTGCAATGGCATAACCGATTCTTGCACCGGCAAGCCCATATATTTTGGAAAAAGTCTTTGCTATAACTAGGTTTTTGTTCTCCTGTACAAGCGTGCTTAAAGATTCCTCGCCACTGAAGTCTATATATGCTTCATCAACCAGGATCAGTGCTTTTTTGGAGGCCTCCCGGATAAAGGAAATCAATTGGTTTCTCTCACAGACCGTTCCCGTAGGATTATTGGGATTGCAGATGTATATGAGCCTGGTATCGCCCTGAATGGCAGCAAGCATCCCGGGTAAGTTTAGTTTTTTATCCGCGGTCAATGGAACCGTGATCATTTTGAGCCCTGTGCGTTCTGCAGCGCCGGTCCAATAATTATAACTGGGGATAGCGGTGATCAGGCTACCTTTTTCAGCGGCACAGTAAGCAGGTACGAGGTCCAGGATTTCCGTGGAACCTGCTGACAGAAGTATATTAGATTCCGTAACATGATTTTTCCTGGCAAGTTCGGTTCTAAGCTTGCCGGTAAGATCCCAGCCGTAACGGTTGCTGGCTGTAATTTGTTCAGCCATGGCTTTTCGAGCCATCGGACCGGGGCCATATGGATTTTCATTTGAACTTAATCTGATGGGTGTGCTATTGGTGACTGTTGCCACCACATTTTCCGGTGGCAAAGCAAAGGTTTCGAGGCTGGAAAGTCCAACGCCTGCGGCACCAAGGGTAATGTTTTTCAGCCACTTTCTTCTGCTTGTTTCCATATGAATTAGTCCTTTGCCATTTTTCTGCTAACAACTATCTAATATGCATTTTTTTACTCAGTTTGGTTGAGCATTTGCACCTTATGAATAAAAATATGTCACAGATAAGGGTTCAGGAATTTTATTTTCTTGCGGGATATGATTAAATTTAAGGAATCTGTTATCATTCCTATGAAATCAAATATGAAAATGATCCTGTCATGTGTTACAGCGTTTTTGCTGGCAGGTCTTACCTCACAAGCACAAAGCGGCAACAACCAGTTACAGTTTTCGGGTCAGCTATCTCGACCGACTTCAGCACTTCTTGAAGTGACAAATATTGGTTACGGCGGAGCTGTTAAAGGTATGTATGGCTTTGGAGATAATGACCAGCAGGCTACCTTAGAAGCAGGGTATAACCGGTTTCCTGTGAAGCACTTACCTACAGGAGTGGAAGCTCATTATTCGTCAATACCCATCTATGGCGGTTACCGCTATCTGATCAACAGTTTCAGCCTTGAAGCACAGGTTGGTCTTGCTGTTAATCGGATTATAGGAAGAAACAGCCAAATAACAGTTAGTGACACCCACAGAAACCTGGGTTGGGCATTGGGAATAGGCTATACGTTAAAGGGGCTGGAAATTGCTGCGAGGTATCAGGTTTCGGATGTGAAAGGAACTGATGATGATCTGAATTTTCTCGGAATTCGGTTAGCTTATAATATTTCGCTGTAATTTGTCAGTATTAAAGCAGAATTGAATTGTTCATCAGAAGAACACAAACTACTTCATTTATAGATATTAAGCAAAAGGGAGCCCAAATAGGGTCTCCCTTTTAGTGAATAATTTCATCCAATAGTTTTACATCATTTTGATTTCCACGGACCGGTAATAGCCAGGGTTACACCAGGTGACTGGATATTTACAAAAAGTGTATTTCCTGAAGGCGAGAATACCGGTCCTGCAAATTCAGATTCACGCAGTCCAATGTTCTTCGCGATCACATAGGTTTCTCCTTTAGGTGTGATCCCGATAATCCTGGCATCTTCTTTATCTTCACAGATAACTACATCACCCCAGGGCGCAATCGTCAGGTTGTCGCAATTTTGGAAGGTATTGATGTCATTGGGTTCCAAAAAGAGTTCCAATATACCCGGATGCTCCTTTTCCATTGGCTGACCTTCATACTGGCTCGGGATGTATTTGAAAATTTGCCCTTTAGCGTTCCTGCCACCTGAGGTGCAGGCAAAAAACAACTCATTTTCACCATACCAGATACCTTCTGCTGCTGAAAACCTTGCCGCACCTTTTTGGTAGGCGCGTAATCTCAGGTCATTTTCAGGAGCATCAACGTGATCTAAATCCACCCATTCTGTTTTAAACCCTTTCTTTTCCGGGAATCTGTCTGTTTTCAGGTTTTCGTAGTTCCGGGTATCTGCACTCTTCCATTCTGAAATTACCAGCGCCTGCAGTTTTCCGCCTTTGTGCAGGTCTCCAATCACGTTGGGAATAAACCTGTAGAACACTCCGGTTCCGCTGTCTTCTGTCTGGTATACAATTCCTGCCTTTGGGTGTACAGCTACAGCTTCATGAACAAACCTTCCCATTGACTTGATAGGGACTGCTTTTGTGAGACCGATCTTATCACTGGCAAAAACCTCAAAATTATAACCGTGATCTTTCTCTAAAAAACCATTTTCATCCCCAATGCTCAGTTCTGTTTCCTCACATGTGATCCATGAATTCCATGGTGTTATCCCTCCTGCGCAATTTCTTACCGTTCCGGTCAGACTCAGGTATTCTAATTCTATCTTTTGGCTCTGCTCATTGTAGACCATGGTAGTAGTGCCGCCAACACACAATTGTTTACTTTTGCCGATATCATAAATGTAATCTTTATTGACTTTAGATAGCAGTTCATTGTGTTTTCCAAATGCTCCTGCACCATGGGAACCCGGGGTCAGTTCGTGATTCCGGATCAGCATTACTTTATTATTGTGCCACTTAAAAACACCCATACCGTCATGATTACCGGGAGAAAAAAGCCCGTCACTCATTCGATCTCCCTTTTTTGAGATCACTTTCGCTGTAAACCCTTTTGGTAAACTGAGCAGTTGACCCTCACGATGATAAAGTGGACCAAAGCCTTTAGAATCTGCGGCTGGAGCACCTAAAAATGCGGCATTAGCAGCAAAACGGTTCAGTCCCAAAAATCCGAGGCTGACCAATGTTGTTTTTTTTACAAAATCTCTTCTTGAATTATTCATTTCCTGTATGGTTTTAAAGTTATTTATTCCACCAAATTTTTGTACTTGTCAGATCAGGCCCCTGTCTGCTGATCGCTTCCTGTAAATTTGGGTTTGCTGTAGACTCTGCCCTTGGATAATAGAGTCTGCGGGGCAACTGGGCACCCAGATTTCCGCTTAAGGACAGATCGAGTTTGCTGTAGGTATCCGGATAACCGCTTCTGCGCATGTTGGACCAGCTTTCATACCAGTTGTAATGTGTCTCGATCCAGTATTGTGTATTGATCATTTCTAAGGCCCGATATGGTTTGTAAGGATTTTCTGTCAGGTAGGCATTTTGCTGACCTTCGCTGATAACTCCATCAGGACCGTATACTGACAACTGGGACATCGCTGCGCGAACACCGGCTTCGTAATAGTTTTTGGCATCGGTTTCAGTTCCGGGTATAATTCCTCTGACGACGCACTCAGCCAGCTGAAACTGCACTTGTGCATAGCTTAAATGGATGTACGGAGAATCATAACGGCCAAAGGTCTTGATATTGGAAACGGAGAAATCATTTCTTGAATCAGTTACAGAAGCAAACTGTGGATAACCTCTCTGGTTGGCAAAGGTATGATCACCGTCGTGGTAAGAAGAAAAAGGAGTGGTGGGTCTCATACAATAAACCAGTGTACGCGGATCATTGTGATTTTTCAGTGAGTCTACAAAAGGTGCAGCCAATCTATAAGTTGAGATGTAGCTGGAACTGATGAAAATGTGCGGTACACCATTGGAAGTGGTTCCTGTTCCTGCTCTCTGGCTGGTATAATAGACTACAAAATTATCTGCTTTACCAGTTAAAATTCCTCCGGCTATGGCCTCTTGAATCCATTTTTTGCCGTTTACTGCATCAGCATTGATAATGCGCAATCCGAGTCTTAGCATCAGGCTATTCGCGAATCTTTTCCATTTATCCAGGTCTCCTTTATAGACAATGTCGGCGGTTGTTGGAATTTCTTTGGTTTTGTCTAATGCCGCGGCTGCTTCCTTAAGTTCTTTGAACAGGTCTTCGTAGATTTTCTGCTGTGCATCATACTTGGGAGTCATGATCCGGTCTGTATATCCTTTTCCGGCTTCAAAATAAGGTACATCGCCATATACATCGGTCAACTGATGAAACAGGTAGGCTTTGAGGATCCGTGCGATACTCAGGTAATTTACCTTGGTTGGGTCTGATTGGGCATGATCGATCATGTCAATCACTGTTTTGAGTGGGTTTTTGTAGATCCATACAAAATGCTCTGACATTTCGGCCTCTTTATAGGCAGTAATAGAGGGAAAACTTACATTGGTATTGACATGACCAACATATGCGCCGGCATAATAGGCATGGGTATAATAATTCTTGTCCAGCATGGTGAGCTGTACAAAAGGCAATTCATAATCCAGGTTAGGGGTGGAGACAAAATCAACACTTTTATTGATGTCTTCAAAACCCTTATCGCAGGAAGATAAAAATGCCACGACCAGCGTGATGGTGATTAAGCAAATTTTTTTTATATTCTTTTTCATGATATATCAGATCTTTTGATGCTATTTATTTTATGTTTACAAACCAAATTTTAAGGTAAGCCCAAGGTTACGTGTGGTAGGATAAACCATCCGCTCGATACCCTGCTGGTTGTTACTCGCTGTATTGCTTTCAGGATCGACATTGTCCAGATTCTTATCTTTGTAAATGGTGAACAGATTTCTGGCAACAAGGGACACTGAGGCATTGTTTATACCTATTTTATGGAGCATAGTGACCGGCAATTTGTAACGCAGGGCAACTTCCCGCATTTTTATAAAGCTGGCGTCGTAAATAAATTCCTCGGAGATTGAACCGATCTGGTTATAATAGGAACTGATGTTTTCGGCGGGTACTCTAACGGCATTTTCAGTGCCGCTTTGGTTTACGCCTTCTGCAAGGATACCATCTTCACGACCAACGAGTGTGGCTTTATGCTTTCCATTTTTATAGGCGGTTGCATTGGTTTCGGAATAAATGCTGGCTCCGAATTTTCCATCAAGAAATACATAGAGGGAAATGTTCTTGTAATTGAACGTATTACTAAAACCAAATAGTTTGTCATAGGTTCCATACCCCAGAAAACCGGCTTTTGCGTTTGGCAATGGGAAGCCCCTGCTGTCAAGAATTTTCCTGCCTTCTGCATCGCGCATATAGGTAAATCCATAGATCGCTGCATATCTTTGTCCCTCAACGAGTTGAATAGATGCATTTCCGCTTTTGGAGGTAGCCAGCTGAATAGGAGCACCTTCAACACCGTCGCCAAGTGCGATTACTTTATTGTCATTTTTTGAGAATGTGGTCAGGATATCCCAGCTGAAGTTTCTTAGCTTAACCGGAGTTGCCCGTAATGTCAGTTCGACACCTTCATTTTGCATTTTCCCTACGTTGAGTATAGCTGTAGAATAGGTAGTCGCACTCGATACCGCGGTTTGAACAATATCATTTTTGATCTGACGCTTGTAATAACCGGCATCGAAACCAATGCGATTGTTCAGGAAATCCATCTCCAGCCCAAATTCATAATCTGTAGAAAGGAGCGGTTTCAGCAACCTGTTAGGGATATTACTGGTGCCTACGGTTTGAAGCGGTACATTCCCGTTATACTGCAATGGGTCCAGCGAATAGCTTAGATCCAGCTGGTATGGGTCTGTATCACCACTCACCTGCGCAGTCGAAGTTCTGATTTTACCAAAGGAGATTACTTCAGGTAGTTTTAAGGCATCAGAGAAAACAAAAGACAATGCGGCAGAAGGATAGAACAGATTGTTATTGTCCATTGGCAGAGTGGAGAACCAGTCGTTTCTGCCGGTAAGGGTCAGAAAAAGATACTTATTATAAGATAGCTCCATACTTCCAAACAGGGAGTTGGTCCGCTGCCTGCTTTCACTGGTTGAAGGGAGTTTAGTGGTCAGGTTATTGAAAGTATAAACTCCTGGCACGGTAAAGGTATTTCCTGAGGTATTGGCCTGAGTGGCCGTCCGCCAGTTGATGTTGCTACCCAAAAAACCATTGATATTGAATTTGCGTTTAAGTTTGGGATCTATCCCAATCAGTAATTCATAGTTGTTTTCGGTATTGTCCAGCATGCGCTGATTCAACAAACCTCCAATGTTAGAACTGGAGTTGTATGGGAAACTTGAAGAGGCATTACCATCAGGGATATATTGCAGCCGCTTGGCGAGATAGTTGTCGCGGGTGATCCTGCCCCTGGTATACAACCAGTTTGTAATGTCATAGTTTAAACTTACTGATCCGGTCAGGCGATTCCTGGTATCAAATTCTTTTTCTTTATTGACAATGTAGTAGGGGTTTGATACACCCTGGGTATACAACAATTCACGGCCGCTTGCATCGTATCCAGGGTTTAGTGAGCTAACATCCAGACTGTTTGGTAAATACAACAGAGAATAAAACTGATTATCGTGGTTCCCGCCGATGAAGGGACGATTGTTTGCTTTTTCAAAGATATAGTTGAGTACCACATCTGCAGTAAACCTGCCGAATTTAGTGCCTGCCTTGGTATTGATGCTGGTACGGGCAAAATTGGCGTTAGGAACAATGTCTTTATTTCTCAGATCGGAGGCTGATACACGGTAATTTAGCTTTTCACTGCTCCCTGATAAGGCAACGGTATTATTGACCGTACTACCAGTATTGAAAAATCGCTCATAATTATCTTTGACTGGACTAAAAGGTCTGATTACACCATCAAACTGTACTGCCGGGCTTCCGTCGAGTTTATGCCCCCAACTGTCTGATCCTTTTGCATTTTCAGCACTGGTAGGCAAGTCTCTTGAATTAGGCTGGTTGATGGCACTTTGTCCATATTCATTCTGAAAATTAGCTGTATTGATGAGTTCATCGAACAGGACCGAAGAGCTTACCTCGATATTCATTTTCCCATGGCTGGATTTTCCACTTTTGGTGGTGATCAGAATTACGCCGTTGGAGGCTCTTGAACCATACAGAGCAGCGGCAGCATTTCCTTTTAGTACGCTAATGCTCTCCACATCATCAGGATTGATCCCGGTAAGACCATCTCCATAATCAATTCCTCCTTCAGGGGTATTACTGGCAAGGCCTCCAAGACTGGTGGTATTGATCGGAATACCATCCACCACCCATAAAGGCTGGTTGTTTCCGGTCAGAGAGGAAGCGCCCCTGATTACAATTCGTTTGGTGCCTGCTACACCATTTGCAGTATTTCCAACGTCTACACCAGCAATCTTGCCGGATAGTCCGTTGATTAAATTGGGTGTTTGAACAGTGTTGACCTTGCTTCCGTCTAAGGTAGTTACCGAAGAACCCAGGCTTTTGGCCTGTCTTTTTATATTTAGTGCAGTGACAACAACTTCATTCAGGTTTTTACTTTCAGGAAGCATCTTTACATTGATCACCGATTGCCCGTTCCAAAGTACTTCCTGGCCTATATATCCCATAAACCGAAATGTGATTGTCGCATCGGTTCCTGTAACGGGCAAGGTAAATCTACCTTCTGAATCGGAACTAATGCTGGTTCTTTGTCCGCTAACTGTAATTGACACCCCGGGAATCGGCTGATCTTTTTCATCGGTTACCTGGCCGGTTACTGCTATGGCTTTTAATTTCTTTTTTAGTAGAATGTTACCAGCTTCCTGCTGATAAGTGATCCCGGAGTCTTTAAATAAGGCATCGAGTATCAATGCCAGGTGTTCATTGGTGTATCTGGCATCTTTGATTTTTCTTTTACTGAGACCGAGATAGAGGTCATCATAAGCAAAGATGGCTGTACTTCGGCTCTGCAGCTTTTTTATAGCTGAAAGCAGGTTATCCTGTTTGAATTCAACGTTGAGACGTTCATCCAGCACCTGCGATTTTGCAGGCGTGGCCTCAACGGACAATAGTCCGGTAATTAGTGTAATGGTAATGGCTAATACTGTAGTTCGCATAGTTTGCTTTGAAAACAGTGTTGAAATTTTCATACTTTTGAATGACTTGGTAAATTGAAATGTGCTAAGTGAATTTTGTCAGTATAGTAACTGACTCAGACCGGACTGTTAGAGCAGTCCGGTTTTTTAGTAAATAATAATGTCGTTACCCTCCTTTCTGTAATGTGTATTATGGATCATGCTGATCATAGACAATGTTTTATCTATAGGTTGAGATGTGCTGAGCAATAAGGTGAACTGGTAAGATCTGACTTTTGATGAACCTGCCTGCAGCTGAAGTCCGTAGGTATTTCGCAACACCATTGCAAGTTCATTGAACTGGGCCTGTTCCAAATAGATAAAACCATCTTTCCAGCTAGCCAAATGATTTAACTTTGAGCGGTTTAGTTCCGTTTTTTCAGTTGCCTTGTTGTAGCTCAGCTGTTCACCAGGGACCAAAGTACCCAGGAGTTCTTTGCCACGGCTTACATTCACTTTTCCTGTTTTTACGAAGACTTTCTGGTCGGCTATCTTATCATAGGACCTAACATTAAAAGAGGTCCCCAACACCCTTACATTTAAGGCTGAGGCATGAACAATGAACGGTTGTTTTGGGTTTTTCTTTACCTGGAAGAATGCCTCACCCTCTTCAAGAAAGACTTCTCTTGTACTTTCCCTGAATTTTTCCGGTATCCTGATCCGGCTGGATGTATTTAGCCAGACTTCAGAATTGTCTGGTAAGGTAATCCTTTTAAGAGAGCCTATGCCGGTTTGAATAACTGTGTATTGGTCTTTTAGGATAAACTTAGGTTTTATAAGGGTGTAAAAGAGCAAACCGGTGCTACAAATCAATAGGATGGTAGCTGCAACTTTGATCAGCATTACAGGAAATAATTTTATTATTTTCTCTGGCTGTTTTTTTTCATTGATCCTGACTCTGAATCGTTGCTTTGCCTGCTCCTTTGTCAGACTTTCGATTTGAATAACCTCCTCGTCCGAACGGTAAGATTTATACCAGGCGTCAACAAGTGCACTTTCAGTTTCATTGGCATCGCCTTTAAGATACCTGTTCATTAGTTTATTAAATTTCTTACGCTCCATGGAATGGGTTTTCACTGTAGAGTCGCTGGAAACCTGGAATGGTACTTATAATTTAAATCAACATTAGGTTAATTAATTGTGAAGTGCCGCAAAGAGAACGGCAATGTAGGTCAGGTATCCTTCCGGATATTTTTTTGCCAAAATAATGCGTAACCTTCGCAAAACTTCAGAAATGTAGTTTTTGACGGTCTGGTCGGCGATACCGAGTTTTCCTGCTATTTCTTTGACCGTCAGGTTATCACTTCGCATCAGGTAAACCTGCTTTAACATTTCGGGCATAGCATTAACCGCTTCTTCCAAAGTTTGTTCAAGTAAAAGATAATCAGCTAGGTTGTGTATGGACTCTTCCAGTAATTCTACGCGTTTCAAAGCTTCTCCAAGTTGCTGTTCTTTTAATTTTTGAGAACGGAAATGACTAATGATGGAGAATTTTAATGCCCCGCTTAAATAACTTTCCAGAGAAGTGTTAATTTCCAGGCTTTCTCTGCGCTCCCAGATTCTGATGAATATTTCCTGAATAATATCCTGAACTTGCTCTGCATCTCTTAATCTGGCAAGACCACTCCGGTAAAGCTTTTTCCAATACCGGTCAAATAAAATATCGAAGGCTGCGCTATCGCCCATCCTAATCGCTTTTATCAGCTGATCATCCACCATTAAATTTTTCATAAAATTCCCCGCTCAAAAGTAAGGAGCTCATGTTAAGAGAATTTTAAATTGATTTAACTATAGCCGTTAGTCAACAGGTGATAACACCCAAACTGCTGTTGCACTCAGATTTAATATTCACGTAACCAAATCAAGCTAGTGGTTCCAATATTTTTGCAGGGTGAACCAAGACAAAGAATGGTCATTGTAAGGTGTTAAAATCGAAAACAAATTAAATCATGAAAAGAGTATTACTAATAGCGGGAATGTTATTTGCCGGGACCGCTTTCTGCCAAAAGAAGTTAGACATTCAGGCTCATCGCGGGGGTATGTCCTTAATGCCTGAAAATACCATTCCTACCATGTTGAATGCAGTAAAATTAGGAGCTAAAACATTAGAACTGGATGTGGTTATCTCACAAGATGGAAAAGTGGTCGTATCTCACGATCCTTATATGTCGGCTGCCTTTATGAGCAAACCTGATGGGTCTGATATTACTAAGGATGAAGAAAAAAGTCTCGCCTTGTATCAAATGTCTTATGATAGCATCAGTCGTTATCAATCAGGGATCAGACTACATCCTATGTATCCAGCACAGTTAAAGATAAAAACACACAAACCCTTATTGAGTACTCTGATAGACAGCGTAGAGGCTTATGTAAAGGCAAACAAGCTTAAACCAGTATATTATAATATCGAAACCAAATGTTCTCCGATGGGTGACGGAAAGTATAATCCTTCGCCGGAAGTTTTTGTAAAAACCATGATGGCAGTGATCAATCAGAAAGGGGTTAAGAAAAGGGTTATCATTCAATCTTTTGATGTCAGAACATTAAAGATCTTGAATAAAACTGAACCGGGACTAAAGTTATCTCTGCTGGCCAGTGGAAAAATGAATATTTCTGAAGAAGAACTAAAAAAATATGGCCTTTCACCTAAGGAAGTTGCAGATTTTTTAAAACAAATGAATCAGGGTAAGGTCGGACTGGAAGCAGATCTGGCAAAATTGGGTTTTGTACCAGATGTGTATAGTCCTTATTATGGTGGCGTAGATGCAGAAATGGTCAAAAAAGCACATGATAAGCACATGCTGATTGTTCCATGGACTGTAAATAAAGAAGAAGACATGATTGCCATAGGTAAGCTTGGGGTTGACGGGATCATCTCTGACTGTCCCGATGTTTTAATCAAGTTGTTTGGTAGCTACCAGATGAAGTAAGACTGTTGTTTCCTGTGGGTTTGTGTGTACTGGGGGAACAGGTACCCTGGGTTTAGGGTTGAAATAATTTCTTAGTTGCAACAACTAATTTTTTAGCTGATATTTGATGTAAAAAAATAGTTGATGGATATAAAAGATCTGACTAAGGTAGAGAGCCAGTTGATGCAGGTACTTTGGGAATTGAAAAAAGCATTTGTTAAGGAGATTATTAATGAATTGCCTGAACCTAAACCTGCGTACAGTACAGTCTCCACCATCATCAGGATTTTAGAAAGTAAGGGAGTGATCGGCTACGAGGCTTTTGGGAAAACTCATCGTTACTATCCATTAATTACTAAAGAAGAATATATGCGCTACGAAGCAGATAAATTTCTGAGTAACTATTTCTCAAATTCTGTACAGGATATGTTTTCGTTTTTTCTGCGGGAAAAGAAAATCAACCTGAAAGATGCTGAACAATTGCTTAAAATGATTGACAACATCAAAGATTAGATCATGGAAACGGGGCTTTACTTTTTCTGGTCGGGTGTTACGCTAAGTGTATTCTATTTTTTTTACTTGCTGCTGCTCAGAAGGGAAACATTTTTCATGCTCAACCGATTTTACCTCCTGCTGGCCCTAGGCTTTTCGCTGGTGATTCCTTTGTTAAATCTTTCTGCAGTGATCGGATTACCAGAAGTCGAGCTGATGACCTCTGCGTTTTCAGTGACCGGGGGAGAAAAACTGCGAAATATCGCTGAAAGAGAATGGAACTGGCTGGCTGTTATATACCAGACCGGTGTAGTGTGTAGCGTAGTCTGGTTTCTAATCAGGCTTCTTGGTGTAAAAAAACAGATGAAACTGACAGGCAGGGGTGCTGCATTCTCTTTCTGGAAAACAATGGTAATTGACCAGGAGCTTAAGGACGTGAAAGTCATTGATGCGCATGAAAAGGTGCACATCAAACAGTTTCATACACTGGATATTCTGATCATTGAATTGGTTACGGCATTTTTCTGGTTCAATCCGGTTATTTATTATTATCGCAGGAGCCTGAAGTTTATTCACGAATACCTCGCAGATGAACAGGCATCCAGGTTCGCGGGAAGTAAAAAACAATATGCAATGGTCCTGTTTTTGCAAAATTTCAGGACGGGTCCTGCTTTGAGCAATACTTTTTACAATGCATCTATGCTGGAATCGAGGATAAGGATGCTGCAACGCGAGAGATCCGGCAGCGGCCGTTTATGGAAATATACTTTATGCATACCATTGATTGTTGTGTTAACAATATTCTGCTCATTTAGCTCTGGTCGTGGCAAAGCCGATCAGCCGGCCAGTTTTCCGGGTGGCTTTGAAGCTTTCAGTAAGTACCTGATTAAAACATCCGAGAAAGTTTCGAATGACGATGGAGTAGTAGTAGTTAGTTTCGTCGTAGAAACCGATGGCAGGATCAGCAATGAAAAAGTGGAAAGCAGTCTGGATGAAGCAAGTGATAAAGAGGCACTTCGTGTAATTGGCACTAGTCCAAGATGGATACCTGCTCTGCAAGAAGGAGAAAAAGTACGTTCTGCCTATCAAATAAAGTTAAATTTTAAGTCTGACAATCAGACACTTAAATAATTAAACTAATTAATTAGCTATAATAGCTAATTAATTAGTTGCATGACTAATTATTTAGTTATATGTTTGGGTTACCAAATAACCCGAACATTATGTTTTCCTCTACACTTAAACCCAACTTCTTTTTTTACTATTTAACTTTCTTGTTGCTCTTCAGTTGGATACCGGTTAATGCACAACAAATTACCGGTAAAGTAAGGGGAGAGGTGCTTGATGAAAATCGTGTTGCATTTCCTTTTGTACAAGTGAGTTTGAAGCATTATCCGGATTCTAATACCGTTAAAATTGTGCTTGCTGATGACAAAGGGCATTTTGCTTTTGACATTCCGGCTGGAAAATATTTTATAGAACTCAGAATGATGGGCTACAGTACAACTTATTCCAGAGTTTTTGATATTGCTGTTTCGCATGCTGAATTGCTTGGAGCCATCCAGCTTAAATCAGCAGCGACGCAATTGGCTGCTGTAAATATTGCCGCGTTACTTCCATTTGTGGAGAGACGGGCTGATAAACTGATCGTAAATCTCAATGGTCTGGGGTCCGGAGCGCCGATAATGGAAGTCATGAATCAATTGCCAGGTGTTAGCGTTACACCGGATGATCGGATTAGTTTGAACGGGAAGTCGGTCCAGATTTATATTGATGGCAAGGTTTCTGCCTTATCTGCAGAAGCACTGGCGGGAATGCTGAAAGGCATTTCTTCTTCGTCTATTCAAAAAGTAGAACTGATTGCACAACCATCAGCCAAATATGACGCCGCCGGAAGCGGAGCAATCATTAATATTATCCGCAAGCGCAACTATAAGGCAGGATTAAACGGAAATATTTATGCAGGTGGTGGAAAAGGAACATTTGGGAAGGCAAATGGCGGTATCAATGTTAACTATAAAGGGAAAGCTTATAATGCGCTGTTAAACCTCGATTATAGTTACAATAAGTATTTCTACAACAGTTTCATCACTTCTGATTTTCTACCCGGTGATGGAAGCATGACTGGTCAAACAATTACGGATCTTCAAAGCACGAGGACCAATGCCAATTATACGCCCAGTCTGGGTTTAGATTTCTACCTCACTAAACGTACTACGTTATCGGCTTCCATTAAACCGGGATTTCAGACCTTTAACCGCGATGGTCTGGCGAACATTGATTTGTTCAATAGGAATGACACGAAACCATCAGGTATCATCAGCAGCAGTTCGCAATTCATCAATCTTGTGGATATCCGTGCCATTAACCTGTCTTCCGGATTGCGCCTTCAATACCAGATTGACACATCTGGCCGGGAATTAACTACAGACCTGGATTATTATCGTTACGGAAATTTTAACGATCAGTATAACAGAACCATTACAAATGACCATGCTTCAGATATCCCTGCCATCTTAAGGCAAGACCGAATTTTGGACGCATATGCCTTTAAAATGGATTACACCCAACCATTAATCAAGGGTAAACAACTGGAGATGGGGATGAAAACGAGTTATGTCAATTCTGATAACACCAACTTCTTTCATTACCCCGGCAATCAGCAAACTGATCAGTTTGCTTATAAAGAAAGTATTTCGGCTGTTTACATGACCTATGCTGCTAATGCAAAAAAATTCTCCTATCAGTTGGGGATGCGGGGAGAGTATACTTACGGCCAGGGCGAACAGCAATATGATGCCAATCGTTTAACGCGGAATTATTTTCAGTTGTTTCCATCAATTCACCTTGATTACAAATTAACTCCAAACCACAATCTTAGCTTAGGACTCAACAAAAAGACAGAACGCCCTGATTATGAAAGTTTAAATCCTCTGGTGCGTATCATCAGCAGCAGCAATCTGCAACAGGGGAACCCGGAACTCCAGCCTGCAAATGTTTATAACGCAGATTTTTGGTACGGTTACAAAAATTCATTTTTTTTCGGAGTTACGTATAGTTACCGCAAAGATGATTTTACAAGCCTTGCGGTCGCCCTGACAAACGACGTCGTTACTACATTGCCAGGTAATGCTGATTATTCAGATTATGCAACGGTACAGGCGATGTACGGTAAACAGGTTTTACCGTGGTGGTACACCAGCAGCAATGCCACATTATCCAAACGGTCTTTTAAGGGGGAAGTTAACGGATTGTTATTACAAAGCGACGGGATTACTTCACTTTCAGCAACTTCATTCAATAGTTTCTCGCTGGGCAGGAATTTCTCGGTCATGTTTATTTTTAATTACCGGGGCAGAAGCATGGATCGTACCTTCACCAATAAGGGGTTTTCCTATCTTACAGCGGGTATTCGTCAGCAGTTTTTGAATAAGCGTGCTTCCGCTCAGCTAAATGTGGTGGATATTTTTAAATCTTACTTGAATAGTTATCAGCAAAACAGCGGCTTTGTGCAGCAATGGTGGCGTAACCAGTTTGAAACGCGCATGGTGAAAGTAAACTTTAGTTATAATTTTGGGGGAACTGTAAAAAACACGAAGAAGAATAGTGGTGCGGAAGAAGAGCGAAAACGCAGTACACTGAATGAGAATTAAAAACCCGATTTACATCACAATTGCAGCAATGGATGGTTTAATATAAATCCTTTCACAGTTGTTTTCGCCAATAATTCCACCCAGGAATACTGTATATTATCACTGATGTAGACCTGTGGTGATAGTTATGATAGCGAGGTTTTACTGGATAACTGCTTTAGCTTCTACTTCAAATATAATGTCAGGATGAAAAAGCGAAGCCACACCTACCAAAGTTGATGTGGGATTGCAGCCTGCTTCGGTATACCTTTTAAGAATTATCGGATTAGTTTTAAGAAAGGCGGGCATGTCTTTTACGTAATAGGTCATTCTAACAACATTTTTTAGTTTAGCTCCTCCTTTTTCTAAAACAGCTTCAAGATTGTCTAAAGCTTTTGTGACCTGCTTTTCCATATCTCCAGGATATATTGGGTTTCCATTGTCATCAACAGACGTCTGTCCAGCACAAAAAATTAACTTTCCTGGTCCATTTACAATACGTCCCTGCACAAATGCATGTTCTTTCTGCCAGGTCCAAATGTCAATGATTTCTGGATTTGAATCTTTATTGTTCATTTTATTGTTTTTATAATGCTGTTGTTTCTCAGCAGATGAGTTTATTCTTAATATCCTACTGTAAAACGCTGACGGGTAAATTTAGGATTTTCTAATTCATCCACTATCGCTATTGCCAGATCTTCAACAGAAATAAAGCTTCTGCCATTTTCATCATAGACCGGGGTATCTGATCCAGTTCGGTAGGTGCCCAATCGAACACCGCCATTGCCATTGTACATTTCAATAGAGGGACTTATAAATGTCCATTCCAGTTCATTTTCCTTTTTGATCACAGTCAAATAATCCCGGGCAGAAGAGGCTCCGGCTTTCCAGTCTGCCGGGAATTCAGGACTATCCACAAGTTGCAGGTTTGGAGAGATATAAAGACTTCCAGCACCACCAATGATCAATATTCTTTTTACCCCGCTTTTTCCTACACTTTTCTGGATTGCAATACTTCCATTTAAGTAATCTTCATAAATGTTGGTACTGCTGATGCCCGGGCTAAACGAATTGACAACCGCATCATGTCCTTTTAGCGCGCCGGCCAATTCGTCTTCGTCCAGCACATTTACTTTTACGGATGTTACCAGCGCGTTATCTTTAACTTTTTCCGGATTGCGTACGATCGCTGTAACGGTATGTCCTCTTTCTGTCAGTTCATTAAGGACGGCTGATCCGACAAAACCGGATGCGCCAATTAGTGCTATTTTCATCTTTATAAATATTTTAATTTGATCTCTACTTAATCTGCTGCCTGTTGCCAACAAGTATGCTGAGGGAAAATGCTGCTGCTGCACCCGTAAATACCGAATAGTCTAATGGCGCTTTAATACTGTTTGAAACCGCCATTGATACTGCAAATAATAAAAGCAAAGCACTACTAGCTTTAGCTACCCAGCACGATCTAAAGCTTGTGAGTAACAAGATACCAAAAGCAATTTCCAATCCTGTCGCAGCATATGCAAGGAAAGGAACTAAGGTGTCCGGAACAAATGGAATTAAACTTTTGGTATAATCCACAAAACTTTGCCAGTTGCCCCATGCTGAAATACCTTTTGGCCACATTCCAAAGCGATCTGCCGAGGCGGATAAAAATCCTGCACTCAGCGCAATCCTTAAAAACCATTCTGCAACCTTGATCTGCGATACTTTCATTTGCTTTTATTTAGTTGTATGTTAAGGTGAAAAAAATAGTCTACTTTTTCTGAAAAATCAGCTATTTTTTATTTTACATTAAGTACACTTGCTGCGATGATTAATTTTCAGACCCAAAAACCTATCTTCACGAACGCAATAAATCATTAGCTGCGACAGCAAATATGCTGCTGTTTTAAATAACAAACAATAAGGCACTATTTAGTTTCCTGATTACCTAAACGTTACTATTATTGAAAATCAAATGGTTACAGATAAAATTATTTATACAAAAACCGATTGTGATGAAGAATGTCCTATCAGGGATGTTCTGGACCGCTTCGGTGATAAATGGTCTATGCTTGTTTTATTGGTGCTAAACAGAAATGAAAAACTTCGTTTTAATGAACTGCAAAAACAGATAGGCGATATTTCTAAAAAAATGCTTACCGTTACCCTGCGAACCATGGAGGCAGACGGATTGGTAAAAAGAACAATATATGCGGAGATGCCACCACGTGTAGAGTATGAGATTACCGCGCTGGGCAAATCACTGGTGCCACATGTAAACGGCTTATCCAAATGGGCTAAAGAAAATATGGCGGCAATTAAAAAATCAAGAGAGAGCTTTCATCATAGTTATTAATCTCCATGATGAAAGCTCTCGAGGTGGGTTAACCAGAAAAGATAAAATCCATTTTGCTACCTTACTACAGTAGCTTCCAGTTTGACCGTCAGGGTTGCGAAAAGACCTTTAACTTCCAGTAAGGTTGTAGCTTGTTTTACACCATATTTCTGCAAAAACTCCTGATACACATCTGTGCATGTACTAAAAAAATCTTGCACAGATGTGGTGTAAACGTTCAAACGAACGATGCCTGCACAATCATATCCGGCGCTACGGATAAGTTCTTCCAGGTTATTAATGGTAAGTATGAGTTGAGTTCTCATATCTGCTGTGCTTGGCTGCCCATTCGCATGTATTGCTGCTTGCCCCGAACAATAAAGTGTGCTCTCTACATTTTTAACCTCAACTGCCTGAGCTGAATTCGTATACTCCCCCCATTTCCAGGGGTCAACTGATCTTTTTTCCATTGTTTTTGATTTAAGTATTATTTATTTCTACAAACCTAAATCCCAATAATGACAACAGTTTGTCACCTCAAAACCCTTATTATTCTTTTGTACATACATCCTGTAATTAGTTGGAGCTTGACGATCGTTGTGACATACAGTTGTCAGTGGCATTCTTAAATTTGTTAATATTAAAACCACTCGTTACAAGAAATACCGGGTGTAACAGACATAGGGTTTTACGATGGAAAACATAAAGAAATTTGAGAGGATAGTTCATATATTTTTCCTGCTTCAATCAAGGGCCGTCTTACCGATTGAAGAGCTGACGGAGAAATTTCAAGTAACCAGGAGGACGATATACAGGGATCTTAGTATACTTGAGCGTGCTGGAATTCCACTGGTTAATAATCCAGGAGCGGGGTATTCTATAATTGATGGTTTCAGGCTTCCACCATCCAGGTTTAACGAAGGAGAAGTATTGAGCGTAATGATTGCAGAAAAGATTATGCGCAATCATGAAACTGAATCTGTCCGGAGAAATTTCGAGCAAGTTCTGACCAAGATCAAGAGCTCATTTCATAGTCATCAGAAACATGAAATTCTGCACCTTCAGGATAAACTCCTCATTAAGGAAAAATTTGATGCGAAAGACTATGTCTCCAATATTATGGACACTTTACTCAAAAGTGCTGTAAACAAGAAATTGACAGATATTTTATATAAAAATGCAAAGGGCGATAAACCAAATTTAAGGACGGTAGAGCCAGTCGGTGTTTTCAACGAAAATGGTAATTGGTATCTTTTAGCCTATTGTCATTCCAGATGCGATTACAGGAACTTCAGACTGGATAGAATACAAAAATTAGATGTTCAGGAAAAGTATTTTGAGAAAGACCATCCTTCAATAAACGAATTAAATGAGCGCCTTCATTCCCAGTACTTTACGAAGATTACCGTTACTGTTGATAGAAAATATGCTCATTTTTTATCATTTGAACGGGACGACTTTGGCTACGTCAAAGAAGTTATCACCAGTGAAACTGTATTGATGTATTTTAATTGTAAATCTCATCCGGCATCATTCGTAAGATGGTTTTTACGATTTGTTGATGTAGGGGAGATTACAGAACCGGCCCATCTTAAAGAAGAACTATCTGTAATATTGAAAGCAGGTATGATGAGAATGGGCAAAATGGCTTTTATATAATTTTAGGCCAGATTTTGCCGGACTGAATAATTGTATTTATCTTTACTATCAAGATAATTAGCAATCAAGGTAAATGGTCAATGAAGAAGAAATCAGGAAGCTGCTCAAGCTAAGTCAACAATTTGCATATACGTCCATACAGATGCACGAAGCCATTGGCAGGAAAGCAGGTATGGCCGGTACTGATCATAAATATTTAGGTTTTTTGCTTCAGCGTGGCAAAATGACAGCCGGAGAGCTGTCTAAAATAACAGGTCTGACTACCGGTGCCGTTACGAGTTTAATAGACCGGTGTGAAAAGAAAAAATTGGTAAAACGACAGCCTGATATATATGATCGCAGGAAAATCATCATCATTCCGGATATAAAAAAGATAACCAAGCTATTAATCCCTCTTTATGAGGATTTTAGGAGCAGTACCGAAAAAATGTTCGCAACCTTTTCACCAGAAGATCTACAGGTTTTAGAAAGGTATTTTTCAAATGCAATGGAAATAGCGAACCGTAAAATAGAAACGATAAACCAAAAAAAATAACCTAATGGACAAAAGACATGAAACCGAAGCACCGATTCAGGCTGCTTTTAACCAAACTTTCTTTCATGGAACTAAGGCTGAATTAAAAATCGGTGATTTTATAGAAACCGGTTTTGATTCAAATTTTGTTGACAGGAAATTAAAACACATTTATCTTACTGCTACTATTAATGCGGCCATTTGGGGGGCTGAACTTGCTTCCGGGACAGGAAAGGAACGCATCTATCTGGTAGAAGCGACAGGTCCGCTTGAAGATGACCCCAATGTAACCAACAAAAAATTCCCCGGCAATCCTACCATGTCCTATCGCTCCCAGCATCCATTCAAAGTTATTGGTGAGATTACAATATGGCAGGGACATTCATTAGAACAAATTAAAGCCATGAAAGATGGATTGGAAAAAATGAAACAGCAGGGGCCTATCGTGATAGAAGAGTAGGAGCAAGACAACAAACAATTAAAACTCACCTTCAATTTCCCAGCCTTTGCGGTATTTCCTTCTTAAATACTTGTTGGCTTCCGGATAGTTTGAAAACTTCATATTAGCAGCGTCCCATTGCAACAGCTGATCAGGCACACGGATGGCAACTGTACCCAATAAAATAGCCTCGGTCATTGGTCCTGTCTGTGCAAAATGCGATTCCGTTTTTTCTCCGCCCCGGCAAGCGTTTACGAAATGGTGATAATGGTTTCTGCCTTCAATTTTACGCACTTCCTTATCCTTAAATTTATCTTGCGGCAACAGTACTGGTTTTTCTCCGCCATGAGGGATCAACAAGGCGCCTTCGGTACCAACCAGCAATGCGCACTCTTCAGGATAGTTTCCAGGGGTATATAAGTTACGAATCTCCTGTGGAGGAAACATTTCGCCATCAAACCACTCCAAAGTCAGTTTATCAGACTCAGTAAAGGAATTTCCGGGAAATACCCAGGTGATGTGATCGGCCCAGGGCCAGTTTTCCTTTCTTTTTTCGGGATTGTTTCTCCAGGCTTGATGAACTTCCGCTTGTACGGATATAGGAGCTTTCAATCCCAGTCCTTTCCAGACAGCGTCAAATATATGACATCCGATGTCTCCCGACCAGCCTGTTCCGAAGTCCTGCCATGATCTCCATTTGGCCTGATGATAAATACTAGGAGCATAAGGTCTGACCGGTGCCGACCCCAGCCAAAGGTCCCAGCTTAAATTTGCAGGCGGCTCCTGTGCAGGCTGCGGCTCCACCATCCGGAATTCTACAGCACCAGATCTGTTTGAACACAGATATGCATGTTTGATCTTCCCGATCACGCCATCTTTAATGAGTTGTACAGCGGTACGGTCACATGCTGATGAGGCGATCTGAGTCCCAAGCTGAGTCATTACTCCGGCTTTCACTGCAGCCTTGGTCAGTGATCTTACTTCAGCTACGTCATGACATAGCGGCTTTTGACAATACACATGTTTACCTGCTTTTATCGCACGGTAAGCGATGGAAAAGTGCATGTGATCGGGTACGGATACATTCACAGAGTCAGTATTTTTGGCTTCCTTTTTCAATAATTCCCGCCAGTCTGAATAGATTCTTACACCTGGAAGCCCTTCTGCCGCCTTTTTCAGAATCTCACCATCTACATCGCAAATGGCGACGATCTCTACGTCAGGATGTGATTTAAAATTAGACAGATCGTACCCGCCCATGCCACCGACTCCTATACACGCATGTCTGAGTTTAGTGCCCGGAGCTTTTGCGGCAGCAGTAAACGAGTCCATTAAAAGTGATGGCGCAATAGCCGCTACGGCAGCTGATTGCAGAAATTTCCTGCGGGAAACCTCTTGGGATGGGTTCTTTGTTGTCATAACAGGTTAAATTTATTTGGTCAGGCCTAACTGAGGCTATATCAAATATAAAATACTAATCTTGTATACACAAGAGGAACCGGTTTAAAAAAAAATCAGTTTTTTCTATCTCACCTGCGTCTGTTTAAAGGATAGAGCTCTTTATTTATTTTTGCGTCATGGAATCAACTATTCTTACCAAATCGCAAGCGACAAGTGAGTTGCAATCCACTTCATTTGTTTTGGATAGTCCTGATCAGGTAAAGCACTTTGGCATTGGGTGAATATAATGCAAAACCACCAGGATCGATATAGAAAGCGGGTTTAAACTGCCTTACTGCGCTTTCGGGTTTATCAACGATGTAGAGCCTGGTTTGGAAGTTATCGAATTTCTCTTTTTCTACCACCAGTTTTGGTACACAGAAATCCATTTTTCTTCCGGAGATGATGGTACTAAAAAAACCAGTTCCACGCCAGTCGTATTTACTGAAACCTCCCTGCCCACCACCTATCACATGCGCATAATCCATCTTTTCCTGAGGATAAAAATAGAGCAGATCAACACCTGATGGAAGATAGGGGTCCTCCTCCCCGGTACTGAAAACATTTTTGCGGTACCTGCCTGCACTTTCAGCATCGTCTATGCTGGTGTATCCAGTTATTTTCTGGCAGAGCATCTGCCAGTTTTTTCCGCTGAGAAAGAAGAACTGCCTGATGAAAGTACCATTGTCTGAATAAGATTTGAAAAAATAATAAGGGCTGTTTGATCTGGCTTCTTCGATTGTCCTGCGAATCCGCTCTTGATTCCAGCTGAGATCTGTGTTCAGTCCAATCATTTGATGTCTTGTCGTATCTCCATCTGCAGGCCAGGTATTGTAAAATGTATTCTTTTCATCGGTAAAAACGATAAAGCCATCAATGAATTCCGGCCAGTAATGGTCAGTAGGTAGCTGGAGAGAATCAATAACTTTGCCTTTCAGGTCAAGTTTAAAATAATTAAAGTCTTCGCCGCTCTGTTCTTGCCTTCCTGTATAGCAGGATACAATGAGCTGTCCATTTATGGAAGGAAACACCCGTATTGGGTTGGGAGCGGCTGCCTGTGACACTGTTGAACTGCAAAGCAGGTTTACACTAAACAAAGCGGAACGATAGTGTTCATCAATCGGCTGAAAGCCTGAGTATTTAGCAGGCAAAGGCTCCTTATTACGTTCAATCAGGAGTTTTCTTAACGGCTTGAAAACCCAGATTAAAATAACAACAAGAGCCAGGACGCAAATGATATAAAGAAACATTTTTTTCATTCGCCTGGCTTGTTTATGGATTCATTTGATTAAAATAATTAGTATACGTTGAGGGTTAATTTAGCGATTCTATCGCATTATTTGATAACTGTTGAAATTAAATGAATAAACAAATATGCTTTTTAAATCCTGCAGGTGTATCCGATTATTATCCTGTCAGGCAATTTTATCTGTTTTGTAAAGGTCTTATCCGTCTATAGCTTTACATTTTTTGGATAAAATATTCACTGTCAATGAATAAGAAGCAATTGCAAGATTTGATTATCCTGAGAAACTTAAGGAAAAGCTAATAGAGCTGGTGGTTTACCAGAACTATTCAAAGAAAGAAGTAGCTAAAAAGTACGGTCTGGTAAATACCTACATCCTCACCAACTGGATTATTGGATACAAGAAAAAATTAGAGAAAGGAGCCGTAACTTTAGCTCCCATGGAAAAGCCAAAGACTAAAGATGCCGCTGAGCTGAAGAAGCGGATAAAGGATCTGTAGAGTCAAACTTACTCTCCCAACTCCTAAAATAATCATTATTATTTTAGGAAGATGACGAGAAAAATCATGAAAAATCCCGTAACTTTTGACCATCACACCATATCTAACCAACAAAATTGACATGAAGTCTCTGATCTTTTATTGCTTGTTATCCATATCCTTTGTAGCTTCTGCTCAACCAACCAAACCAATTGAATACGGGCTTAAATCATTTAGCATCAACGACCCTCACCTGGGAAAGATCAATTTCTATTTGGATACGGTGAATATTGGGAAAAAAGCGCCTTTATTTATTGATATCAATGGCAGTGGTGGCGAGCCTTTATGCTTCCTCATTAAGGGAACCAAATTCACATCTGTAGCCAATACATTTGATACCAAAGTAATCGCCAGAACTGCAGATAAATACCATTACATTATTTTAGACAAGCCAGGAACACCATTCTGTGATACGTTAAAGACCTCTCAGACTGTACAGACTTTCGATCTCAAAGCATTAACGACAAGCTATCAGTATAGCAGGGAGTACAACGAAAAATTGAGTCTGGACTGGCGGGTGGCCGCTACAAAAAAGGTTATCGGCTATTTAATAAAAAATCATTATTGGGATAAGTCCAAGATTGTTGCTTACGGTTATTCTGAAGGTGCTCAGGTTGTACCAGCCCTTGCGGTTTCGGAAAAGCGCATTACACACATCGCTGCATTAGCAGGCAGCGGTTTGAACCAGCTCGCAGATGGAATTACCAACTGGCGCGTGAAGGCAAAAAATGGCATTGTAAGTCATGAAGCAGCCCAGGACAGTGTTACTAAAAAATTCCAGCGGATTTCGGAAATCTATAAAGATCCTTTGTCTGCGACAAAAATGATAGATGGGCATAGTTATAAACGCTGGGCAAGCTTTGGATCTGTGCCACCAATCGAATACCTGCGTCGTTTGAAGATCCCTATATTTTTAGTCGCTGCAACAAATGACGACAGCTCACCTATATACGGGCTGGACTATGTCATGCTCGAATTTATGCGGCTTGGAAAGACCAACCTCAGGTATGAAGTATGCGTAGGATGTAACCATTACCTGAATTCAACCAGTGCGACCCCTGCTCCGGATTATCTACAGCTTGTACTCGAATGGGTTGAAAAGAGTTGAATGTAAAGGGATAGTTAAGCTAAAGCTGAAGGTTTATTTATAAAAATAAAGCTCTGATTATTAGTTTTTTATAAAAAAATATAATTTCGGAATAGAATCATATGCCGTGACAACAATCGTTAACATTTAACAGCTCACTATTTTTTTGAGCATTCCCCTGAATATGAAATAATGAAAAGGCAGCATCGCGATCCAGTAAAGCCTTCCTGCAATCCCCAGTGGACGGAAAGTAGCTGTTTGATGTACAATGTTATTTTCATCAATACTGAATTCCAGCCAGGCTTCTCCTGGCAGTTTCATTTCTGCATAGAGCAGCAAGCGCTTTTGCTCTCTGGAGACCAGGATTACGCGCCAAAAATCCAGTGCTTCTCCGGCTGAAAGCTGCAAGGCATTTTTGCGTCCGCGCCTCAGTCCAACCCCTCCAAACATTCGGTCCAGGAAACCCCGAAACTCCCATAACCAGTTGCCGTAATACCATCCTTTTCTGCCTCCAATTGAAAAAATATGCTGCAGTGCTCTGTCCGGATCTTTCGCTTCCATTTGCTGGTTATCCTGGAACACACCGAATTTAGGAACTTCAATATGTTTGGTCAGTTTATCCCTAAAAATGCGGTTGTTGCCGGAATCGTTCCAGCTTGACAGTACCAGGTTTTGTTCAATTTTTTCAAAGGCCATTTTTATGGCACTCTGATAGGGGATAAGCTCGATACCGAGTTTTGCATGCAGATCATTTTTATGTGGCACAACGTCCGCTTTCATACTTTCAACCAGGTTTTTGGCAAGATCATATTGAGTTGAAGTAACGAAGTACAGCCAGTACGAGGAAAGCTTCGGGGTGAATACCGGTACGATGATGATCTTTCTTTTAAGTTTGCGAACCTGGGCGAACCCCAGCAGCATTTCTTTGTAGGTCAGGAGATCCGGACCATAAATATCAAAATGTTTGTTGTAGGTGCTCTCTTGATGAAGTACCCCCCTGAGAAATTCGATGACGTTGCGTATCGCAATTGGCTGACATTTGGTTTCCAACCATTTCGGAGCCAACATGACCGGAAGTTTTTCAACCAGATCGCGGATAATTTCAAAGGAGGCACTCCCTGATCCGATGATAATGCCTGCCCTGAGCACTGTGACTGGTGTTTTACCTTTACTTAGCGTTTCTTCAACTGCTTTTCTGCTCTCCAGATGTTTGCTGAGCTTTTTCTCATTGATGATACCGGACAGAAAAATTAATTGTGTAGCATGAGTTTGGTCCAGGTAACAGACAAAGTTTTCAGCAGAGTTCAATTCGGTTTTGCTGAAATCTCCGTTGCTGCTCATCGAGTGTACCAGGTAGTAGGCAGCTTCAATGTCACCGGGCAGATGTTTAAGTGTTTCTGATCTGAGCAGATCTGCTTCTATAACTTCGATTTGTTCTTTTTTAAATGCACTGATATCGAGACGGGCTTTGTCTCTTACTATGCAAGTCACCTGATGACCGAGTTCTAAAAGCTCGACAAGAAGCCTTCTTCCGATATAGCCGGTTGCACCGGTAAGCAGGATTTTCATGTAGGTGTAACAACAGCAATACAGAATTGTTCCGCGGCATGGTCCAGGAGCTGCTAAGCTATACCATAAATGGCGTTAAGATCTACTCGTTTTTATTGATTTCTATTAATGAGGCCATATTAACATTAAAGTTAGGAAGATTTTTGTCCGGTATAGAGAAAAATTCTAAGTCTGCGGTTTCTACGCAGATAATAGCTTTTTGGAGTACCGTTTCCCCAATCTCGGTCAGGCTGATCGTCTTTGCCCTGGTATCTGTTTTATGTTCTTTTCTGGTAATGAACTTTTTTTCTTCAAGTGTGCGCAATACCTTGGATACCATCATCCGGTCTGCATTGCCCTGGTTGGCAATATCAACCTGGGTAACGTTATCGCTTTCCCTGGAGAGCCAGGCTAGTGCGCAGAGCAAGGCAAATTGGGTATGGGTCAGGTCCAGTGGATCAAGCACACGCTTCAGATTACGCTGCCATAACATGGTCAGCTGTCCAAGGAGGTAACCCGGGCTATCCAGAGGATTTTTAAAATGGAATTCTATTTTTTTAGGCATTTCTGTTAGTTTGGCTGCAGAAAAGTGATGTTGTATCCATCAGGGTCTTTTACGATCACTGTTCTTCCGAATCGAGTGTTGTTGATCGAACCCAGAATTGTTACTTCCGATAAGATAAGCTGTTTCTCCAGATCCCCGATACTTCCATCAATGGCAAACCATAGTGATGCGCCAACGCCAAGTTCTTTTCCCTCCAGGTTCCCTATAGGTTTTCTGATCGCAAAACTGGCTTCACCCTGTTGGTAGCTAAAGATGCATACTTCGGGTGTCGAGACCGATATTTCAAATCCCAATTTGTTGGTATAAAAGTCTTTTGAAATGTCCAAATCTCTAACCTGAAGGGAAGCAAAAGTTAATTTTCTCATATTGTCTACTTTATTGTTGCCATAAATATAATATATACGACAACAATATATAAATATTGATGTATTTAATTATTTCCTGATCACATTCCCGAGCAAGCAGCAGCAGGTGTAGATTGATCATTTCAGAGCAATTAATTCCAGTTGTCTATTTTTATGTCCAAGGGGTCAGGGTTTCCTTTTCCTGTTTCCAGCAAAGATTTCAGACTCATTAAAAAGATCGCCCACTTCGTGCTGCAATGGTGCATAAATTCTACAGATTCTTTCCAGTTCAAATGTTTAAAGAGAACGATGATATATTCCCCGTCCTGATTCAACTCAAACCTGATGCTGGTTCCTATCCATTCTTCCGGGCCTTGTGCAACTTCCCATTCCACCAATGCAGGAGCAGTTAAGTCTGTCACCTTCATATCAAAGCCTCCTGCGCCGAAGCGAAATTCGATTGTGTTTCCAACTTTATCGCCTTCTCCATTGGTACCAGCCGTCCACCAACCGGCAAGACCGTCCCTGGTTGTGATCGCCTGGTAAACTTTCTGTAGTGAGGTCGACTTGATGCCAACCCGGTGTAAAATATCTGCCATATTATTATTATTATTTAGGAAAATTACTATTGTTTTTTATTTCGTCAATCTGTGCGGTATGTCTCTTGCTATGGGCGGAAATGAGCAGAATAAACTGGTATGCGTCATAAGTTCCAACAGGCAGCACCAGTATATGGTTGCGCAAATCCTGTGGATTACTCCTGATAAAAGCGATCAGTTTTTCACGGTTTTTTCGAAAGGCACTAAGCGCTTCCTGAAGTGTCTTGTACGGAGAATTTTTGGGTTCCAGCACGGCAAAGGTTTTTGACTTATGTGAACGGTCTTCTACAGCTTTAATGAGTTCGTCATCCCTGAATTTTATCTCAGCCCTCTTGTCCGGGTTTACTGGCTGTTTCAGTACCGGTTCGGCCATAGCCCAAAGTTCCTTTTCGGCCGCAGAGATGTGCTTAATGCAATCTTCCACACTCCATTTGTCTTCAGCAGGTTTAAAATTCAATTGCGCTGCACTCAAACCTTTAATTGAATTCAAAACACCTGCCTCAGTTTCTTTCAAATATTGGATCGCATCATCTTTTTCCTGAACAGTCAATATTGTTGTCTTTTGCTGCGCGATGCCCTTGTGAGCGGCAAAGATTGTTAATGCCATTAATACTAAAGTAGTCTTTCTCATGTCATGTAGTTGTTATTCAAATATACGATGCGTAAACACGAAGCGTGAGGCGTCATTTAGACATTCTTACAGGTTGATTTGGACAACTATTTAAGTTAACTTTATCTAACATGAAACACATTACCATACTCGTACCCGACGGAGAAAACAATTTAAGCAGCATTGTTGGTGCATATAAGATACTGGTCAGAGCGAACAACCTCTGGAAACAGGCGGGAAGGCATAATTTTTACAACATCCAGCTTGCGGGGATTTCACCTAACGTTGATTTTCATGGCGGCTTGTTTTCAGTAAGGCCTCATGTGCATATCAGCGAAGTGGCCAAAACAGATTTGATAATTATTCCTTCGCTTGCCCATGAATATCAAAAGGCCATAGAAGTCAACCGGGAACTGGTTGAATGGATAAAAAGGCAATACGATCAGGGCACTGAAATCGCGAGCATCTGTACGGGCGCATTTTTACTGGCCTCTTCGGGCATACTCGATGGAAAATCCTGTTCAACTCACTGGGCCTTTGCTGACGTATTCAGAAAAATGTTCCCGGATATAGATTTGCAACGCGACAAACTGATCACTGACGAAAATGGTGTGTATACCAATGGCGGGGCGTATTCGTTTCTTAATCTGATCATATACCTGGTTGAAAAGTATTTTGACAGGGAAACTGCCATTTTTTGCTCAAAAGTTTTTCAAATTGAGATCGACCGGGCCAACCAGTCACAATTTATTATTTTTAAAGGCCAGCGGGAACATGAGGATGAGCTGATCAGGCAGGCGCAGGATTACCTGGAAAACAATTTCCAGCAAAAGGTATCCATTGAAACACTCTCTTCAAAATTCGCTGTCGGCAGGCGGAACTTCGACCGTCGATTTATCAAAGCTACAGGCAATACTCCGATTGAATACGCCCAGCGTGTTAGAGTGGAGGCTGCGAAAAGAGCATTTGAAACAAGCCGGAAAACGGTCAGCGAAGTGATGTCGGAGGTTGGTTATGCAGACGCTAAAGCATTCAGGGAAGTTTTTAGAAAGGTTACAGGGATTTCTCCGCTGGAATACCGAACCAGATACAACAAGTCGCTCACAAATTCTGACAGTTAATGTATGAATATAACAGATCCCGTTAGAGATGAGGCGAATAGGACTTAAACCTCATTAGATAATCTTGCAAACTTATTTCTGTACTCAATTGGCGTAAGTCCTGTAAGCTTTTTAAATATATCTCTGAATGATTTCGTATCCGTATAACCTACATCATACATGATTTCCGTCACATTTTTTCTAGACGCTTCAAAGAAAGTTTTGGCGGCTTCTATCCTTACTCTTTGTATATACTCCAGGGGAGTGTTGTTGGTAGCTTCTTTAAATTTCCTTTCAAAAGTTCTGCGTCCTGAATTTACTAACCTGGCTAAGGTTTCTATGGTTATTTTACCGCTATAGTTTTTTTCGATGTAATCCTGTACTTTTTGAATATCATCATCCCCATGATTTCTTTGGCCTTTGAATATGGCGAATTGAGATTGGCTGTCTCTACCAATATCCAATGCAAAGTATTTTGAAACCATTATTGCAATTTCTCTGTCCGCAAACTTTTCGACCAGGTATAATATTAGATTCCACAAGCTACTTGCCCCGCCACTGCTGTAAATATTATCGTGCTCTGTTATGATTGCCCCGTCTTCTACACCCACATTTGGATATCTTTCTTTAAACTCATTGATGTAAGCCCAATGTGTAGAACATTTTTTTGCCATCGAGTAAGCCTGTTTCGGCTAAAAGAAAAGCACCTATACACAAACTGGCAAGACTTGACCCGTTATCGTGCAACTTTTTAAAATAGGGTATGGCTTCTGCGTTGGCCTGAATCCCCTTAGTGGTATCGCCAAAGGTAGGTGGGATGATCAGTAAATCTGTTTCAGCGACATCTTTGAGCAACCGGTCAGTTTTTACCATGTATTCACCATTGTTGGCTGGTACATATTCATTTAAACCTACGTATTCAACTTTGAAAATGGGTTTTCTGCCAAATGCAGTTAAAAACTCATTGGCGGTATGAAAGGTTCTGAATGGTGGTGTAACAGCTTCAATTACACCATACTCAGGTACAAAGACAGAAATCTGCATGTTAGTAAATACTATTGAACTACAAGGTAAAAATTATTTTGTCATAATTCACCTCTTATTTGTCGTTTTCACAACAGCTTTATTTTTAAAGTCTGGTGTACTTTTGAATTGTAAAATTAACCCTTTAATCTTTAATCAAATGAAAACAAACAAAATTATCTTCTGGGTGGCAACGACCATCATCGTCCTCTGGGAGGGTGTAATGCCGCTTAGCACTATTCTATTTTCGCCGGAGTATGTAACGGTGGGTACAAAGCCACTGGGCTATCCTGATTATTTTGCTTATGCACTGATCATCTGTAAAGCACTCGGTACATTGGCTATCGTTTATCCTAAAACACCTGTCAGGTTAAAAGAATGGGCATATGCAGGGCTTACATTTAGTTTAATCTTTGCCTTCATCAGCCATGCATGTGTAGATAAGAATATCGCGTATATGCTCATGCCACTTGTAGTGTTGGGTATATTGATGACCTCGTACATCTATAGTCGTAAACTAAATTTCAATAACAGTGTAAAGTAACGCAGTTTCTTTGCACAGGATGACCATCTTCTATGCGGACTGATCCTAATCAAGATAAATTTGTGAGTGCGGTTTTCCTTACGTTTTCCGGAGACTGCAGGGAGGCACTCACATTTTACCAAACCTGCTTTGGCGGTACATTGCGATTTGAAACTTTTGAAAAAGTACTACAGGGTTATACAGAAATGCCTGTTGTTATTGGGTCGCTTGTTTCTGACCCGATCGTTATCCACGGGTCTGATTTAGTGCACAACGAAGGAAGGATAACTGGAAATCATATGGCGATTTTTATACAATGTGTAAATATTGAGCTTAGAAAAGCGCTCATTGAAAAACTGGAATTTAACAAAAAGGAGGAAGATACCAGGAATTACCATGAAAAGTTAATCGAAATCACTGATGCTTTTGAGGTAAGGTGGGTATTGTATGTTTACTAGCACGGTTTGGCTGGTCTGTTTTATTTCCTGACGGGACTTCCAATGGGTAGAAAACCCTATTTCCGGCTGTATTGCAGTTCCAAAGGAATCGGGGCGGGGTTTTTACCATCCATCTTTTCCGGCGTCAGATAAGCCATTTGAAGCTTGAACTCTTCATTTTTATGAAGGTATTCCAGGCGGATAGGGTAGAACCCCTTTTTCAAAGGCAGGATATAAGACGCAGCTCTCTGATCTGCAGAACCATCCCACTGTATCAGCAACTGATTTTTAAGATATAGCCTGGAGCCTTTATCTGCATTCAATATAAAAATGTAATAACCATCCTCTTTGGCCTCCAGCAGACCATTTACGATCAATGCATAGTGATTTTTACGCGGAAGTTTTTCGGTGTTGAAATCAGCATTGGTCAATCCGGATTGCTGTGGCTTCAGGTTCTTTAACTGCGCAGCATTGTCAAAATCACCTTCATAATAGGCATAATGGAAACCGCCAGGCTGCACGTTTTTTGGTTTAGCAACAGTTTTTAAAACCTCTCCGATCGTGAACACGCCACTTTTGACCTTGTCGTAGCGCGCTCTGTTGGTAAATTGCTTCACAGTAAACTTAGTCCCTTCGGTTAAGATCGTCTCCGGTTGTATGCGGGCAGAAGTCAAAACAGGTTCAGTTCCGTCGGTAGTATACCTGACTCTTGCCGTATCCCCAAAATTCCAGACCGTAACGGGTTTCCCTTTCAAAATAATACCCGCCATCGGATGAAACTCAGTTCTGCTGCTGTTCCATCCATAACTGAATTTCAGGCCATCGTGGACGGTTTTTAACCGGATCGAGCTATGTGTTTCTCCCGGATAGGTTTCACTTTTCCAGCTCAATTCTGCAGGAGCGAATTTTCTCAGCAGGGAATCCATGGAAGCAATCTTCATGCCCTCGCCGTCCTTTCCTGCACGGCCGCTGATGAAGAGCGTGGTCCGTAATCCCTTTAATGCTGGTAATTTACCGGCTGCCAGCTTCTGTGTATAGCCATCACCCCACCAAAGGCTCGGATCAACTGCAATATATGATTTGAAGGTGCCAGGCTGGGTTAACAGTGCATTGATTACAAATAATCCGCCAAGGGAATGGCCCCAGATCGCATTGTCTCCATTGGATGGGTATTTTTTATCGATATAGGGAATAAGCTCCTCTTTAATAAAATTCAGGAAGTTGGTCCCGCCTCCTGCGGTTTTCCAGCCCGTCATGGGTGTCGGCGTCAGGTCTTTATTCCGGTCGATCCCTAAAATGCTGACCACGATCATCGGCGGTACGGATCGCTCGCCCTCCAGGTATTGCTGGATATAGTTGATCAGCCCCGTATTCCAATTGCCGCCATCCAGGACATAGAGTACATCATATTTGTCTGTACTGCCGCTTTTATAATTTTCCGGAACAAATACTTCGATCAGCCTTTTCTCTTTTAATATACCCGACTGCAGGGAATCAAGAATTCCTCTGTCCGGCTTCCGCAATACGGTGTCCTGTGCCAGGGATTGAAAGGAAATACAGCATATGACTGCCAAAAAAAGGAGAGAAGGGATAAATTTAGATTTCATACGGCTTAATTTACGCAAAATGCTGATTAATTGATTATTGCTTGTTTTCTGGTTTGAATTTTGACACTGCTTTTATAGAATTTGTTACAGTGTAATACTTGATATTGTCCTGCAAGCTATTTGTAATTTAGCTATATTTAAAAAAGCATCTATATCACCTCTGCACTATGTCGGTTAAAAAACATCTTATAATTGGGTTAATATTGTTATTGAGTGTTTTTTGTGCCTGTGCACAGGGATCTCTAACAGGACTTGCAGATCCGTTAATCTTCAATGACGGGACCCCGGTGAAGACAGCAAAACAATGGCATCAAAGGCGCAAGGAATTGCTGCAGCTTTTTACTACAGAAATGTACGGGGGGATGCCGGCAAGGCCAAAAAATATGACCTTTAAAGTTTTTGAGAGTAGTAATAATGCTTTGGGCGGATTGGCGACCCGCAAGCAGGTAACCGTTTATTTTAACGGCAAAGCCGATGGTCCTCAGATGGATATCCTGATCTATCTGCCCAACAAAGTTAAAAAGCCGGGGCTTATATTACAGCTTGGCTTTAATGGCAACCAAACATTAAGCAATGATACCGCTGTTAAACTATCAGCGAGTTGGGTGCCCAACAGTAAAACCTCGGTAAACAACAAAGCAACGGAAGAGAGCCGCGGCAAGACCCGCAATAAAGATCTTGAAATAATCCTGAACCGGGGTTATGGTTTTGCTACCATTTATTGCGGTGATATTGACCCTGATTTTGATGATGGTTTTAAAAACGGAGTTCACGCGCTTTATCCGGAATTACAGGGCTCAGGCAATAATTTCAGCACCATTGGTGCCTGGGCCTGGGGGCTTCAGCGTGCCCTGGATTATATGGAAACAGATAAGGATGTCAACGCCAAAAAGGTTGCTGTTTTTGGTTTCTCACGGTTGGGTAAGGCCGCACTTTGGGCAGGTGCAACAGATGAGCGCTTTGCGATGGTACTGAGTAATGAATCGGGAGCCGGTGGGGTGCGGATTTTCCGGAGGGGTAAGGGTGAAGACATTAAGCATTTGAACAACGCCTTCCCGCATTGGTTTGACGCCAATTTCAAAAAATATATTGGCAAGGATACGATATTGCCTTTTGATCAGCATTTGGTTATCTCTATGATTGCACCACGCCCCATTGCAATAGGCAGCGCCGAGGGTGATCAATATTCCGATCCTGAAGGTGAGTTTCTGGGTGGGGTATATGCCACGCCGGTTTACAAGCTACTTGGCTCTAATGGATTGCCGGTTACCCAAATGCCCGGATTAAATAAACCTGTGGCAGGACAAATTAAATATCACATCAGGCCGGGCAATCATGATGTATTAACCTATGATTGGGAGCAGTACCTGGATTTTATGGATAAGCATTTTATTTAATGTCTGGTGTATTTTTGGATTATGAAATTAACCCTTTGATCTTTAATCAAATGAAAACAAAATTATCTTTTGGGTGGAGACTAAACCACTGTATTAATTGAATTTTATGCGTCTGTCAATTTTCAGTAAAGTCGATCTAGAAGACAAGACAGCGTAGCAATCAAGAACATGTTTGCTATTAATTGCAAACTATCCATTTTAATTATAGAATTCGTATTTAAAGTAGTATGGTATGTAGCCAATGACCCTTTTTAAAAGACCACCCTCAAGGTAATTGTATGTTAATCTGATCTTGTTTGTTCTCCAGGTAGTTGGATTGACCATAAAACACTGGCTGATATTTGACGAAATCAGTTGATCATTTGAATTGAATTGATTTGTAATATAAGTAAAGTCCTCTATTTTTCTTAAGTCTTTATAATCGCTATATGAATAGGTTGAACTATCAGTTCCATCAAAATAACTGATATGCTTAAGTGTGGGCTTCCAGTAATATCCAACTGTGCTTTTTTTATAAAAATCTCTGTCGTATTCCACAGTGTGTCTGCGCAGAATCATAGAATCATTTTGGCCGATTTTAACTACTTTTAATGGATTTGTACTATACTCCGTTTTATAATCTAGATACTGTTTTCGGTAATGAGTTGAAGTTTTCAAAACGCCTTTTTCATCATAAAAAAAATATGCGCGATCAGTTTCATTACTGGAGCTAGCATAACTTGCTGAATCAATCACCTCAATAAGCTTCTTTTCTGAATCATATATATAGCGAGTTATCGATGAGATGTATTTTCTTGCTCTCATCCTGCGATTATAAGAGGGGGTGTGAGATACAATTTTAATTGTATGCCCATTTGTATCAATGTCTATTATCTGATAAAGATCCCTAGGAGAATTTTGATATAGATAAATTCGCTTTACCCCACAGTTTTTATAAATGCTGCCTGGCTGTAATATGTCCTCATATTGTGCTTTGACTTGGATAAAAAAAAGGAAGTATAATCGTTAACATGTTGTACTTGTGGGATATTAAAATAATATTTAAGACTCGAAGCATTTGTTTTACGATTAAAGAGGAAATTTAGTCATTAATTGTTTTTTAAAAAAAGTATTTCATACGACTTAATTTACACAAATTACTGATTAATTGGAACTAGTTTGTTTACTGATTTTTATTTTGACGCTGCTTTTGTAAGATTAGCTACAATGCACTAAGAACATTAACCACTAAACATAGCATTCGGTGGACGTGCAGGTTACCGTTATGACTAAGCCGTGACCTGCACCCGGCTCCTGTATCCTTACATTTGGTTATAAATCATGTAGTCAATGAAGAAAATAGGATTTTTATCATTCGGACATTGGTCTGACCACCCCTCGTATCAGACCCGTAACGCTGGTGACACTTTGCTGCAGTCCATAGACCTGGCTGTTGCCGCGGAAGAAATAGGTTTGGATGGGGCTTATTTTAGGGTGCATCATTTTGCACGGCAATTGGCCTCGCCATTTCCACTGCTTTCGGCTATTGGGGCAAAAACCAATAAGATAGAGATTGGTACAGGTGTGATCGATATGCGCTATGAAAACCCGCTGTATATGGTGGAAGATGCGGGTGCTGCGGATTTGATTTCCGAAGGCCGCCTGCAACTTGGCATCAGCCGGGGTTCGCCCGAGCAGGTTATCGAAGGCTGGCGTTATTTCGGTTATCAACCTGAAGAGGGGAAACCGATGCGGATATGGGCCGAAAGAAAGCTTTGGAGTTTTTAGAGCGCTTAAAGGGCAATGGATTTGCCCAGCCCAATCCCAATCCTATGTTCCCGAATCCGCCTGGCCTGTTGCGTCTGGAGCCATATTCGGAGGGATTGCGGGAACGGATCTGGTGGGGAGTTGCTTCCAATGCAACCGCAGTTTGGGCAGCCGAGAACGGTATGCACCTGCAAAGTTCAACGCTGAAATTTGACGAAAACGGTAAACCTTTCCATATCCAGCAGGCGGAACAGATCAGGTTGTACAAGGAAGCCTGGAAAAAAGCCGGGCATCAGCGCGAAGCAAAGGTTTCGGTAAGCCGTTCGATCTTTGCACTGATTAACGATCAGGACAAGTACTATTTTGGACAGCAGGGAAAAAAAGGGGATAGCTTTGGTTATATTGAAGCTGATCAACGGGCAGTCTTCGGTAAGAGCTATGCAGCCGAACCTGATCAGCTCATCAGAGAATTGGCTCAGGACGAAGCTATACAGGAAGCGGATACACTGCTGCTGACCATACCGAACACTTTGGGTGTGGATTACAATATCCACGTGCTATCTGCTATTCTGGAGCATGTTGCACCTGCGCTGGGCTGGCGGTAATGATTAATAAGCCTCATTTTCCTGAAGATATTCCGGCCGAATCAGGTAGAACCTTTTCTTAAAGGTTCGGCCGCTGGTTTCAGGATTTTTGCCTGATCAATTCCCGGTGCTGGTGACCCCAGTTTGCCATCGCATTGATGATCGGCGTTACTGTCAGCCCATATTCAGTAAGCTCGTATTCCACTGTAATCGGCTTGGTCTCCAAAACCGTTCGTTTCACCAACTGATTCTGCTCCAGGTCCTGCAATTCTTTTGACAGCATTTTGGCCGCAATGCCGGAGATATTTGCATTCAGTTCCCCAAAACGCTTTTTGCCAAAGATTAGTTCGCCTATAATACGGATCTTCCACTTGCCGCTTAAAATGTCCATGGTGTCACTGACGGCACGGTGGTGCGCCGTGCAGGCACTCGCACTCAACTCTACTAATTCAATATCGTTATCCATAATCAAAACATATAGTTTCTTAGAGGAAACTACTTTCCTTGAGTAAACTAGTTACAAAAGTAAAGTATTGCATCCTAATTTTACAGTCTGATTAATTATTATGAAAACACAGAAGATTATTTATTGGGTGACTACAGGTTTAGTAACTCTGGGCATGTTGATGTCCTTTTTCAATTACTTTTTTAATCCTGCTCTGAAAGCAGCCTATGTACATATCGGGTTTCCCGATTGGTTCCGGATAGAACTAGGCATTGCAAAACTTCTCGGTGCGCTGGCACTGATCATATCGGCAGCTCCCTCCAGGATAAAAGAATGGACCTATGCCGGATTTTTTATCAACTTCTTCTCTGCCATCTGGGCCCACTATTTTGCGGGCGACCCGATATCTAATATCATTGCTCCGATCTTACTGCTCGTTTTGCTTATTGTATCCTACATCAGCCGGGAAAACATTGCTAAAAAGGCATCAACAGCTTAAATTATAGTGGATTATATGCGGGAACGGCCTTTATGACGTTCCCGCTTTGCCATGATTCATATTTGCCAGCGTATCTTTTTATGTTGCCATCACTTCATGTATGTCGTACCTTAACATGCTTCTAACGTCCTCTTAATCTGCTTTCGTTTATTTTGTTTTCAATATGGCTTCCTGCCTTTTACACATCAGACCTATGAAAACAATTCTTTACACCGCCTTATTAATATCAATAGTACTTATTGGTTGTTCCAAATCAAATTCTACTATACCTGAAGAAACTCAGATATTTTTTAAGTTTCCGTTCAGCAAGATGTCTATTTATACCGGCGAGACCAAAAAACTGGAACTTACTGAGCAAATTACAAACTACAACCGGAGCGAAATTAAATTTGTGTCCGCAGATGAAAATATTGCCGTTGTTGAGGAATCAAATATACAAGCGCTGTCCAAAGGAGAGGTAATCATAAAGGCGGTAAAAGGCAACACAGAACTGGGTAGATTTAATTTATCTGTTACTGATGCCCGGGTGACAGCTATATCTTTTCCCAATGCTACGTTTAGCATAAATGTAAATCAAACTTATAGTATTCGTCCTTTTATAACGCCTGTATTTGCCGTAGACAAAGCTGTTGTATGGGCATCTTCAGATCCGGCTGTTGCCAGTGTAGATAATAATGGTTCTATAAAAGGGCTTAAAGCTGGAGTTACTGATATCACCGCTACGACAAATAACGGATTAACCGTTCGTTGTTTGTTAACGGTTAATTAGACATAACCCTAACCCTAACTGATCCTAAGCCAGCTTCTTCCGCAACCACTTACGAACTGGCTCATCATACCATTTTAATGCAGCATAGGCCAATATAATGCTGCCTGTTAATATCAGCAAAGCATATGGCCAGGCTTCTGCGATCGTCATGCCCTTGTTATTGCTGATCCAGGCGACGTAAAAATAGACAACCGGGTAGTGTACCAGGTAAAGCGGATAGGATATATCACCCAGAAATTTGCAGATCCTGTTCTCTTTTTGAGTTTGCATTACCCCACTGGCACCAAGATATACAATAAGCGGGAATACGATGATGATACAAACCGAGTCATAGATTCCGTTCATCCACATCTGTCCGGCGCCACCAATACGCGGCATATAAAGTACGGCGGCCACTAAAAGACTGCACCATAAAAACGCATTTTTAATTCGGGTTGGCCGGGCTATACGTGAAAGCAACAGACCGGCAAAGAAAGGGAACATGACACGTGTTAATCCAATGCGTACCTGCTCTGCATTCAATGTCCAGCCACCGCTGACATCGCCGTTTGTGATGGCCAGGTGGATGAGTGCGGCAGCAGCAATACCGACTAAGATACTTAATGCCGTTTTGGAGAATTTCCTGATCCAGACGGCATAAAGAATGTTGGCAATGTATTCAAAGAACAATGACCATCCTACGCTATTCAGGGGATGCATCTCTTCCCAGCCACGGATATCAAGCGATAAGGGCACAGGCAGGATGGTATAACCGATCAGCAGCACGAGCAGCATCTTCCAAAGCGGTATGGTATGAATGAGTGGCCATAGTGTAGAATCCGTAAAATAGAATCCGATAGCGCCGAGGGTCATCCCCAAAACCACCATAGGCTGAAGACGTATGATACGGCGTTTGAAAAAATTGCCGGGTGTTATTTTATACCATCGATCGTCGTAAGCGTAGCCCATCACAAAACCTGATAGTAAAAAGAAGAAGTCGACAGCCAGGTAGCCGTGATTGACGAATTTATCTAAATTACTTGTTGAGAATGGTTCAGCCAGGTGAAAGGTTACGACGATTATGGCTGCGATACCGCGAAGGCCATCTAATATGGGGTAGTGCGGCTTGGTGCCCAGTTCATTATTCAGGTCAGTGCTCATGTAATGGATTGTAAAAGCTGCAATTTGTAAAAAATAGCTAACATTCCCGAAAATTTCCCTGCTCTGTCTGATTTGGCACTGTTGCCGGAGTTGTGATGTGACATTTCAAATCGGCCTTTAACTTACATCACAACTGCGACAATAGCCGGTCTCATATAAATTTTTTGCCAGGTATCGTCTCCAAATTTCATAAAATTCCCCGCTCAAAAGTAAATGGTTCATGTTAAGGGAACTTTAAATTGGTTTAACTAAAAGCACTGCAAATTCTTACTCAGACCTGGCAGGTAATGTATTACATCTTTATTTGAAGTCAAATAAGCATAGTGTAGGCTGTACTACGGGTATAAAGTTGAAGAGATCTGCAAATGGATGTAGCGTTATACTGTCGGTACTCGTATTACTAATAAAATTAACCCGTATAAACATGAAGAACATTTATCTCTTAGTTGCTGGACTGCTGATGATCAGCTGCTCCAAGGAAAAAACACATGGTCCATGGAACCTGAAGGATGGCCAGGAAGTTGAAGTGCTGGTTGGTCACAAGTATGCTGCTACAGATGACATCCTGACTTTGCTCCCTCAAAAGAAAACTGAACCAGGAAGCATTTATTCATTTACTGATCGTGAGCCGGGATACAATTACAAGGTTAAGGCGCGAATGGTTGCACCTGATGTGCCTCCGCAGGACGGTCCTTCTTACTGGCTTGAGCTGGTCAGGGTGATCAGCAAAGAAAAATACGCTGGAAATGAGTCTTTTGTGGTTGAACTGGTCAATAATAATTGGGGATCTACTCTCTTGGTGAGAAAAGAAAATGGCATATATAATTTTTTGACAAAAATTGAATTAACCCCTGCAACACCAGTAATTACTGAAAAACTGGCTGAAATCTGGGATCGTTACCAAGATTACACCGAGAAGATAAGAACTTATAAGCCAGGAGATAAAATGCCTGTTTTTAAATGGAAATCTATTAAAGCGAGCGTGACGCATGATCCGGCAAATTTCGGTAAATCCTATATCGTATCGGGGGTGGAGTTTGTGGAATAGACTATCCATACGACGATTGAATGTTGGTTATTGTCAACATTCAATCCTCCTTAACAGTTGAATTCATTTTAGTTTTTTATATGTTTTTTTGATATATTTACTATAGAAATACCAGATCCTGGCGGCATATCCTTGTTTTTACAACAACTGTGCTATTCATTCTGTTATTTGTATTTGTTAACGCTCCTCAAAATGAATTTTAAACAGACTTTATTGATCAGTTTTAGCCTGATGGCTATTGCGGTCTCATCACTTGCTTTTACCCGCCGGCTGGAGGATCCTTCAGATAATCCGCTGCAACCACCTGCTCACCGACATTCAGATCAAGTGTATAATACTGTTACTGATACTGCAAAGTATGATCAAAACGTAAAACGGATAGCTGACTCCTTAGAAAAGATGAATCAGCGTTTGCCAATAGAAAAGATTTACCTGCATACCGATAAATCTCTTTACAGCATTGGGGATACTATATGGTTTAAAGCCTATCTGGTTGATCATGTGTTTCATTTAGCCTCCAATCTCAGTAATGTATTATTTGTTGAATTAGTTGACAATGATGCCCGGCTGATGGACCGCATCAGCATCCGGATTAAAGACGGAGTAGGCTGGGGACAAATCCCTTTGCGCAAGACCCAATACCAGGATGGTGGATATATGCTTCGGGCATATACGATGTGGTCGCAAAATTTCGCCTTTGATTTCTTATTCAGTCAGCGGTTTTTCATCGGTACGCAGGTTGAAGATGCCTGGTTAGTGAAATCAGATGTAACGGTGAACCTGATCGATAATCAGAACCGGCTGCAGGTATCACTTTTTCTTAACCGTATGGATAAAACATCATCTCCTGTGGCGTTCAAGGATGTGGAACTGAAGATTTACGATGACAATCATCCCGTACCAAAGATCTATGACGAACATCGTCCTGTGTTTATTGAAGAAATGCGAACGGATATAGACGGCCATCTAAAATTTACCAGAACATTAAAAAATGGGGCAAATGGAAGAAGGATGACCCTAAGCATCATGTCTCTGGACCCTAAAGACCACAATAAGATTGTTCTGGTACCGCTGTTGATCAACCGGAACAATAAAATTGACTTGCAGTTTTTACCCGAGGGCGGCAAACTGGTAACCGGCATAAAATCTGTTGTAGGTTTTAAGGCCATTGGTGAAGATGGGAGAGGTACCCGGGTATCGGGTGAAATATTTGACAGTAAAGGGAACAAAATAAGTGATTTTATTTCAGTTCACAATGGGATGGGCTCGATAGAGATCACACCAATGGCAAACGAAATATATACCGCCAGGATAAATGATCCAAAAGGGATCAGAGAAGATTACCGCCTGCCTAAACCAGAACCGTTTGGCACAGTTTTACATGTAGATAATCCTGAAAAAGCAGCCGATATTAAAATAACTTTAGCCGGACTTAGCAGTATCCCTGCAGGCGATGGATTCTATGTGATTGGTACCTCCAGAGGAAAGATATATTACACACAAAAAATAGACACCAACCAAACAGAACTGTTGGTAGCTAAAAAATCATTCCCTTCTGGTGTCGCAAGATTCACCTTGTTTAATGGAATAAGCCCATTAAATGAAAGGATCGTGTTCATAGATAATCAGGATCAGCTCCACATACAAATCACACCCCACAAAGCCCATTATGGTAAACGCGACAGTGTAAGTCTTGCAATTGAGATCAAAGACAAAAACGGCATCCCGGTACAGGGTAATTTTTCGCTGTCGGTAACAGATGATTCACAAATAAAAGCAGATAGTTTGGGTAATTATGGCATCCCTGCAGGCCTGCTGATCAATGCTGAACTGAAAGGTGATTACGGTATTAATGTCCTGGAAACATTTAAGAAACTCAAATTAAAAGGCGAGATCGAATCGCCAGGTTATTATCTTAACCGTACTGACAGCACAGCCTGGGAAGCTCTGGACAAGCTGATGCTAACTGAAGGCTGGACAGATTATAAATGGGCGAAAGTATTTTCTCCGGATAAACCAATCTTTTTTAATGCACAGAATAACTTTGACATCACAGGCAGAGTAAAGAATATTCTTAACAGACCTATGGCAAATAATGTTGTACTGGCCTTTTCACAAAAACCTCCCTTTGTGAAACAAACTTTAACTGATAAAAACGGAGCCTTTATTTTTAAAGACCTTTTACTGATCGATTCTGGTTCATTTTTCTTTCAGGCGACAAGACCAAACGGCAAACCGCTGGACATCGGCGAAATAGAGGTCGATCGTCCGTTTGATCCCTATCATGTCGTCGATGCATATCGATATCCAATATCACCCTGGTATGTCAACAGTGATACCACTCAAATAAACCGCGCAAAACGTATCTCTGAACAGGCTAAGACAGACAATCCTGAACTTACGGGAACTTTATTAAAAGAAGTAGAAATTAAGGGTAAGAAAGTTATTCGTGGTTCCTGGAACCCCTATCCCGCTGATGCGGATTATATATTTGATGAACATGATATCAAAGCATCCGGTCTGAACAATCTTTATGACTTTTTAAGACAAAATATACCGGGAATGAGGGTAGAATATTCTTACGAAAGAAATGAAAAGACCATACTTACTCTTACTTTTAACGATCGTATTATAGATACTAAAATAGACGGCAGGCCTTTACAAATCGACATTACCAAATATGATACTGGCAGAATTGAGGAGCTTTCAAAGTATCAGCTAGCCAATATACGGGGGATCGAATTAATTTACAGCAGAAAGTATACCGAATGGAGTCGTGACATGCCAAGACTTATAATTACCACATATAATGATAAAGGAGGGTTGAAAAATTTTAAAGGAGGTAATCAGGCATACCGGCCACTGCCAATCACGGTTCCGAAAGTGTTTTATAGCCCTAAATACGACATAAAGCCAACTGTAAAATTGCCTGATTACAGAACGACGGTACATTGGGAACCTAACATTACCACAGATGAAAATGGTAAAGCTATGGTTTCTTTTTATACCTCCGACGCAGGGAGTAGTTTAACCTTAAATATTCAGGGTATAAGTGTAGATGGAAGTATAGGGAATTTGCTGTATAAATTATTATAATTCCCTGATATACGCTGCAATTGCTTTTTCTGTACTGAGATCGCTTTTCTCCAGCTGGACGGCGATCCTTTCCCGCTCAGTTGCTGTTTTATTCTGGCTTACTTTTTTCTGGGCCTGCAGATCAGAGACTTCTAAATCAAACATGACTATGCCTTTCATCATTCCGTTTTTGAACTTATCTGACAGTGTATGCCATTGTCCGAGATATCCGGGTTCGTAAAACAAAATCATTTGTTCCATAGCTTCAATTCTGGCTGGCTCATTATAAATGATTCTTGCTTTTCCGTAGGCGTGTATGGATACATAATCCCAGGTCGGCACGCTCTCCGGCTTGTCATAATGGGTAGGGGAAATGTAAGCGTGCGGTTCCGAAAAAATAACCAGAGAGGTATTTTCCTCAATGTATCTGGCTTGCTCGTTGGCCAGGGCAAAATGTGCGCTCAGAACCAGATTGTCATCACTTTCTTTTATGAGAAACGGAAGTTGTGTAGCTATAGGGATACCTGCTTTATTGGTGACCATAGTGGCGAAACTGTATTTCTTCATAAAGGTTATTCTCGCGGCCCTATCCTCAAACTGAAATTGCTTTGGTGTAAACATGATCTGTGTTTTATCCTGATAAATAATTATTCTGCTGAGCAAAAATACAACGTTATTGGATGATATTTATAGTCCAATCATAAGATAACAGACAGTCCAATTGCCTTCATAAGTTTAACTTAAGGTCATCCGTCTAACCCGTATGCCTACCGGCAAGCCTTATCACAATACCTGCTTGATCCTCCTCTCCGACAAAACCAGGGCAAATCCAGGGCAACTCCAGCTCAGATGCAGGCCTGCTTCAGAAAACAGGTACCTTTTTCTGGAGCTGCCTTGGAGCTGAGCTGGAGTTGCCCTGGAGTTGACATCACTCAGACAGCAGTATAATACTCTTCTTTCTCAGAGGTGTGCGGCCTGATGACACCACTAATGATCAAACCGACCAGTATCTTCTGTGCCTGCCTGTAAGAGCTTCTGGTGAGCTTACTGAACTCTTTGAGTGTGATCCGGCCTTGCTGACCCAGATATTCAAAAAGCTTCTTTTCCTGATCAGTATAGGTGATGATGTTGTCTGATTTATCATTGCCTTTTTTGATGACTTCCATCAGAATCTTACTGGCCAGAATGCTCTTGTCGTTGACTCTGTAATATACCCACCATTTTTTGTTTTCGTCAAGCGCATAATGCGGTTTGATATCGCTCTGCGCTATTTTGACCACCAGTACCAGTTTATCATCTACATAGATCTCCTCAAATTCGGGTTCCAGAGCCGGTTTACAAAACTGATGGGCAGATTTGGTGATCATATACCGTTCCTCATCTTCAGATTTTACACCTTTGATCGTTCCGTCATCGGCCACTCCGATTAGTAACTGCCCACCTTTATTGTTGGCAAATGCCACCAGACTTTTAGCAATCTTTTCATTACTGGTAATGGTCTTCTTAAAATCCAGTGTGGTTCCTTCGCCTTGTAAAATTAGTTTTCTGAGATTCATATGGCGTTAATTTAGTACGCTATGCGCGATTCTTCTCCCTGGTGCAGGTTACGGATATATACTTCATTCATGACGGTTGCGCAAATCTCTCCGGAAGAGTTCCTGATCTCCATTGGGTAGGCCCTTACAAACTTATCGCCCGCATTCAATGTAGTTATCGCATCGTTCAGCATTTCATCGGTAATGATTATAGTAAAATACAAATTACTTCTCCCTGGTTTTAAATATTGTATAGAAGCACTTTTAAGCCATACCCTGACTTTGAAACCCTGCCTTTGCAGCAACTGATCAAACAAAATGGCATAGAAAGGGTCTGTAGCTCCATAGATTGTTCCTCCGAATATAGATCCGTTATAATTTATATTGAACAGACTTTTGCTTATTTTGACATCTGCACCCCTGAACCCCTTATGAAATTTCTTTACCCATATGCGTTGAAACAGCAAAGGAGGGTATAAACACAATGCCCACTTTAACGTTCTTTCTGATACAACCATGATGCTTAAATATCTGAAAGATTATTGAACTATGAAACTTTATAAGTCATTTTTAAAACATTTAAGCTAAGCGCTTGTTCATAATGCTGAATGTTATTGATTAACAACACAAACATCTATTCCTATGAAAAAATTAATCTTAAGTCTTGCTTTTGCAGGCTCAATAATGATCGCCGCTTCAGCATGCAACTCGACAAAGAATGTATCAGGAACAACGGACAGTACCGCTGTTGATACGACAATGGCACCAATGGATACGACCAAAGCCATGCCTGCCGATACCACTAAATTACCGCCGGATACGACAGTAAAACCATAAAAAAACTTAGATCTAACGAGCAGATTCACAGGGCCGGAAGCAAATTGTTTCCGGCCCTGTGTGTTTTTTTACGAAATGTTTTTTCAGCAATGATTTTGTTTGTACTTTCAGCGTCCAAATAAACATGGTATGACCGACAATAAACAAAAAGGAAGTGTATTTCTTTTGATCCTGGTAGCCGCACTGGGCTACTTTGTAGATATCTATGATCTGCTTTTATTTCTGATCATTAAGAATAAAAGTTTAGGTTCTCTTGGTGTTCCTGCTGATAAACTCACCGAAACGGGATTTACGCTGATGAACTGGCAAATGGCTGGCTTACTGATCGGAGGAATCTTCTGGGGCGTCGTGGGAGATAAAAAGGGCAGGTTATCTGTTTTGTTTGGTTCTATCATCATGTATTCTCTGGCCAATATAGCAAATGGTTTTGTGACGAGTATTCCTGCTTATGCGGCACTGAGGTTTATCGCCGGAATAGGGCTTGCGGGTGAGCTGGGAGCGGGGATCACACTGGTCAGCGAGAGTATGAGCAAGGAAAAACGGGGGTATGGAACAATGATGGTTGCCGGAATCGGGTTGATGGGTGCGGTGGCGGCTTATATAGTGGGCGATCTGTTTGAATGGAGAACGGCTTTCTTTGTTGGCGGCGGGCTGGGTATTTTGCTTTTACTGCTTCGGTTTGGTGTTTTTGAATCAGGTATGTTTGAGACGATGGCTAAAAAAGAGGTTTCGAAAGGAAACTTCTTTATGTTGTTTTCAAACAGGAAAAGATTTTTCAAGTACCTGAACTGTATTCTGATTGCAGTTCCGCTCTGGTTTGTAGTGGGGATACTGGTGGGTGCGGCACCTGAATTTGGTAAAGCCCTGGGTGCTGTCGATGTGCTGGATAATGGCAAAGGAGTGATGTTTACCTATATCGGGATCTCTTTGGGTGATTTTCTAAGCGGGGCGCTAAGCCAGGTATTCAAAACCCGGAAGAAGATCGTTTTTGTATTTGTGACCTTAACTTTTGCTGCAATGCTGGTGTATTTGCTGAATACTGGCTGGACGGCAACGGGTTTTTATATCCTGTGTGTTTTCTTTGGGTTATTTACCGGCTACTGGGTCGTGTTTGTGACGATTGCGGCAGAGCAATTCGGTACAAATTTAAGGGCTACTGTGACGACCAGTGTGCCCAATATGGTTAGGGGTTCCCTGATCCTGGTTACGATATTATTCCAGTTCCTTCGCGGGCATGTCGGTATCGTCAATTCAGCGCTGATCATTGCCAGCCTGACTATCAGTATGGCTTATATCGCATTATATAATCTGGATGAAACTTATGGCCGTGACCTTAATTTTATAGAGGAATAGTGTCAGTAAAATGTACTATCTGAAATTATAAATTATGATGCTTTTTATTAAGGTTACCTTTGAGTCTAGTATTAGAAAAAATGGCGTTTAGAGATAAAGTAGTTGAGGCATATCAGAAAATTCAGGATGAAATTTGTGCTGCTCTGGAACAGACTGATGGTAAGGGCAAATTTGAAGAAGAGATCTGGAACAGGGAAGGTGGAGGCGGAGGCCGCACCCGAATCATGCAGCATGGCAATGTAATCGAAAAGGGTGGTGTAAACTTTTCTGCAGTTCACGGGAAACTACCGGATGCGGTAAAACAGGCTTTTAAGGTAGATAGTGATGATTTCTTTGCTACAGGAGTTTCTATAGTCATGCACCCGAATAATCCTTTTGTTCCGATCATCCATATGAACATCCGTTATTTTGAGATGGATGAGCAGACCAGATGGTTTGGAGGCGGGATAGATCTTACGCCGCATTATGTGGTGGATACGGATGTCCGTTATTTTCACCATTTACTGAAGCAGACCTGTGATGCTTTCGATACTTCTTTTTACAGCAAATTCAAAGCTCAGGCTGATGACTATTTTTTCATCAAACACAGGGAAGAAACAAGGGGAGTCGGGGGAATCTTTTATGACAGACTGAAACCTGAAAACACCGGTTTGTCCTTCGATCAGCTGCTTGATTTTTCCGTAGAAGTAGGAAATACTTTTATACCGGCTTATACAGAGTTGATCGACAGGAACCGTGATAAGGAATTTACAGAAAAAGAACAGGAATGGCAATATGTGCGGAGGAGCAGGTACGCTGAATTTAATCTGGTCTACGATGCGGGTACTAAATTCGGACTGGAAACAAACGGAAGAATTGAATCTATTCTAATGAGTTTACCTCCATTGGCAAAGTGGTTTTATAACCACCAGACCTTACCTGACAGTGCGGAATCTTATACATTGGGCAAACTCAAAAAAGGAATAAACTGGGCTTAGCAGACAGTTAATTTAAGCGGTAAAATTTTTCAACAATGCACCTTAGTGGTGCATTTTTTATTAGATTCGCAAGGTTATAAGAATACCACATTTAAATCGTTCTTAACGAACATTAATATTTATGGCAGAAGATTTAGAAAATCAAGAAAACGACAAAATAATTAGGATCGATATTGATGAGCAAATGAAATCCGCATACATTGATTATTCAATGTCTGTAATCGTATCCAGGGCTTTACCTGATGTACGGGATGGATTAAAACCAGTACACAGACGTGTATTGTACGGGATGCTCGACCTGGGATTAGCAAACAATAAACCATATAAAAAATCAGCCCGTATTGTAGGAGAGGTATTGGGTAAGTATCACCCGCATGGTGATGCTTCAGTATACAATACCATGGTGAGGATGGCCCAGGAGTGGAGCCTGAGATACCTGATGGTGGAGGGACAGGGAAACTTCGGGTCTATAGATGGTGACTCTCCTGCAGCGATGCGTTATACCGAGGCCCGTTTTCAAAAGATTGCGGAAGACATGCTTGCCGACATCAACAAGGACACTGTTGATTTCCAGCTTAACTTTGATGATTCCCTTCAGGAGCCAACTGTGCTTCCGTCTAAAGTACCTAACCTGCTGATCAATGGTTCTTCCGGTATCGCGGTGGGTATGGCTACTAATATGCCGCCACACAACATTACAGAGGTTATTAATGCCACTATAGCTTATATCGATGACCGCGAGATCACTATCGCTGATTTGATGAAGCATATCAAGGCTCCTGATTTTCCTACCGGAGCAATCATCTACGGATACACTGGTGTTCAGGAAGCTTTCGAAACCGGCAGAGGACGTATTGTGATGCGGGCTAAAGCTGAAATCGAAGTGATTAAGGACCGTGAGGTGATCATTGTTACTGAAATACCTTATCAGGTAAATAAGGCAATGATGATCGAGAGAACGGCTGAACTGGTGGGTGAGAAAAAGATTGAGGGCATTTCCAACATCAAGGATGAATCGAATAAGGACGGCATAAGAATCGTTTATGAAATCAAACGTGATGCAAATGCTTCTATTGTACTGAACAACCTGTTTAAACAAACAGCGCTTCAGACTTCTTTCAGTGTGAATAATATCGCCCTTGTCAAAGGCAGACCTCAGATGCTGAATCTGAAAGACCTGATCCAGTATTTTGTGGAGCACAGACATGAGGTGGTGGTCAGGAGAACTAAATTTGAACTTGCTGAGGCTAAAAAACGTGCCCATATCTTGGAAGGTTTACTTATCGCACTGGATCATCTGGATGAGGTAATTAAACTGATCCGTAGTTCTGATACTCCGGAGGATGCAAGAACCGGTTTAATGGAGCAGTTCGGGCTTAGTGATATTCAGGCCAGAGCTATCCTTGACATGACCCTCAGAAGGTTAACCGGTCTGGAGCGTGATAAGATTAAAGATGAGTACAATGAATTGATGAAAACCATCGAATACTTGCAGTCTATCCTGGACGATGAAGGTAAACGTATGCAGATCATTAAAGATGAACTTGCCGAAATGATGGAGAAATACGGTGATGAGCGCAGAACCCAGATCGTTCACGCTGCCGGTGATATGAGTATGGAAGACTTCATTGAAGATGAGGATGTAGTGATCACCATTTCTCATGAAGGTTATATCAAACGTACTCCTGCTACCGAATACCGTACTCAGGGAAGAGGAGGTAAGGGTTCTAAAGGAAGTGATTCAAGAAATGAAGATTTTATTGAACACTTGCTGATTGCTTCCAACCACAATTATATGTTGTTCTTCACAGAGACCGGACGTTGTTTCTGGCTGAGGGTTTACGAAATTCCTGAAGGTACACGTTTAAGCAAAGGAAGAGCAATCCAGAACATCATCAATATTCCTAAAGAAGAAAAGATCAAAGCCTTTATCAAGGTGAAAAATCTGAAGGATCAGGAGTATCTGGAAAACAACTACATCATTATGTGTACAAAAAAAGGTACCATAAAGAAGACTTCTCTGGAAGCTTATTCAAGACCGCGTGTTAACGGAATCAATGCCATCAACATCAATGAAGGTGACCAGTTGCTGGAGGCAAGTTTAACTACCGGATCTAGTGAAATTGTGATGGCATTGCGCTCAGGAAGGGCTATTCGCTTTAATGAAGCTACTGTCAGACCAATGGGAAGAACCGCTACCGGTGTTCGCGGCGTGACCCTTGCAAATGAAAGTGATGAGGTTGTTGGCATGATTGCTGTAGATGATCCTGAAACAACTGTATTGGTAGTATCTGAAAAAGGATATGGCAAACGTACTGATATCGACGATTATCGCGTTACCAATAGAGGAGGAAAAGGAGTAAAGACTATAAATATTACCGAAAAAACTGGTAATTTAGTTGCTATAAAAGCGGTTACTGATGCTGATGATCTGATGATCATCAACAAATCAGGAATTGTGATCAGGATTGTTGTAAGTGAATTGAGAGTAATGGGCAGGGCAACGCAAGGAGTTAAACTGATCAACCTGAAAGGGAATGATGAAATCGCTTCAGTAGCCAAAATCCAGCATGAGGATGAGGAAGAAGAAGAAGCTTCAGGAGAAACAGACTCAGCAACTGATGGTACGGAAAGCGCTCCGGATGACTCAAAAGAAGAAATATAAACTGTAGAACAAATAATTAAATCAAATGAAAAAGATACTTTTAAGTATATTATTTGTAGGTGTTGCATCACTTGCAAATGCGCAGAGAAGTGAGGTTAACGCGGCTAAGAATACCTGGATTCTTATCTCAAACGCAGGCGCTAAAACGCTTCCGGAAACTTTAAAAATGCTGGATGATGGTTTAGCGCATACTGATAAAGCGACCGCTGACGAAAAAACATCTAAACTGGCAGAATCATGGACATACAGAGCTCTGTTTGCCTCAAGGGCTGCTCAGATTGATTCTTTGGATTTAGCCAATTCTAAAGCTAAACAAAAGATCGCTGAAGAAGCTATTACCAAAGCCCAATCATTAAGTCCTAAAGAAGATGACAAAAAATTCTTAAAAGACGCTAATGAATTTATAGAAGATGCGGTTAGGAACAGAGGTGTTTTTGCTTATAAGAAAAAAGACTATGCGACAGCATTGGAATCTTTTAATGAATATACAGCCAAAAATCCAACGGATACAAACATGTTTGTTAATGCAGCACTTATGGCAAAGCAGTTAAAGAATTATCCGGAGATAGCAAGGAATTATAAAGCCGCAATTGCACTGAATTATCCTGATGCCGCATTACTTTATAAAGATATGATCAACATGTATCTTACAGAAGTAAAAGATAGCGCCACTGCAATCACCATTATTCAGGAGGCAGCAGCCAAATACCCAAATGATAACGATCTTTTGGGTATGGAAACCAACTACTGGCTCAGAAAGGGTGACGTAGCAAAGTCGCAGGAAATGATTAAGAAACTGATAGACAAAAATCCTGATAATCCGGATTATCAAACAGCAATGGGAGATATATTCTTTAAACAGGCAGATGAGTTTCAGGATGCGAGAAACAAACTGGCTACCGAACTTGAAGCCAACAGAACCAAAGTAGATGCTAAAAAGAAAAAGGAATATGATGACCTTGGCGCAAAAATGCGTGGCATTTTAGATCAGGCAGTACCTTACTATAAAAAAGCAGCGGAATTAGATCCTAAAAGTGGTTATCCATTGGATAAATTAAAATCAATTTATAGCTTCAAGAATGACAAAGCGAATGAGGATGCCGTTCAAAAACAACTGGACGCATTGCCAAAATAGCATTTGTATCGTAAGAACTGAAAAGAGGGATGTTTTTATCCCTCTTTTTTTTTAAATTTGTATTATGAGTAAGGTATCATTTCTAAATATTGCACTAATGGTTTTAACGACTTCCACAGCGGCATTTGCCCAAAGAAGTCAGGTTCAAATTGCAAGGAACAGTATTGGCAAGCTTCATGTGGCCATCAACAATAAGGTCGACGCCAATGGTCAGCTTGGAATACTAGGAGAGGGGATCAAAGCAAGCGAGGCGGCACAGGGAGACAGAAAAACAAAAAAATGGCCTGAGACCTGGGCAATCAAAGCTTATCTTAGCTCATACATTTCTATCATAGACGGTAACGAAGGCAATGCAGACAAATATTATGGTCTGGCAAACGAAGCCATTGATTCAGCCAGGAGATTAGACAAATTTCAGGCAAACACCAGGCTGGTAGACGCCGCCATTTATAATGTCAATATCCGGAAGCAAAACAAAGCCAACATTGCATTCAATAATAATGATTTTGATAATGCCTTTAAACTACTAAAAGACGTTAGTGATTTCTTCCCAAAAGACACAACACTTGCGATGAATACCGCATTGGCAGCTCAAAATGTACAGGCATACGATAATGCACTCGGATTTTACAAAAGAGCCAAAGAGAACGGAGCTAAAAACCCGGTACTGTTTCAAAATCTGGCAAATATCTATACCTCTAAGCTTGAGCAGGACCTTGCCATCAAGACCCTGGAAGATGGGATCAAATTAAATCCTTATGATACAAATTTGACCAACAGCTATATTAACCTGTTGCTGGACAATGAAAAATACGAACTGGCTATAAAAGTAATTGAGAACACCTTAAAAGCAGATACAAAAAATAAATTATTGTATTTCCTTTACGGATATCTTCATCAGATCAACTCAAACTATAGCACAGCAGAGCTTGCCTACGACAAAGCCTTAGCGATAGACGAAAATTATTTTGATGCATTGTATCAGGTTGGTGTGGCTTATATCGGTTCGGCCAATAACGCATTAAAGTCATCGGATCCGGATAAGAATAAAAAATTCAGCGCATTCATCAACAGAGCTGAAATTGCTTTATTACAAGCACATGAGATCAACCAGAACGACAAATCAACAGTTCAATTACTCATAGAGATTTATACGCGCAAGAACAAATTGGATAAAGTTCAGGAACTGAAATCTAAACTGGAAGAGTTCTAGTATTGCCGCAAATCCATAACCCTTCATTAACAGCATTTAATAGGATTATAGACTCCCTGGAGTACAAGACACTTACATCCGGGTAGGGTCATACTTTTATTACTTAACATAATATTAATTATTATACTCTAATATCAGATCATTATATTTTGCTATATTGTTATACAGATCACTAAATTTGTAAAACGTCTCAGCAACTATGTTTAACCAGCCGATCAGAAGTATTCAGGATTTTTTATTGAGCACCTATTTTGCTGACGGTCTTAGAATAACTTTTGGCGTACTTTGCCCGTCATTGGTACTTGCTCAATTTGGAATGCTGCAGTACGGGATGACCTTATCTCTTGGAGCGCTTTGTGTCAGCGTAGTTGACTCACCCGGACCGATCATTCACCGCAGAAATGCGATGTTAATCACCACAAGCTTAATCACATTAATTTCCATACTTGTCGGATTGACCAATGCAAATGTATATTTTACTGCAATAGTTCTGGTGGTCAGCAGTTTCATATTTTCCATGTTCTTCTTGTATGGTCTCCGTGCCGCATCAATCGGCACGGCATCTTTACTCGTCATGGTACTGAGCATAGACGACATCAGACCATGGAACGAAGTATTGCTCTACGCCGTACTTATATTCGCCGGAAGCATCTGGTATACCTTACTAAGCTATCTTTTTTACAGGCTCAGACCTTATAGGCTGGTTCAGCAAACCTTAAGTGATTCCATACTGGAAGTCAGCAGTTTCCTCAGGGCAAAAGCCAAATTCTATCATCAAAATACAGACTACGATAAGAATTATGCAGAATTACTAAAACTTCAGATTCGTGTACACGAAAAACAAGATGCCGTCAGAGAAGTATTGTTTAAAACAAGAGAAATTGTACGAGAATCTACTCCTGAAGGCAGATTTCTGTTATTGGTGTTTGTCGATATGGTTGATCTTTTTGAACAGGTCATGTCAACTTACTACAATTACAAACAGCTTCACGATCAGTTTGACCCTTCAGGGATCTTATCCCACTACGAATCTGTGATTGACAAAATCGCAGACGAGCTGGATGACATCTCCTTTTCCCTCAAAACCGGTGGAACCCCTACTCTTCCCTCCTCCTTAGTTGATGATGTAAATAAACTAAAAACTGAAATTACCGCACTGGAAGCCAATAATACTGACGGAAAATACAATACCCTCGGGATAATAGCCCTAAAGAACATTGAAGTCAACATAGAGAACATCCTGTCCAGAATAAAGACCATCAATGGTTATTTCAATAAAAGTGAGAAGAAAAACCTCAAGCCAAGGCATATCGACGTTGAAAAATTTGTCACCAGGCAGAACATCGATTCCGGGCTGCTGATCGAAAACCTCACCTTTAGCTCCTCTACATTCAGGCACTCCTTAAGAGTGGCCATTGTCATGCTTATTGGATTTGTAGTGGCAAAGACACTCAATTTCTCGCACAGCTACTGGATCCTGCTAACCATTCTGGTGATCTCAAAACCCGGTTTTAGTTTAGCCAAAGAACGCAACTATCAGCGGTTGATCGGTACGATCGCAGGTGCTTTTTTTGGAATGGGCGTACTGGTCTACGTACACGATAAAAACACCCTGTTTGTGATCCTGCTCATTTGCATGATTGGATGTTATAGTTTTCAGCGTAAAAATTATGTGGTCAGTGTTTTGTTTATGACGCCATATATCTTAATATTATTTGATTTCCTGGGCATCGGTGGCCTTTCAGTAGCCAGAGAACGCATTTATGATACCCTTATAGGTTCCGGCATTGCACTGATCGCCAGTTATTCCTTATTCCCCAACTGGGAACACGAAAAACTAAAAGAAGCCCTGATCGATGCCCTGATAGCCGACTTAAAATATTTTGAACAGGTCAGTCTGTTTTATTCCGAATCAGCAGGAGACTTTACCAGTTATAAAGTAGCCAGGAAAGAAGTCTACGTAACCTCAGCCAACCTGGCTTCGCTTTTTCAAAGGATGTTTTCAGAACCCAAAAGCAAGCAATTGATGATGACAGAACTCCATCAGTTTACGGCTTTAAACCATCAGTTGTCTTCCTACATTGCTACGCTGTCACTCTATAACAAAGAACATTCATTTATCGTCTCCAATTTTGAAGAATTAAAACCTTTAGCTCAAAACACGGTCTATTTATTGAAGCTGGCTGCCGAGACACTTCAAAAGAACACAGGAACCATACAGAATGTACCCCTGATCCGAAGAACCATAGATGAACAGCACATTCCGGCCACGGAGATCGTTGTCGCAGAACAATTTGACCTGATCCAGAAGGTAGCCTATGACATCTATAAGCTGTCCGAAAAAATCATCATCTGAAAACATTCCCATCCAAAAATTGTTCACTATAATTAAGATAGAAATTAATTATGGAAAAACTGTATACCGCATCAGTGACCGCTAATGGCGGCCGCGATGGACATATCAAATCAAGTGATGGAATATTAGATTTTAACCTGAGGAAACCTAAAGAAATGGGTGGACAAGGTGGTGCAACAAATCCGGAACAATTATTTGCAGCAGCATGGGGAGCATGTTACCTGGGCGCCCTGAGTTCAGTTGCCCAGCATGACGGTGTTGACACAACCGACGCTACGGTTGAAGTCCACGTCTCCTTCAACAAGGATGGAAATTCTTTTCTTTTATCCGCAGACCTGGATGTCCATGTGCCCGGAATAACGACTGAAGAAGCACAGCACTTGGCTGATAAGGCCCACAGAGCCTGTCCTTATTCAAAAGCAACCAAAGGCAATGTAGAAACAAGAGTAACTGCCATCTGATCCCATTCCAATAACAGATTGAAAACAAAAAAAGCTCCCGCAGACCAAATATCTGCGGGAGCTTTTTTTTAAAAAATTTACACCGTTACTTCCTGAGATTTCAGCGTAGTATTTGCAGGGCGTCCGTTTTTAAAAGCATCCCGTGTTTTCAGACCAAGCAATTCAAACATCGCCATATCATCCACAAAAGCCGGATTAGGAGTAGTCAGCAATTTATCACCGGCAAAAATTGAACTCGCACCCGCCATAAAACAAAAGGCCTGTTCCAGCGTACTCATTTCATTCCTTCCTGCTGACAAACGAACCACAGAATTTGGCATCACGATACGCGCAGTAGCGATCATCCTTACCATATCCCAGATAGGCACACGCGGCTGATCCTGCAAAGGAGTTCCTTTAACCGGAACCAAAGCATTCACCGGAACAGATTCCGGATGAACATCCATATTCGCCAGCGTCATCAGCATAGAAACCCGGTCTTCCACAGTTTCCCCAAGGCCAATAATACCACCGCTGCAAACCGTTAACTTTGCTTTACGGACGTTTTTGATCGTATTCAAACGGTCATCATAAGTCCTCGTCGAGATGATCCGTTTATAATCATCTTCAGAAGTATCTATATTATGATTATAAGCATACAGACCAGCATCTGCCAGTCTTTGTGCCTGACTTTCTGTAAGCATTCCAAGGGTACAGCAAACCTCCATGTCCATCTCATTCACCGCCTTAACCATCTCAATCACCCGGTCAAAATCACGGTTATCCCGGACTTCACGCCAGGCAGCTCCCATACACAAACGCGATGCGCCACCCTCTTTTGCTTTCACGGCAGCACTCACTACCTGACCGATCTGCATTAAAGGCTGTACCTCCAGATCAGTATGATAACGCGCTGCCTGCGGACAGTACGAACAATCTTCAGCACATCCACCTGTTTTTATAGAGATCAGCGAACTCACCTGTACCTCGTTATAATCCTTATTCTCGCGGTGAATCGTAGCGGCTTCATAAACTAAATCCAGAAACGGTCTATTGTATATTTCTGATATTTCTTCCTTAGTCCAATTGTGTTTAGTTGGTTGCATATATTAGTAATTATAGTAAAAGTTTGCTTGCCAAACCCAGCAACAGCAAAAATCCGAAAACATCTGTAAAAGTTGTAATAATTATTGAAGAAGCAATGGCCGGATCAATTCCGACACGCTTTAATATTAAAGGAATACCCGCACCCGTTACTCCGGCGATTAATAAATTACCAATCATAGCCAGAAATATCACGACACCCAATAAAGGATTCGTATCAAAAAACAAGGCAAACAAAAACACGATCAATCCGGTCACCGCACCATTGATCAGCCCAACAGTAAGTTCTTTCAGAACAGTCCTGTACGCCTGATTATCCGTCAGATCATACAAAGAAATCCTTCTGACCGTTACCGCCAAAGCCTGAGTAGCTGCATTGCCACCCATACCCGCAATAATCGTCATATAAGCAGGAAGCACCACAATGGTCTTAATGGTCGGTTCAAAATGCCTGATTACCCCCGAAGCCAGAAAAGCAGTGCCCAGGTTCAGGATCAGCCAGGGCAAACGTGATTTTACCGCCTCGATCCAGTTACCGCTCAGTTCCTCATCCTCAGAAACCCCCGAAATCTTCAGGATATCCTCCGTATTCTCATCCTCAAGAACATCGATCACATCATCAAAAGTAACCCTGCCGAGCAGCTTCATATCATTATCCAAAACCGGAATACTCGTAATGTTATATTGGGAGATCAGTCTGGCCACTTCCTCCTGATCCGTATCCGGATGCACCCAGGCCACCTCAGCCTTTACCAGTTCCGTAATGTGCACATTCCCCTTAGATTTGATAATATCCTTCAGAGAAACGATCCCCTGAAAAACATTATCATCATTCACCACAAAAATCGTATAAAACTCCTCGATCTCCTCACTCTGCCTGATGATCTCGTCAATTGCATCCTTCTTGGTCAGATTCAGGTTGATCCTGATGAACTCCGTGTTCATCAAACCACCCGCTGTCTCCTCGTCATAACTCAGCAGATTCCTGATATTAGACGCATCATCCTCACTCAGATCCCCCAGAATCTCTTTCTGTTCGTGTTCTTCCAGCTGAGAGATGATGTCGGTAGCATCATCATAATCCAGTTCCTCTACAATCTCCGTCCTTTTATCCGGATGCATCTGCAGCAGCAGCTCCTCCGGGTGAGACTCCTCATGCATTTCAGAAATCACTTCCGAAGCGATTTCCACAGACAACAAATTGATGATCCGCTGTCTGTCCTCTTTGTTCAGACTTTCAAAAAGTATGGCAATCTCAGATGCATGATACTCCTCAAGAATAGCCTTCAGCTGATCATCATCACCATTTAAGGCTGACTTAATCTTAGAAATATCTGTTTTATCCAGTTCGAATGATTGCACGGAGCTAAGGTAAGAATAATAGGCTCTATTTAAACCATCCCTTGCGCCAGAAAAATATGATTTGTACAACCGCGATCACCCCCATTACAATCATCGTATACAAATACCCGTGTTCCTGGTAAAGTTCCGGCATATTCAGCGGCAAAACCTTGCCCGTCACCGGATCTTCCCTGGTAAAATTCATCCCGTAGATCCCCGCAATAAATGTCAGCGGAATAAATATAGAAGACATGATCGTCAGCACCTTCATCACCTCATTCATTCTATTACTGATGATAGACAAGTACATATCCATATTCGTCACAGAGATCTCTTTCAAAGACTCCACAATATCAATGATCTGGATACAATGATCATACGCATCCTTAATATACATTTTAGTCTGATCCGTGATCCGAGGGCTGTCACTTCTCAATATATCATTCAGTTTGTCCCTTTCCGGCCACAACACCCTTCTTATCCCGATCAGGCTTCTTTTAACCATCTGAGTATCATACATGACCGTTCTGTCCGGTTTCTCAAATAACCGGTCTTCAATCGTATCCAGCTCCTCGCCCCACCTGCCCAGTATCTGAAAATATTTATCGATGATGATGTCCATCAGTGCATACATCAGGTAACTGCTTCCTCCTGTTCTGATGTTCCCCTTCCCTATTTTCAGCCGGTTCCTGATCGGATCCAGACAGTCCTGATAACCTTCCTGAAAAGTAAATAAGGCGTTATCCATCAGCACAAACGACACCTGAGCATTATCCAGATCATCATTCTCATCAAAATGAAGCATACGGCTCACCGCAAAATCATAACCCTCATATTCCTCGATCTTCGGACGCTGATACGTCCTGGTAATGTCCTCCAAAACCAGTTTATTGATCTTTAAAGCAGTATTCAGCACATCAAACAATTCCGGAGAATTGAAACCTTTTACTTCAACCCAGTAAGTGAAACTCTTATCAGCAATTATCCTGTCAATACCATTGATATTTTCCAGCTCAGTAACCTCATAAACCGACTCCCTGTATTTATACAATTTAATAACAGGCTTTAACGCATTCGGATCAATATACACCAGTCCAGGGCTCGAACCAGCCTCAGGCAAGGAATAATGCTTATGCTTTTGTCTGCGTTTTTGCTGTTTTGTCATATTCAGATATACAATTTAGACTGCGGCCCCTGGTTAAACAACAAATCCACTATACTTAAGTTTGGAATAAAGCCCCCCCTGTCGTCAAAAACCTGGAAATAAGGCTTCAGGTCCTGATTCAGATTTAAACGCTTTGCAGACAGCTTCATTCTGAAATCCAGCTCATCATCCACTCCGCTTAGGTACTCAGTCGTATGATCCAGAGTGACATTCTTTTTCAGCTGCTTCAGCAGCCACTGCATGATCTCTATATTATAATCGTACAAATATTCAAACCTCTGCTCATAGAACCTGTAAAACTCATCCTCATAATATTCAAAATAAGCAGAATTTCTGTAACAACTCTCCAGACTTTTCCAGTGCAGCCGCTGCCAGTTAAAATCATTACTGATCCTTATATCCTTCATTTTTGTATGCACCTTCGCACCCTTCATCACCGGAACAATCAGATCCAGTGGTCCATTGGGAGAATATACCGTTGCCCGGTTCCTGTACGTCTGTTTCACAAAATGCTCCTCCTTCTCGATCAGAAAATCCTGCTCAAAAGCCTTTAAATTAGAAAAATAGCCAACCGGAGGAAGATAAAAAAGAGGGAATATAGCTGAACTTTGCATCTGATAAATTATGTTTGCATTCTCAATTCGCCAAAATAATGATAAAAAAAAGCTTTTCTTATATAGGAATCTCTTTTTTAAACTTTTTATCACTCCTCCCGATGTCCGTGTTGTATCAATTTGCAGCCCTTGGCTATCTATTGCTATACCGGATCGCCGGCTACCGCAAAACCGTTGTCAGAGAAAACCTGAGCAACTCCTTCCCGGAAAAAACAGCAGAAGAAATCCTTAAAATAGAAAAAACCTTTTTCAGATACCTGGCAGATCTGATCTTTGAAGTTATCAAACTACGCTCCATCAGCGATGCCGAACTCAACAAACGGGTAAAATTCAATAACCTGGAGCTGATCACCGGTTACTTCGACCGTGGAGAAAGCATCCTCGCCTGCACAGGACATTATGGGAACTGGGAACTGGGCATGATGGCCCTGGGGCTCAAAATCCCTGAGAAGGCCTATGTAATCTACAAACCACTGAGCAACAAACAATTCGACAGCTGGTTTTATGAAACCAGGACCAGATCAGGAAACCTGTTCATCCCCATGCGACAGACGCTCCGGTCAGTGGCCGCCACAAAAAATCAAACCACCATGTTTTGTTTTGCCGGAGACCAGACCCCTGTAAAAGACGAAGCCCGTCTCTGGATCAATTTTCTGAACCAGCCCACACCCGTACTGCCCGGAATTGAAAAAATTGCCCTGCAAACCAACCGGCCGGTCATTTATTTCAATATGCAGCTGATCAAAAGAGGCTATTACGAAATAGACTGTTCGCTGATCTGCGAAAAACCAAAAGAAAGCCAGGAACACGAAATCACCAGGGCAACATTCAGTTTCCTTGAAAATATAATCCAGACAAACCCTGCCTACTGGCTCTGGAGCCACAGGCGGTGGAAGCACAAACCCGAAGACGCAGGATGACAATACCAAGTGTAGCAGTAGTAATTTTAAATTGGAACGGACAAGCCCTGCTTGAAAAATTCTTACCCGGAGTAGTGAAATCCCAATACTGCAATCTGCAACTCGTTGTTGGCGATAATGCCTCCACAGACAACTCTGTAGCATTTGTCCGCACAAACTACCCCGATATCAGGTTGATCATCAACGACCACAACTACGGATTCGCAGAAGGATACCGTAAAATACTGGAACAGGTAGAAGCAGATTATTACATACTGCTCAATTCAGACGTAGAAGTACCCGAAAACTGGATACAACCCGTCATCGATCAGATGGAAAGCGATCCGGCCATCGCTGTGGCGCAGCCCAAGATAAAATGGCAAAAAGACAAAACCCAGTTTGAATATGCAGGCGCAGCTGGTGGTTTTCTGGACCTGCACGGTTATCCTTTCTGCAGAGGAAGGCTATTCGATACCGTAGAAACCGATCACGGGCAATACAATGAAAGCATGGAAATTTTCTGGGCCAGCGGTGCCGCCCTGTTCATCAAAAGCAAACAATGGAAAGAAGCAGGCGGCCTTGATCCGGATTTCTTTGCCCATATGGAAGAAATAGACCTCTGCTGGCGCTTAAAAAACCTGGGTTATAAAGTGATTTACTGCCCTGGAGCAGAAATATACCATGTGGGTGGTGGCACGCTTAACGCCAGCAACCCCTATAAAACCTATTTAAATTTTCGGAATAACCTCATCATCCTGCAAAAGAACCTGCCACTCAGCGACGCGTATTTCAGAATTTCCATCAGGATGTGCATCGATTTCATTGCCTGGCTGCATTTTCTCCTTCAGGGAAAAACCGACTTTGCCTTTGCCGTCAACAAAGCCCATTACCACTTTATTCAAGCACTGATACACAATGCAAAAAAACGCAGCAACAAGCAGATTGCATTCCAAAAACATACCGGACAATACCCTTCAAGCATCGTCTATGACTATTTTATCAAAAAAATAAGGTTTTTCAGTCAGCTGAAGATAAAATAACCGGGACTATCCTTTCAGCAAACTCTCAATGGCCAGTCTGTAGCCGTCCATACCGAAGCCGGTAAGGACTCCCTTGCAGTTTTTGCCCGTAAGCGATACGTGCCTGTACTCCTCACGCGCATAAATATTGGAAATATGCACCTCAACCACAGGCGTTTTTATCGCAGCAATGGCATCAGCAATCGCCACAGAAGTATGCGTATACCCGCCCGCATTGATGACGATCCCATCATAACTAAAACCTACCTCATGCAGTTTGTTAATCAGTTCACCCTCTACATTACTTTGAAAATAATCAATTTCAATAATCGCATAGACCTCCCTTAACTGCTTAATATAATCATCAAAACTGGTATTGCCGTAAATACCAGGTTCGCGCAGCCCCAAAAGGTTTAAATTTGGTCCGTTAATAATTTGTATCTTCATCATCTCAAACTTAAAGTTAAAAACTTACAGTAGAAAATTTTTGTGATCAATAACCCCTATTTAAAATCATTTAAAAACTACCTGCGCCTCGAACGCTCACTCGCAGGCAACTCCATTGACGCCTACCTCAGAGACATTGCCAAACTCTATGAATATTTCGATTCAATAAATCAACAACCTGGCATAAAAGACATTACAAATAAAGACCTGACCCTTTTCATTACCTGGGCAAACGAACTCGGTATGCTGCCCAGTTCACAGGCAAGAGTCATTTCCGGTCTCAAATCCTTCTTCAGTTTCCTGCTGATGGAACAGATCATAGACACCGATCCTACCGAACTGCTCGAATCACCACGGCTCTCCCGGAAACTCCCGGACACCCTTAACCTGTTAGAAATCAATGAACTGATCTCAGCCATAGACCTTTCCAGACCCGAAGGCATGCGCAACAAAGCCATCATAGAAGTGCTTTACGGTTGCGGATTACGTGTGACTGAACTAATCAGCCTCAAACGGTCCAATATTTATGAAGAAAGCGGATTCATCAAGATCATCGGCAAGGGCAACAAAGAACGGATCGTACCCATAGGAAGCATTGCACTCCAAATGCTCAATATCTACATCAATGAAGTCAGAGTTCATATCCCTGTAAAAGAAGGATACCAGGATTATATCTTTCTGAACCGGAACGGCAAAAACCTGACCCGGGTATACATATTCCTGTTTATCAAGGCCCTGTCTGAAAAAATCAACCTCAAAAAGACCATCAGCCCACATACCTTCCGGCATTCCTTTGCTACCCATCTGATCGAAGGCGGAGCCGATTTACGTGCCGTACAGGAAATGCTGGGCCATACCAGTATCACTACTACAGAAATCTATACCCATCTGGACCGGAACTACCTCAGGGGAGTCATTACCGAATTTCATCCCAGGAGCTGACACCGGATCATCCTGTCCTTACCCTGCATATCCTTTCTTAACTCTATGTTTATAAATGACTTATCCATAAGCATCTCAATAGTTTCCTGACCCAAATATTCATTGATCTCAAAAAACAGCATCCCGCCCCTGTTCAGATTAGAAAGCGCAAAATCCGCAATGGCCTTATAAAATACCAGCGGATTTTCATCAGAGACAAACAAAGCCAGATGAGGCTCATGAGCCAGTACATTATCGTGCATATCCAGCTTTTCCTTTACCCTGATATAAGGAGGATTACTCACGATCACATCAAATTTCTCCGAAGAAACATACTCCCGGATGTCCGCACATACAAAATTCACAACCACCTCATTTAAAGCAGCATTATCCGCAGCAACTTCAATAGCTTCAGCAGATACATCCAGTGCGAAAACCCTGCTCAAAGCCAGGTTCTTCTTTAAAGTTACCGCAATACAGCCACTCCCCGTACCTATATCCATGATCTTAAATTCCTGCGACCTGCAGCAATCAATGATCCATTCCGCCAGTTCCTCCGTTTCAGGTCTGGGAATCAAAACAGCAGGGCTGACCTTAAAAGGCAAACCATAAAAAACCGTTGATCCAAGTACATACTGAACCGGCTCACCTTCACCCAGAGCCGCCAGATGCAGCAGATAAACATCAAGTTCCGGCACAGGAACCTCAGTCAACTGCCTCAACAGCAGCGCCCCTCTGTTCAGACCCGATACATGAGCAGCCACAATATTAAAAATGGACAGACCTTCTTCCCGGTCATAAATCCCCCCGAGTTCCTCAATAAAATGTTGTGATAACTGCTTAAAATTCATGCCCCGCAAAAGTAAGTAAATCAAACAATATACCTTACTTTTGTGATGATGACCGACGAAATATACATGCAGCGATGCCTTGAACTGGCAGAACTTGGATTGGCCGGCGTAAGCCCAAACCCTATGGTGGGCTGCGTTATCGTTCACAATGATCAGATCATTGGTGAAGGCTACCATGCTAAATTTGGCGAGGCGCACGCCGAAGTTAACGCCATAAACTCCGTACTCCACAAATATGGTGAAGCAGCCGCAAAACTCCTTGCCGAAGCCACCGCCTATGTCAGTCTCGAACCCTGTGCGCACTTTGGAAAAACCCCGCCCTGCGCAGACCTGCTGGTCCGTCACCGCTTAAAAAAAGTCGTCATCGGCAATACAGACCCCTTCTCGGAAGTCAATGGTAAAGGAATAGAAAAACTGAAAGACGCCGGAATACAAGTAGTCACCGGAGTACTGGAAGCGCAATGCAGCCGGCTGAACAGAAGGTTCTTTACCAGGATCAGCCTTCAGCGCCCCTACATCATCCTCAAATGGGCGACTACAGCCAATGGCTACTTCGCACCCAAAAATACCGTACAAGAGTGGATCAGTGGCCCTATGGCCAAAAAACTGGTACACAAATGGAGAACCGAAGAAGATGCCATCCTGATCGGCAAACGCACAGCCATTTCCGATGACCCCCTGCTGACCACCAGAGAGTGGACCGGAAAAAACCCAGTCAGAATACTCATAGACCGCCAGCTGCAGGTATCTTCGACCAGCCAGATCTTCAATGACCAGGCAAAAACCGTCATCCTCAATGAAGTTAAAACCAGGGTAAACGGCAACATCCACTACATCCAGATGGAAGACATGCAACACTATCTCCCGCAAAAAGTAGCCTTTCAGCTCTACCTCATGGACATCCAGTCCGTAATCATAGAAGGCGGAGCCAATACCCTTAGCCAATTCATTAATGCGGACCTCTGGGACGAAGCACGCGTATTCACCTCCTCAACTTCCTGGAAAGAAGGCGTACCCTCACCACTAATCAACGGAGTAATCACCGACCAGCTTGACATCCAAAAAGACCGGTTAACCATTTACCAAAATACCCATAAATGATATACCTGATCATCAGCATTTGCTGTTCCGTTACTGTAGCCGTCCTGCTCAAGCTCGCCAAAAGATACAAAATCAGTATCCCACAGGCCGTTACCTGGAACTACCTTTTCGCTATCAGCCTGAGCTATTTCTTCTTCAGACCTGCCATGGATGATCTTACCGGCCGCGCTCCCTCCGGCATCTATATCGCCCTGGGCCTGCTCCTGCCGGTCATCTTCTGGTTCCTGGCCGCCTCAGTTAAAAATATAGGCATTGTCAAAACCGACATTGCACAGCGCCTGTCGCTCTTCATCCCCATTCTGGCTGCCTACTTTTTATTCAACGAAGACTTTACCCTGCTCAAACTCTGCGGACTCGGCATTGGCTTCATCGCCATATTTTTCACCTTATATAAAAAATCAGGCAGCATTAAAACCACAAACTGGCTCTATCCGGTCCTTGTTTTTTTCGGTTTCGGTGTAATTGATACCCTGTTCAAACAAGTCGCACAGATCAAAACCATACCCTACACCAGTTCACTGGTACTCATTTTCTCCCTTTCCTTTATCATCTCCCTCGGGTATATCGCCTATCTCTCACTCATCAGAAAACAGAAACTGGAGCTGATCAATTTCCTTTGCGGATGTATCCTTGGTTTTTTCAATTTCTTCAACATCCTGTTCTACCTGAAAGCCCACCGCGTCATGGCCGATAATCCATCCACCGTATTCGCGGCGATGAATATAGGGGTCATTATCCTGGGAACTATTGTCGGTGTTTTCATTTTCAAAGAAAAGCTCAGTAAGCTCAACTACTGGGGTTTATCCTTCGCACTTACAGCGATAGTTCTGATCACACTATCTCAAAAATATGCTGTTTGACGATACCTATAAAACCATATCCGCCAATTCAGAAGGCCTGTTCAGAGACAAGGGCAGTAAGTTCATTGCCTATGCCTACCCCATCAGAACAGAAGGAGAAGTAAAAGACCTTGTTCAAAAACTAAGAGCAGAACACGCCAAAGCCAGGCACTTTTGCTGGGCCCTTCGCCTCAGTCCGGATCGAAGTATCTACAGGATACAGGACGACGGAGAACCCTCAGGTACCGCCGGAAGACCTATTTTAAATGCCTTGCTCTCCGCCGGCCTCACCAATATCCTCATTGTCGTAGTCAGGTATTTCGGCGGAACATTACTCGGCGTTCCCGGATTGATCAATGCCTATAAAACAGCAGCTAACGAAGCCATCCATGAAGCCGCCATTGTAGAAAAAACAGTGAACGACGTTTATGAAATCCGGTTTGACTATCTGGCCATGAACGAGGTGATGAAACTTATGAAAGACGAACAGCTCAGCATCTCCAATCAAAACTTCGACAACTCCTGCAGCATACAATTTGAAGTCAGAAAAGCCAGTTTGAATGCCGTGCTCGGCAAACTCGAAAAAATAGACAACCTCTACGTCAAATACCTGTATACTGCTTAAAGCCGGTACGACTTCAGCCAAATTACCCTTAAGATCCACATAAACAATCCATTTAACAGTAACCCTTCAGCCCCTGCAGACAAAACCATCAGAACGGTACCCTAATGTCCTGGCTTAATTCCACATAAAAAAGATCCGACAGGTTAAATATGACCAAATATTGAAACACGACACCAAACAAAACCCGTATTCCGATGTTGAATAATCAGACCATAAAAGGAAGCGACTATGTTTACAAAATTAAAAGATAAAGCCGCCATCGTCATAGGCAGCTCATTACTAACAAACTACGATACTGAAGAATTAAATGCCGGTAAACGGTTAATCTCGATCATTGCAGGTGCCTACATCCTGCAAAAGGGCATACGTTCCATTACCAAAAGACCAATGACCGGATTCGAAGAGATCGCTCTTGGCAGCATCCTGCTCTACAGCGCCGCCAGCGGACTCCAAAAAAAGATCATTAAAAAACCTTCAGAGCCCTCCGATGTCAGAAAAAATCAGATCCAGGGCAACGACCCCCGTGCCGATGTTCCTGCTTTTGTCTAACACCAAATGTAAAATTCAGTGCTCTTTTTTCGGGCTGCATTCCTTGTCGCTGAAGAAGCTCCAAGGACGCTATGCCCTCTCAAAGACACAGAATTTTAAGGGCAGGCAGGGAGTATAATAATGCGTAGTCTGATTAATGCAATCAGACAAAGAGATACAGGTATTTTCATAAAAACTACAGATATATAGCACATAAAAAAGCCGGCATAAATCACCGGCTTTTTACAATTTTCTCCGCCCTGCTTTCTATAAAATTCAGTGTCTTTGAGAGGGCATAGCGTCCTTTTTTTTGAGATATTCGAAATCATCTAAATTTTATTTTGCAATTAGACGATTCTAAAAGACATTATCTGCCATTTTTTCTCAATGCTTAATAAGACATTTTTTTACAAGGACTTTTTCAGTGCCCTCATAAATCACCGGCTTTTTACAATCTTCTCCGCCCTGCTTTCCATAAAATTCTGTGTCTTTGAGAGGGCATAGCATCCTTTTTGCGAAGCTTAAAGGAATGCAGCCCGAAAAAAGAGCACTGAATTTTAAATTTTTGGTACCATTGTAAACGTCAGCTTCCCTCCCGCTACAATATCCGCATGCTTAATCGTGAGACCCTTCAGCGGCTTGCCATTCAATAACACCTTCGACACATACACATTTTTATCACTCTGGTTCAAAGCCTCCACTGTAAACGTCTTTCCATTCTCCAAAGCCAGCACTGCCGATTTAACAGAAGGACTGCCCAGCGAATACTCATCAGAGCCCGGCGCTACCGGATAAAAACCCAGCGATGAAAACATATACCAGGCACTCATCTGTCCGCAATCGTCATTACCACCCAAACCATCAGGAGTAGGCTTGTACTGCATCTTCAGGATCATCCGCACACGAGCCTGAGTCTTCGCCGGCTGACCAATCCAGTTGTACAAATACGCCACATGATGCGCAGGCTCGTTTCCATGCACATAACCGCCAATAATTCCATCACGGGTAATGTCTTCCGTCTCCGCAAAAAACTCATCAGGCAAATGCATGGTAAACAAAGAATCCAGACGCAAACCTACCTTTTTAGCACCACCCATTTGCGCGATCAGCGCTTTAGGATCATGCGGTACAAAGAAACTGTAGTTCCAGGTATTGCCCTCAATAAAACCCTGATCATGCGTACTCAATGCATCAAATTTCTGTTTAAAAGACCCATCAGCCATTTTCGGTCTCATAAAACCGATCGACTTGTCAAAATTATTCACCCAGTTGCCCGACCTTTTGATAAAAGTATCATACACCTCCTGTCTGCCCAGCTTTTTAGCCAGCTGTGCAATACACCAGTCATCATAAGCATACTCCAGCGTATTCGACACAGAAGTTCCGCTGCGCTCAGCCGCAATATATCCCTTGTCAATATACTCACCTATCCCTTCATAATCCCGGTGGTTGGCCGTAGCAATACAAGCATCCAGTGCCTTATTCGCATCCCCATTATACACCCCTTTTATGATCGCATCCGCAATTACCGACACACTGTGATAACCGCTCATACACCAGTTGTCATTCGCATAATGCGACCAGATCGGCAGCATTTTCAAAGCACTCTGGTCATAATGCGCCATCATAGATTTCACAATATCATTATTCCTCGAAGGCTGCATGATGTTAAAGAACGGATGCAGTGCCCTGTAGGTATCCCAAAGCGAAAACGTAGTATAGTTCGTAAAACCATCCGCTTTATGCACGCCCTGATCCAGCCCTTTATACTCCCCGTTCACATCCGTGTAATTCGTAGGATTGATAAAAGCATGATACATAGAAGTATAGAAGTTGATCTTCTCATCCTCAGAAGCATCTATTTTGATCTTTTCCAGTTCCTTATTCCACTCATTCTGCGCCTGATCTTTAAACTTATTGAAATCCCATCCCTGAGCCTCCACACGCATATTCTCCAGGGCATTTTCCTGACTCACAGGAGACAAAGCCATCTTTACCTTAATTTTTTCATCAGCTTCCGTATCAAAATCAAAATACATCCTCACCTTCTTTCCCGCGATCTCCGGAAAGTTCTTTGTCTGATCAAACTTTCTCCAGAATCCCCTGTATGGCTGCACACCGTCATAGTTCTTCTGTCCGTAGCTCTTAAACGGTTTTGAAAAGGACATCGCAAAATACACCGTACGTGTCCTCGCCCAGCCATTGGTCTGCCTGTAACCTGTGATCAGCGTATCGTTCACCACGCGCACATAAGTCCAGACCGTCTTGCCGTCATAATTGTAAATCCCGGACATCAAATCCAGTATAATGTGCGACTGGTCAGATTTCGGGAAAGTATACTGATGAATGCCCACCCGCTTTGTCGTGGTCAGTTCCGCCAGGATATTATCGTCATCCAGTTTTACCTTGTAATACCCTGCCTGAGACACCTCATTGGCATGAGAAAACGCAGAACGGAAACCCGCTTTAGGTGCATCGGCTGTCCCCGGGTTCAGCTGCAAAGGTCCCTGCGTAGGCATCACCAGAAAATCACCCAGATCAGAATGGCCTGTTCCGCTAAAATGCGTATGACTGAAGCCTACAATGGTTTTTCCTTCATACTTATAACCCGCACAGTAATTGTACACATCACCGTTGTACTTGCCGCCCACCTCATAAGGGATCGTATCCGTATCCGGACTCAGCTGTACCGCCCCAAAAGGAACCGTCGCCCCCGGAAAGGTATGACCCATCTTTTCCGTACCAATGATCGGCTTCACATACTTCACCAAACCCTGCTGTGCCATCGAAACCATGGGCGACAACATAAGCCCCGATACAGCCAATAAACCGTGCAATAAAACTTTCTTCATATGTCAAAAAAACTAAATCATTTCTTAGCGCCTAAGGTAAAAAAAATATTGACTAAATCATGCTTTAATGCTTTGCTAATACGTTTTCCTAACACAATGTTTTAACTTATCCATATTAACACACTGCTTTAAAGCACTCACTTAACACACCATGCTTTCCACAAAAACGCCACTTTAACTTTTCCCTAACACAATGCTTAAAGCACCCACTTAACACACCCTGCTTTCCACAAAATTTAGTGTCTTTGAGAGGGCATAGCGTTCTTTTTGCGAAGCTTAAAGAAATGCAGCCCGAAAAAAGATCACTAAATTTTGACTATTACTGAATTTTGACAACTAAACGCCCTCTAATTACGCAATTTCCTTTACTTTTGCACTTTATATATAATCACCGGGCTTTGAACCCGCGGCAGTATTAAACCATATGAGTAAAAGAGGAAGAATCCTGGTAGCCATGAGTGGCGGGGTAGACAGTTCAGTAGCAGCAGTAATGCTGCACGAACAAGGTTATGAAGTGATCGGGCTCACCATGAAAACATGGGACTACGCCACATCCGGCAGCAGCAGTAAAGAAACCGGGTGCTGCAGTCTGGACAGCATCAACGATGCCCGCACCCTGGCGGTAAACTATGGCTTTCCACATTATATACTGGACATCAGAGACGAATTCGGTGATTTCGTGATCGACAATTTCGTAGACGAATACCTTGCAGGACGCACACCAAACCCCTGCGTACTCTGCAATACCCACATCAAATGGGAAGCCTTGCTAAAACGGGCCAATAAACTCGACTGCGAATTCATCGCTACCGGGCACTACGCCAATATCCGTCAGCAGGACAGCGGCCGTTATGTCATTTCCAAAGGAAAAGACGAAAACAAAGACCAATCCTATGTATTGTGGGGCGTATCGCAGGAAAACCTTGCCCGCACACAATTTCCGCTGGGTTCCTTCGCCAAATCAGAGATCAGACAAATGGCCCTCGATATGGGACAGGAAGAACTCGCCAAAAAAAGCGAAAGCTATGAGATCTGCTTCGTACCCGACAACGACTACCGCGCCTTCCTCAAACACAAAGTAGAAGACCTCGAAGACCGTGTCGCAGGTGGCAATTTCATCAATAAAGACGGAATGATCATCGGTCAGCACAAAGGCTACCCCTTCTATACCATCGGTCAGCGCAAAGGATTAGGCGTTGCCTTCGGCGAACCCATGTTCGTGACCCAAATCCTGCCCGAAAGCAATACCGTGGTATTGGGCCGTGCAGATGAACTGGAAAGAAAAGAAGCACTGGTAAGAAATCTGAACCTCGTAAAATACGAAAGCATCCAGGAACCTATGGACAATGTGATCACCAAGATCAGGTACAAAGACGCAGGTATGCTCAGTACCATAGTTCAGGAAAAAGATAAGATGCGTGTTGTATTTGACCACAACGTATCCGCCATAGCACCCGGACAATCCGCCGTTTTCTACGAAGGAAACGACCTCTTAGGCGGTGGATTTTTAATTTAACACAACTATCCTAATTCATTGGATATCAGATAAGGCATACCTGTTTTAGCAGGTATGCTTTTTATATTCCCGCCCGTATTCTTTTCGAAATAATAATCGATCCTGCCCAGGTTAATCCCCGCGAAACCAACCTGATTGATCGTTGTAATCCCCCCATCCAGATTCTTTACATCCTCAGGATCATTCATAAAAGTATGCGTATGCCCGCCGATGATCAGGTCAATATTCCGGGTCTGCGCAGCAAGGACCTGATCAGAAACCTTATTGGTCGTATAAGAATAACCCAAATGCGATAAACACACCACCAGGTCACACTTCATCTCCTTTTTCAGCAGTAAAGCCAGTTCATTCGCTTTCACTACAGGATCCAGATACACCGCATCCCCATAATTCTTCTCATCCACCAGACCCTTCATTTCAATCCCCACACCAAAAACACCAATCTTTACTCCACCCTTATGAAACACCTGGTAAGCTTTGGTAGACTTATTCAGGATCGTATTTGAAAAATCATAATTACTGCACAGAAAAGGGAAATCCGCATGAGGAAGCTGCTTAAAGAAACCCTCCAGACCATTGTCAAAATCATGATTGCCCATCGTGGCCGCATCATACCCCATGGCCGTCATCAGCTTCATCTCTACCTCACCACCATACAGATTAAAATAAGGTGTCCCCTGGAAAATATCACCTGCATCCAGCAGCAGCACATTTTGTTCTGCTGCTCTGATCTTAGCCACCAAAGCCGCCCTTCTCGCCGTCCCGCCCAGCCCCTGGTACCTCGAGCCATCCATCGGAAAAGGCTCCACCCTGCTGTGCACATCATTGGTATGGAGAATCGTCAGTTTTACCACCTCACCTGCAGCCATCCCCTCCCGGTGAAAAGCACCGAAAGCATCCAAACCCGTCATAGACAGGCCCGCAGAGCCGGTAAGCAAAGCACCGGTTTTTATAAAACCCCTTCTTTTCAGCATATTAGCCTCCATGTTATTCATTTACAATCCACCAGATTCATTTACAATCCTCCCGTCCGTTTTTGCCTGAATCATTTTCCCTTCAGCCTCCGCGGCCTTCACATAATTCATCAGCGCATCCCGTACCTTCAGACCCAGCACCTTTTTATCCAGCGGCTGCTCAAAACCTTTAGTATTGTCGCCGCCACCTGATATATAATCCGTAGTAAGTATCCTGTAAGTCTTCGAAACCTCAAAAGGCAAACCGTTGATCAGTACACCTGCCGGCTTTTTATCCCTGATGACCATTTTAAGACCGGCTACGGGCTCCCCGTTTGATACCGCGACAAAGTCCAGCAACCGCTGTACATCTGCACCCCTGAGGGTAAAAACGATCAGCTGATTTTCAAAAGGCATCAGCTCAAATATATTGGATACCGTAATATTGCCCTTTGGCAGATCCACACGCAAGCCACCTTTGGTAGAAGGCATCGCAAAATCAATTTTATCATCCATTTTCTCCGCCTGCTGCATCACCGCATCCGCGAAAAAATTGCTTAAAGGACTCTCCGGAAGCGTATCACTTTGCTTTTTAGACAACACCTCTGCCGAATGGCCGATCACTTTGCTCATTTCGGCATCCATTTTAAGTTTATACGGGGTATAAGACCGGATGATCGCAGAGTCAGCAGGCAGTTCAGCATTGATCTTATACTCCGCCCGTCCGGATTTAGTAATCTGGTATCCCGATGCGCAGGAACCAAAAAACAGGGCAAACAGCAGGTAATACCTGAAATTATGAAATTGTATCATGGGCATACACAGATAAGTCAGTGTACAAAAATACATAAAGAATACTCTTAGCAGCTATTTCACCCGTACAATTTCCACAAGATGCAATTTCGGCTTATTCATCTGATAGATCCTGTCAGTTAGCCGTTTGATGTCATCTTCCCACATTTTCCTGACCTCCGGGAAACGCGCAGTTTGGTAGGTCCCCATCTTGCTTCTCACAAACCAGTCTGTCTTCGCTTTTTCAGCTACTTTTTCAAATGCCAGCTGTGAATCATCAAACAACAGGTTTTGCGCTTTGAAATAATTAAAATGCAGCCAATAATATTCCCTTATCTTTTTCTCCAGCTCCAGCCTTAAATCGTTGAGATACATGAGGGAAGCCGCCTGCTGGTATTGGGGCGTATTGCTCAGCAAAGCCATATTGATGCCCCTGGCAAGACTATCCGCACCAAATGTCCTTATTTTCCTGCCATCGATCCTCAGCTCATAATCACCATCCTTCAGCTGCTCCACTTTTAAAATCTCCTGATTGAACTCCCGGATAAAAGGATATACCGCCAAGGCATCTGCCTGCGTTTGCGGATTTTCCCAGACGCCATTCACAGAATCTATCGGAAAAGGCAATGCATTGGCCAGGTAGTTAAAACTTAAACCCGACTCACTTTTTTTATGGATCACCACCTTTGCATTTTCAGCACCGACAAGCCCTTTCATAGCATCAATATATACACTGGCTACAGGTTTCCCGGCCAGCCCCTGGCTTTTAAGAAATAACGCCGCCATCACCAGATGCCCGCCCCTGCCCGGATGGATACGATCCGGGCCTGTAATGGTAAAATCAGGTTTTTTCTTTTGTTCCCTGATATTGATCTCTGTCATGGGATGAAACAGGTCCACATAAGCCCAGCCATTATTTTTTGCCGTCTCCTGCTGAAAAGCGATGATCTGCGCCATTGCTTTACTTTTGCCCTTAAAATAATTGTTCTTATTTTCCATGGTCTCATCATAAGGCGATGAAGACATCATCACGGGTTTAATGCCGGACTGAGCTTTCAGTTTATGGGCAAGCAAAACGAAATTCTGCGTTGATTTTTCTATACGCTGTTTTGCGGTTCCCTCTGCATTCGCTGCATTAAACTCCGCATAGCCGCTGTCGTTCATCCCAAAAGTAAGCACCACAATATTTGGTTTTTTCGGCAGGATGTCCTGCTCAAAGCGGTCGTTCATTTGACCCACAACATCTCCGCCTATCCCACCGTTGATGATGGAAATCCGCCTTTCCGGAAAACGGGTCATGTAATACAACCAAATATTAGATCCATAATATCCGGCTTCGGTAATGCTGTTCCCCAAAAAAGTTACGCGGTCTCCATCTGCAAAAGGCGGAAGCGACTGCGCTTTGATCTCTGTATTACTTAAAACAGCTAATGATAAAACAAGTATAATTTTTTTCATAAAACATCTTAATTTGTGTTGGTGAGGCATTACCCTATAACCATCTAATCTGCAAACTACTAAATACATCTTTTTTTAACAATTCATTTCTCTTCAGGAATTCATTTCTTTTTTAACAATTCATTCTAAACAGGGCTGACCATGATATTTACCCTTAAACCACAATTCGAATTCCCGTATCCCCTATCTTTGTGTCATGAACAAGCCTACTTTTTCCGAACTTTCTAAAATGGTCACAGAGGTATTCACAGCAGAAGTAGACGATTTGCAAATTTACATCAAAGCTGAGGATCTGATCGAAGACCACAATGCCCTGCTGGTCATTGAAATGAAAAAACAAACCTCTGAATATAAATTTGAGTTTGAGTTCCCTGTAATTACTCCCGAACACGATCAGGCTGACTTTGTAAACGATTTGCTCGACATCCGGCAGGCCCTGTTTTACAACTCAGGATCATAGACTTTATTTATCTGCTGCACAGATATAAATACAAAAGAGCCGTATCATTATTAAAATGATACGGCTCTTTTGTATTTACAGAAAGCATCTGCGTAACAGAAAGATATCTGGTTTAGAGAAAGTATCTGACTTACCTAAAGATACCAGAAAAACTATTTTGCCAGATTCTTTGTAATGTCTGTGCTTAAGGGAGTGGTTTTAGATTTGAATCTGTGTACCAGCTCTCCTTTTTCATTGATCAGGAATTTTTCGAAATTCCAGCTGATGTCGCCGGTAAAATCCGGATTCGCAGCGGTGGTCAGGTATTGAAACAGCGGAGAAATATCATCGCCTTTCACACTGCTTTTTTCGGACAGCAGAAAAGTCACTTTGTATTTTCCTGTACAAAATTCTTTGATCTCGCTATTGGTGGCCAGTTCCTGTCCGCCAAAATTGCCTGCCGGAAAACCGATCAGCACCAGATCCTTACCATATTCCTTGTGCAATTTTTCCAATTCTTCATACTGAGGTGTATACCCGCATTTAGATGCTGTGTTTACGATCAGGATTTTTTTACCTTTAAACTTTGAAAGTTTAATCTCTTTGCCGTCGATCGATTTGAATGAAAAATCATAAACGCTTTTTGCCGGAGGATTAAAGAACAGGCTCAACAAAATTAATAATGTGTTCATAGTTTGAGTTTTTATTGTGGGAGTTTTATGTTTTAAAAGTACGCTTTATCTGCCTAATAGCAATTACGAAGTTAAGCACAAAAAAGTTGGCTGTATGTCATTTTATATTAAACAGATTGTCCCTGTCAGGTCAGGTGATGTGACCTTGCAGCCACCTTACTTTGGTCTGGTCACCGACTGGTCTTCATCTGGTCACGGACTGGTCATGGTCTGGTTTAGCAGTCAAAGACCTGTTTTTAACCAGTCCGGAACGAGTTAATAATATTAACTCAGAAAGCACACATTAGCTTCTTTTTTAGTATCTTTACCTCACATAAAGAAATAAACGTGTATTCAGGAGGCAGTTCGGGCCGGTTTTGATTCGAACATATCCATAAATATACAATTTTTAACTAACTATAAATTCTGAAAAAAAATGGGCAGATTAAAATCCGGGGTATATGGACCCCTGGTCGGCAAACTGGGCAACGTCATCAGTTATGTATGGCGGGGAATGAATGTAAACCGCATGGTTTCCCACAAAACGAACATCCCGCCGACGATTCCACAACTGGCTTCACGCAAAATGTTCAGCATGGCACAAAAATTTGTAGCACCGCTGCAAAACTTCGTCAGCTATAGCTTTCATCCGGCCACTAAAGACAAACCAAAAATTCCGCAGAATGAGGCCAGTTCCCTGTTCAGGAAAAACGCCATTATGGGTGAATACCCCGATTTTTGGATAGACTACAGCAGGGTGATCATGAGCAAGGGCGATCTGCCTGCACCGGTTAATGCTTCGGTGCTGCGGGATGGCAACCTGCTGACCTTCTCCTGGGAGGTTGACCCCAACTGGGATAATAAGCTGAGATCGGACCAGGTTATGATGGTTGCGTATTTACCGGATACCATGCAGGCAGCCTATACCGTTGGCGCAGCGCGCAGAACTGCGGGTACAGATGTACTGGGATTTTCCCCGGAGCTGAGAACGGAGACATGGAGAAAGCGGGATACCATCGCAGAAACTTACCTGGCCTTTATCAGCAATGACAGACAGCGGGTTTCTGACAGCATCTATACCGGGCAGATCATTTTATAATATTGATTTTCAAATGGCTGTATTCCTTTTCTATAAGCCCCTCCTGCTGAATCCCTGCCGGATATGGTCTGTTTTGCAGGGGTGCTGTGCAAAGAAATATCACATAAAATTAAGACCGGATTTTGATATTCGGCTTAATTATAGCTTTATTTGCAGAAAAACGGTCTGAATGGCGAAGAATTTATTAATAGTTGAGTCCCCCGCAAAAGCTAAAACAATAGAAGGTTATTTAGGTAAAGATTTCCTGGTCAAGTCCAGTTACGGACACATCCGTGACCTTGTAAAAGGAGATATGGGGATCGATATCACAAATAATTTCGCGCAGACCTATGAGGTGCCGGCAGATAAAAGGCAGGTGGTCGCTGAACTGAAAAAACTAGCTAAGGAGGCCGAAATGGTATGGCTCGCATCCGATGAGGACCGCGAGGGAGAAGCCATTTCCTGGCACTTGTTTGAGACCCTGGGTCTGAATGAAGCCAAAACCAAACGCATCGTTTTTCATGAGATCACCAAGCCTGCTATTCTTAAAGCCATTGAAACACCAAGAACGATAGATTATAACCTGGTGCATGCACAGCAGGCACGCCGTGTACTCGACAGACTGGTAGGTTTTGAGCTTTCGCCCGTATTGTGGAAGAAAGTAAAGCCTTCTTTGTCGGCAGGACGTGTGCAATCGGTAGCCGTAAGGCTGATTGTAGACCGCGAACGTGAAGTCAATAAATTTAACAGTACTGCAGCTTTTAAGATCACCGCGCAATTCTCTACCGGAAAAGGCAGGGAAATTGTAAAAGCAGAACTGCCGCACCGTTTTGAGAAAGAAGCAGATGCCGAGAAGTTCTTGCAGGACTGTGCCAGTGCTGGTTTTTCGGTATCCTCACTGGAAACCAAACCTGCCAAACGCAATCCGGCAGCACCTTTTACCACATCTACCCTGCAGCAGGAAGCTTCCCGCAAGCTCGGTTATTCGGTTTCCCGTACGATGCAGATCGCTCAGCGCCTGTATGAAAGCGGAAGGATCACTTATATGAGAACAGACTCCGTAAACTTATCTGAAACCGCATTGCAGGGTGCTGCTGCGGAGATCAGGTCTGCTTATGGCGACAAATACCACCAGTTAAGGGTATATAAAACGAAATCTGCTGGTGCACAGGAGGCTCACGAGGCCATCCGCCCTACTTATTTCAACCACCATACCGTTCCCGGCGACAGTTCGGAGCAGCGCTTATATGAGCTGATCTGGAAACGTGCCATTGCCTCACAAATGAGCGAGGCTTTGTTTGAGAAAACTACTGCTCAGATCGGCATAAGTACCCGTCAGGAAAATCTGGTTGCCGAAGGTGAAGTATTGAAATTTGATGGTTTCCTGAAAGTATACCTGGAATCCTCAGATGAGGAAGACGGAGAAGATTCAGAGAACAACAATATGCTGCCTCCGCTGGCACGCGGACAGGAACTTTCCCTGAATGAAATGCAGGCAACAGAGCGTTTCTCGAGACCTCCTGCCAGATATACAGAGGCTTCCCTGGTAAAAAAACTGGAAGAACTCGGAATCGGACGTCCTTCTACTTATGCGCCTACCATTTCTACGATCCAAAACCGTGGTTATGTGGTCAAAGAAGACCGTGACGGACGTTCAAGATCGTTCAGCACCATTGTTTTGAGTGCCGGTACAGTAAAAAAACAGCTCAAATCAGAGATCACCGGTGCGGAGAAAAGCAAGCTTTTTCCTACAGACATAGGCGAAGTGGTGAATGATTTCCTGGTTGAGCATTTTAAAGGTATTGTGGATTTTAACTTTACTGCCAATGTAGAGAAGGAATTTGATGAGATTGCGCAGGGCTTGCAGGAATGGACCAAAATGCTCCACTCCTTCTACACACCCTTCCATATAGAAGTAGAGACTACGCTGGAAACAGCCGACAGGGCCAATGGAGAACGTTTATTGGGTATTGATCCGGCTTCAGGCAAGAATGTGTATACCAAAGTAGGCCGTTTCGGACCTCTGGTGCAGATCGGTGAGAACGATGATGAGGAAAAACCGCGTTATGCGAGTCTGGCCAAATCACAATCTGTGGCTACGGTAACGCTGGAAGAGGCTATGGAACAGTTCAAACTTCCGTTTACACTGGAAGATTACCAGGACAAGGAAGTTTCGGTGGGTGTAGGCCGTTTTGGTCCTTATGTGAAATGGGGCGAAGCTTATATTTCCGTACCAAAGAACGAAGATCCTTTATCGATTGACCAGGCACGTGCCATAGAGATCATTTCTGAGAAGATTACCGCTGATGCTCCTGTGGCGCATTATGAGGATCTTCCGGTGACCAAGGGTACGGGCAGGTTTGGTCCTTTCATCAAGTGGAATGACTTGTTCATCAATGTGCCTAAGGCTTATAATTTTGACAATCTGCGTCAGCAGGATATTGAGGAGCTGATCCTTAAAAAACTGGATAAAGAGGCCAACAGGTTCATCCAGCAATGGAATTCGGATAAAATAGCGATTGAAAACGGCAGATGGGGACCTTTCATCCGTTTCGGTAAAGAAATGCTGAAACTGCGTAAGAACCCGGCTACGAATGACAAATATACACCCGAGGAGCTTGCTTCCATTTCTCTGGATGCGGTAAAGGCCCTGATTGTAGAGCAAATCCCGAACGCTTTTGAGCCGAAGACCAAAAAGGCAGCGGCAAAGAAAACGGGTACCGCGGTTAAGGCTAGTACGGCTGCTAAGACCGGTGTAAAGAAAAAGGCTGCTGTAAAGAAGTAGAGGGCTTGCACGGAGAAAAACTTTATTATGAAGAAAGACCTTCCTGAAAATATAGTCGAAGATGTAGCTATTGCCATTGTACTGATGAGCGAAACACCTGAGGTGAAGAACTGGACGGTCTACTTTGTAAACCTGAAGGAGGAGAAGCTCGAAAACGTGCTGATCAGTTCTAAAGGCTATGGGCAAAAAGATGGTAAACCAGTGAAAACCTCTGTTTTGAGGCATTCACTGGGAGATCTGGAGCCTAAATCTTTTTCCGGTGTGGAAGCCATTGATCCTGAGGTTTTTGGACTGACCAATGAGTACTGGCTCAGCTATTATATCAATGGGGTAATCTATGATAAGAAATTCATTTTCCTGCCGGAAAGCATTGTCGATGAAAACCTGATCCACATCCCGCTGGTCGACAGACCCGGAGTGATGATCCGTTAATATGAATAGCCGCTAATTTGTTGAAATCTATTCTGTCTGAAATGCTGGCTTAGCAATCCTTTTTTATTAATTTTCCTACGCATCTATTATTGTTAAACATCCGCGTATGGAATCTACCCCTTCACCCACTCCCGGCTTCTTTCAGAAGCACAAAACAGTCATTATTGGCGCTTTTATTATTTTTGTGCTCTCTGCAGCCGCGTCTTTTTTCTTTTTTAAAAAGGAAAGAGCCCGCGACTATAACCAGAAATATTCAAAGTACATTGAATCCTATACTTCCGGCACGGTCTCCAAAAAGAGTTTCATCAGGGTCCATCTGGCGGGTCAGGTAAAAACCATCAGCGAGGTGGGTGTAGCCGACAGCAGGGATTTGTTCAGCTTCTCTCCTTCGGTCAAAGGCAAATCTTACTGGGTTGATGCCCAGACGGTTGAATTCAGACCTGATGAGCCGCTGGAATCCGGAGAAACTTATGAAGCGACTTTTAAACTGGATAAGGTCACTGATATTGAGGAGGGTCTGGAAGTGTTTGAATTTGATTTCAGGGTGATCAAACCGGGTTTGAGCCTCACGCATAATGGCTTGGTCTCTCAGAACAATACCGCTATGGACTATATGAAGCTCAGCGGTGAGCTCAGTACCTCTGATGAGGAAGACCCCAAGGCCATAGAAAAGACTTTAAAAATTGATTTCAGCAAGGATCTGAAAATAAAATGGTCGCACAATCCGGCCAACCACAGTTCGGTCTTTACGATCGACAGTATCCGCAAAACTAAGGGCAATCAGGTACTGAAACTACAATGGTCGGGTGGTCCTATAGATGCAGATACTAAAGGCGAAGCGGAACTGGAAGTTCCTGCTTCAGGTGCGTTTAAGATCCTGGATATGAAAGCGGTGCAGGATCAGGAAGATTATGCGCTGGTACAGTTTTCTGAACCGGTAAGCGTGGCCCAGGACCTTTCGGGCTTAATTGCGCTGGCAGGCTCTTCGGATCTGAGATTTACCATTGACGGCAGCCAGGTCAAGGTCTATTCGGCCATTACACTGGAGGGTAATTATTCTTTCGTAGTGAGTCAGGGTATTGAAAACATCAACGGGAAGAAGCTGACGCAGGCTAAAACTGCCAATATTCTGTTTGAAAATAAACTGCCTGCTGTAGTGATCGCCGGAAGTGGTACCATATTGCCCAACTCCGGCAAGCTGGTGATGCCTTTTGAAGCGGTGAACCTGAAGGCTGTGGATGTGACGATCATCAAGATCTATGAAAACAACATTCCGCAGTTCTTCCAGAACAACAATTATAAAGATGGTTATGAGCTGCGGCGTGTGGCCAGACCGGTGGTACAGAAAACCATCAGGCTGGATGAAGACAAAGCCCTGAACCTGCACAAAAAGAACAGGTTTACGCTTGATCTGGATAAATTACTGAAAACTGAACCGGGTGCCATGTACCGGATCGCCATTGGCTTCAGACGGGATTATAACATTTATAAATGTGCTGCCGAAGATGGTGGACAGGCCATTTCCGGTTCGGATGAAGAATACAATGGCTATGGAGAAAAAATTGATGAGGACGATGAGTTCTGGCAGCGTTATACGGATTATTACCCGAACAATTACCGCTGGGAAGATCGCGAAAACCCTTGTACCTCTTCTTATTATACCAATGACAAATGGGCCAGCAGAAATGTGATGGCTTCCAATATCGGCCTGATCGCCAAGAGAGGTAATGACAACAGTATGCTGATCATCGCTACGGATCTGCTGACAGCAAAACCGATGAGCGGCGTAACGCTGGAATTGCTGGACTACCAGCGGCAGCAGATCATGACCATCAGCACTGACGGGGACGGGATGGCCAAATTTGATCTGAAACGCAAACCCTTCCTGCTGATCGCCAAGAATGGTGAGGAACGGGGCTACCTGAAACTGGATGACGGCAGTTCGCTCCCGCTCAGCAGGTTTGATGTAAGCGGTGATGTGGTACAGAACGGGCTCAAGGGCTTTATCTATGGGGAACGTGGCGTATGGCGTCCGGGAGACTCGGTATTCCTTTCGTTTATCCTGGAAGATAAGCTGAAGAAACTTCCCGGCGGCTATCCGGTTACTTTTGAACTCTACAATCCGCAGGGGCAGCTGATCAAAAGAACGATTAACGGTAAGCCTTTGAACGGTTTTTATGCCTTCAGAACGGCTACGGAAAGTACTGCTCCTACCGGCAACTGGCTGGCAAAGGTAAAAGCGGGTGGTTCTGTGTTTACAAAAACAATTAAAATAGAAACGGTCATGCCGAACCGGCTGAAGATCGGTTTTGATATCGGTGGTGCGGGTTACCTGGGTTCGGGCGGGGCATCTTATGCGACCTTATCGGCCAACTGGCTCTTTGGTGCGGTGGGCAAAAACCTGAAAGCCAAGGTGGATGTAAACCTGAATACGATGAAAACTACCTTCAAGGGTTTTGAAGCGTATGAGTTTGACAATCCTACGGTGGTGTTCCAGTCGCAGGTGAAGACCATTTTTGAAGGTACGCTGAATGAACAGGGAACGGCCAGGGTCAATACCAGTCTGAATGAGAACAATACGGCTCCGGGAATGCTCAAAGCCAATTTCAGTACGAAGGTGTTTGAAGCGGGTGGTGGTTTCAGTATTGATAATTTCAGTATCCCCTATCATGTATACCACAATTATTACGGTATAAAAACACCTGAAGGCGAACGCCTGAGCGGAATGCTGGTGACCGGAAAGGACCATAAGATAGACATCATCAATGTGGACCGTACAGGTAAGCTGGTACAAGGCGGCAAAACCGTAGATGTGGAGCTGTATAAGGTACAGTGGCGCTGGTGGTGGGAACAGGATGATGAAAATTCCTTTGCCAACTTTACGCAGAATTCGTATAACAAGCTGATCAAAAAGGAGAACATTACCCTGCTGGACGGCAAAGGCAGCTGGAACCTGAGGATCGATGAACCGGAATGGGGCCGCTACCTGATCCTGGTGCGGGATCTGCAGGGCGGGCATGTAACCGGAAAATCGGTGTACATCGACTGGCCGGGATGGGCGCAGCGGGAACAGGCCAACAACCCTACGGAGGCTTCTATGTTGTCCTTTACTTCCAATAAAACTAAATATAAGGTTGGCGAAGAGGTGGTCCTGACCATACCTTCGGGTAAGGGCGGCCGTGCGCTGATCTCCATAGAAAACGGCAGCAGGGTACTAAAGACCTTCTGGACGGATACCAAACCGGGACAGACCCAGTTCAGCTTTAAGGCTGAAGCAGAAATGGCACCAAATGTTTTTGCAAATGTAACCCTGCTTCAGCCGCATGCGCAGACGTTGAATGACCTGCCGATCCGGATGTACGGGGCGATTCCTTTGCTGATCGAAGATCCGCAGACAATCCTGAAACCCCTGATCAAAATGCCGGATAAGATCAAACCTGAGACAGAAAATACCATTACCGTGGCCGAGCAGAACGGCAAGGCCATGACTTATACCATTGCTTTGGTAGATGAAGGTTTACTGGATCTGACGAGGTTCAAGACTCCTGATCCTCATGCGGTATTCTATGCGCGTGAAGGACTGGGTGTAAAAACCTGGGACCTGTTTGATTATGTGCTGGGCGCATGGGGCGGCAACCTGGAGCGCATCCTGAGCATCGGTGGTGATGGTTCGGTAAACCGCAACCTCAACCCTGCCAAGGCCAACAGGTTTGTTCCTGTGGTCAAATACATGGGGCCGTTTGCGCTGGGTAAGGGCGAAAGCAAAACACATCATTTTAAACTGCCTCAATATATTGGTGCGGTAAGGGCGATGGTCATCGCCGGACAGGACGGAGCTTATGGCTCAGCGGAAAAATCTGTACAGGTCAAAAAACCGCTGATGCTCCTGGCTACCCTGCCGCGTGTAATTGGTCCGGGTGAAACCTTTACCCTGCCGGCTACCGTATTTGCTACCGAGGCCAGTCTGAAAAATGTGACCCTGCAGCTGCAGGTGCAAAAACTGCAGGTGACGGGTGCTGCGACCAGACAGATGACCTTTAAACAGCCGGGCGAGCAACTGGCTTATTTCGAGATCAAGGCTCCTGAACTGACCGGAATTGCTAAAGTAAAGCTCATCGCGCAAAGCGGAAATGAAAGGGCTGAATATGATGTGGAACTGGACATCAGAAATCCTAATCCATTTGTAACCAATGTAGTGTCATCGGTAATACAGCCGGGACAAAGCTGGAACAGCAGCTATTCGGCAATTGGCATGGCGGGCACCAATTCGGGCGCAGTAGAGTTTTCATCTATCCCTCCGATTGACCTGAAGAAACGACTGGCTTACCTGATGCAGTATCCGCACGGATGCGTCGAGCAGACGACTTCATCGGTATTTCCGCAGTTGTTCCTGAGCCAGCTTACGGCTTTAAATGAACAGCAAAAAGTCAAAACAGAAGGAAACATTAAGGCAGGTATCAACAGGCTGCGCGGTTTCCAAACACCTGATGGTGGTCTGAGCTACTGGCCGGGCGAAGGGGCTTCTGATGAATGGGGCAGCAATTATGCGGGGCATTTCCTGATGGAAGCGCAGAATGCGGGTTATACGCTTCCGGTAGGCATGGCAGATGAACTGCTGCGTTACCTGAAAGCCAGGGCTGCGGCCTGGGTACCAAACAGTAATAATTTCTATGGCGGCGATTTGTCTCAGGCTTATCGTTTATATGTACTGGCACTGGCCAAAAGGCCGGATATGGGTGCCATGAACAGGCTCAGGGGATTTGAATACCTTTCGGTAACTGCCAAATGGAGACTGGCTGCTGCTTATAAACTTGCCGGACAGGCAGATGCGGCTTCCGGTCTGATTCATGGCTTAGCTACGGAAATCAAACCTTACAACCAGCTTGGCGGCACTTATGGCTCAGATGTGAGGGATGAAGCGATGATCCTGGAAACCCTTACCCTGCTGGGAAGAAATGCTGCGGCGGCTCAGCTCCTGCAATCGGTAGCGGCTAAACTGGGCAAAGATGAATGGTACAGCACCCAGACTACGGCATATGGTTTACTGGCTGTTGCCAAATTCTGCGGACAGAACAGCAGTTCCTCTTCCCTGAAGTACAGTTATACGATTGATGGCAAAAAAGGCAGTACCAGCTCCGCACAATACATCGTGAGTATGCCGCTCAGCTTTAAAGGCGGTATTGCGGTTACAAATACGAGCGACCGGGTGTTGTTTGCCAGACTGATCCTGCAGGGTCAGCCGGCAGCGGGACAAAATACCTTCCTGCCTGCCAATCCGGATGTACTGGGCATGAAGATCAGCTATAAATTATTGAATGGTAAAGCACTGGATCCTGTGCTATTGAAACAGGGAACTGATTTTTATGCGGAGGTGACACTGAACAATCCCGGTAAAATGGGCTATTATGAGCAGATGGCACTGACCCAGATCTTCCCTTCCGGATGGGAGATCATCAATACCAGGCTCAATGACAATGAAAGCATCCTGGCTTCTTCTCCGTATACTTACAGGGACATCAGGGATGACCGGGTATTTACCTATTTCAACCTGCGTGAAAATGAAACTGTGGTGTATAAGGTCTTACTAAATGCTTCTTATATCGGTAAATATTACTTGTCTGCGGTACAGTGTGAAGCCATGTACAACAACAACATCAGCGCGACTGAAGCAGGTCAATGGGTACAGGTGCTGAAATAAAATGAACAGCAAACAAAAGGCATTATTGATTTCAGATGGATTGTCCCTGTTGTTGCTGCTCGTATTTCTCTTTTCCCTGCCTTCACGCCTGTTCGTCAGTCCGACTTCTTTTGTGGTAGAGGCGGCTGACGGGGAATTGCTGAGTGCTTCGATTGCCAAAGACGGGCAGTGGCGCTTTCCAGCTGCCGGTTCGGTACCTGAAAAGTTTGCAAAGTGTATCGTGGCTTTTGAAGACAAACGTTTCTTCAGCCATCCGGGTGTGGATGCCATAGCCATGGCGAGGGCACTCCGTCAGAACATCAGGGCGGGTAGCGTGGTCAGCGGGGGAAGTACACTAACGATGCAGGTGATCCGCCTGTCCAGAAGGGAAAACCGTACGCTCTGGCAGAAGATGATCGAACTGTTGCTTGCACTGAGGCTGGAAGCGGGCCATTCCAAAGCAGAAATTCTAAATCTGTATACGGCCAATGCGCCTTTCGGCAGTAATGTGGTGGGTTTGGAGGCGGCGGCCTGGCGGTACTTCGGGCGCAGTGCCGCACAATTGTCCTGGGCTGAAATGGCTGCGCTGGCGGTACTGCCCAATAGCCCTTCGCTCGTACATCCGGGAAAAAACAGCCCGAAACTGATAAAGAAGCGTAATGATCTGCTGGATAAGATGGCGGTATTGAAGATTATTGACCGGCAGACTGCGGATCTTTCCAAACTGGAGCCTATCCCGGGGAAACCTATGGAACTTCCGCAGGATGCCCCGCATTTACTGAACAGGTTTAAATCTGAGTATCGTGCAAGAGAAAGGGCTTCGGAAATCCATTCTACCCGGATTACTTCTACTTTAGATCATGATCTGCAACTCCGTGTAAATGAAATCTTAAAACGATACAACAACCGTTACCGTTCCAATGATATCAATAACATTGCCGCACTGGTGCTGGATGTTAAACAGGGTACTGTGGCGGCTTATGCGGGCAATATCTATCAGCCTGAAAACAAGGAACTGGAAAGTCATGTAGACATGATCAAAGCCCCGAGAAGTCCGGGAAGTACCTTAAAGCCACTGCTCTACGCGAGTATGCTCAATGATGGCTTTATCCTTCCAAAGACTTTGATCCCTGATGTGCCTACCCAGATAGGTGGCTATTCGCCACAGAATTATGACCTGGGTTATGATGGCGCCATTCCTGCGGACAGGGCCCTGAGCCGATCTCTGAACATCCCTGCGGTGAAGATGCTGCAAAGCTATAAATACCAGAGGTTCTATGACAAGCTGAAACAGATGGGCTTCAGCACGCTGAACCGCCCCGCCGATCATTACGGATTGTCGCTCATCCTTGGCGGCAGTGAGGTCACGATGTGGGATCTGGCCAGTATTTATATGGGGATGGCCCGTACACTAAACCATTTTAATGAGTATAAGGGCAGGTATAATCCGCATGATTATGATGCACCTGTATATCTGAAAAGTGATGCCTCCGGAGATCATACCCGGGATTCCCGTTTTGATCAGTTTGAAACAGAACTGAATTCCGTGCTGGATCATGGTTCGGTATGGAATACCTTCAATGCCATGGAAGAGCTGATGCGTCCGGGTGAGGAAGGGCTTTGGGAACAATTCTCTTCTTCACAGCGTCTGGCCTGGAAAACGGGTACCAGTTTCGGTTTCAGAGATGCCTGGGCCATAGGTCTCACGCCTCAGTATGTGGTTTGTGTGTGGGTCGGCAATGCGGATGGTGAAGGCCGTCCGGGACTGACGGGTATTGATGCGGCTGCCCCGGTCCTGTTTGACATCTTTAAACAGCTGCCTGCGGGAAAATGGTTTCAAACGCCAAAGAATAAGCTGAAATCCATACTGGTCTGCAGGCAAAGCGGCTACAAGGCGGGAGAGTATTGCTGGGACCGGGTACAGCAGCTGGTCTCGCCTGCCGGAGAGAAAACAGGGCTATGCCCATATCATAAAATGGTCCATCTGGACCATACGGGTACCTTCCGGGTAACGGATGCCTGTGAGCAGCCTTCGCTGATGCAGCACCGCCCCTGGTTTATTCTGCCCCCTGCGATGGAGTATTATTATAAGATCAAAAACAGTGATTATAGAGAATTACCGCCATATAAACCCGGCTGCAATGATGCGGGAAGCGGCGGAATGATGGAAATGCTCTATCCGAAGAACTACGCCAGTGTCTATATTCCTGTTGAGTTTGACGGAACACGGGGAAAAGTAGTACTCAATGCTACACACCGTATGGCCAATGCGAAGATCTACTGGCATATCGACAATGCGTATATCGCTACGACAAAAAACTATCACCAGCTGGCGGTTAGTCCTGTGGCAGGCAGACATACCCTGACGCTTGTCGATGAAAACGGAGAAAGACTGGTACAGGTATTTACCGTTCTGGATAAGGAGAAAGGAAAGAATTAGTTTTTGTTCAGCAGCTTCCGGTCTACTGCTCCCATGGTGATCAGGTATTGCGCGGCCATATAGGTAGCTATGATCAATAAACCTCCGTATTTAAACTGGAATACAAATTTGTGATAGGCCAGCAGGGAATCTGAAACCAGGAAGCAAATGGCCCCGGTTAAGATCAGCAGAAAACTGGAACGGTTTACCCGCAAATTTCTGAAGGCAGCCATCATCATCATCAGTGCGATCACAAAGCTATAGGCCAGAACGGGCAGTTTCATCGCACCCAGATGGGGTCTGATGTAGAAGTAAAAGCCAATGCTGAAGAGACCACAGAGTACGATAGCCATCCTTGCTCCTTTTTTATCCAGTTCCGGGGCGGACCTGAAGTCGAGGTAAAAGGCACTGATGTAACACAGGTGGCAGATCAGAAAGGCAACGAGTCCGTACATAAAGTAACGGGGATCGGTCCCATTCATCAGCAGAATATCACCGCCAAGGGCAAAAACCAGACCTGCAAATATGCGCTTGTGAAAACGCCCACTAAGTTTGGTCCCGACAACCAGCATGAGCATCAGCGACAGGACGATCAGGGGTTTGGTCGTACATCTTAACCTGAAGAAGTCATTGTATTCTGCCAGCAGTTGCAGCAGGAATATGATGGCAAATAAGGTATTAAACTTCGAATGTTTCTTCAGCATCTGGATTTGTTTTTTGGAGATGGTAGAACCATACCAGTGAAATGACATGCAGGGTTGAAACGATGACCTGGTATCCCACCGGAAATTCAAGGAGCAAAACTATTAAAATCCCTGTAAGGAGTCTTATGTATTCAAATATTACCTGCCATTTTTTTCCTTCGAGCATTGCTCCGCAGGTGATCAGGGTAAGGATAACAAAGACAGCACCGGTACTGAGCGGCCATATGGGTATTGTGGTATTCAGGAAAAGTATGGCTGTGCCTGCGACCAGGCCTGCTGTGAACTGTACCAGTGTATAGCCTGCCAGTTTATGGTGGTACTCCGGATTGTATTTAGCGTATTGGCTCAGGTCTGTTTCCTGAGGAGTCTTAAAGCCGCCCAAATGATCCGGAAACCATCCCGGCGGTTTAATAAAGATACTGATCTTGTCTTTAAGCCGGGGACTTTTACGGGCGGTATGGATCAGTTCGTTCCAGTAATGCAGATTTGCCCATAAGGGATTCCAGCTGCCAAGTGGTGTGGTGATGCCATAATATACTTCTTCTTCTTCCTTTTGAAAGGTACCAAACATTTTGTCCCAGATGATGAGCGTACCTGCATGGTTCTTGTCGATATATTTGGGATTTGAACCATGATGAACCCTGTGGTGCGAGGGGGTATTGATGAGGTGCTCGAGGAAACCCATGCTTTTGATGGTTCGGGTGTGGATCCAGAACTGATACAGGGTATTGAAGGCACTGATGGTCAGAAACATGATGGGGTCAAATCCTATAAATGCCAATGGCAGGTAAAATACCCATGAAAACCAGCTTTGAAACCAGGACTGTCTGAGTGCTACGGTGAGGTTGTATTCTTCGCTCTGGTGATGCACGATGTGTGCTGCCCAAAGGGCATTGACTTCATGGCTCATCCGGTGAAACCAGTAGTAGAAAAAGTCGACGCTGATGAACAGCAGGATCCACATCCAGATGCTGCCGGGTATATCCAGGAAACGCCAGTGGTCAAATATGTATTTGTATCCGAAGAATAATGCCGTTTTCATGAAGACCCCGGTGACCTGCTGCCCTATTCCCTGGCTCAGATTGGATAAGGAGTCGTTCAGCCTGTAATAATTGAGCTTTTTATAAAAGGACCAGGCAAGTTCAGCACCTATAAGAATGAAAAAGAAAGGCACGGAAAGGGCAATGTAATCTACATTCATACTCAGTTCAGCTGTATTCGGTCCTACAATTTAATAAAAAAAAGCAGCATTGCTGAAATGTCAGCAATACTGCTTTAAATATGTTCTAAAAATAGAATCAGTAAACTGAAATAGAAAAAAGCTAATTAATAGCTTTTCTCTGTACGGTTGTTGCGTCTGAAGCCACCACCTGCGTTACCGCCTGTATTTGGTTTTTCCTGAGCTTCTGCAACTTTGATCCGGTTCCCGTTGTAATCGCCACCGTTCATGCGTTTGATTGCTTCTTTTGCCTCTTCGTCTACGGGCATTTCCACAAATCCAAACCCGCGGCTTTGACCAGTATCGCGATCTTTGATGATTCTAAGTGATTTTACCTGACCGAAATCACCAAATACGGCCGTCAATTCATCTTCCCCTACTTCTAAAGGAAGGCCTGTAATAAATATCTTCATTAATTTCTTTAAAATTTGCACAAAGTTAAGCATTTTAAGCTTAAAATCCAATGATAGTGTCAGTTAGATGTATAATTATCTGATTATTTTAATTTTGTTCTGAACAGGTCTGTTGTCCGCTGCCAGGCTAATTTTGCTGCTGCTTCATTGTATCTGGCTGCTGAGCTATCGTTATTGAACGCATGGTTCACACCTTCATAGGTGTAAAGGTGGTAATCAATTTTATTTTCCTTCAGCGCAGCTTCGTAGGCAGGGATGCCGGCGTTAATGCGTTCATCGAGTCCTGCATAATGCAGCATCACACTTGCTTTGATCTTTGGGACATCTTCTGTTTTGGCCTGCGCACCATAATAAGCCACCGCGGCCTGTAGTCTGGGGTCGCTTACGGCCAGTTTATTGGCCATGCCTCCGCCCCAGCAAAAACCTACGCAGCCGGTTTTGCCGTTTCCGTCTTTACTGTTCCTGAGGTATTCCAGGCCTTTCAGGTAATTCTGCAGGTTTTTATCAGGGTCAAGCTTGCCGATCAGTTCTCTGCCCTTGTCTTCATCTGCAGGAGTTCCTCCAAAGGGTGATAAGGCATCAATGCCGAGTGCGAGGAATCCTTCTGCAGCCATACGCTTCGTTACGTCGATAATATGAGGGGTTAATCCTCTGTTCTCATGGATCACGACCACAGCCCCTAAGTTCTTTTTGTCCTTTGGTTTGGCGAGAACTGCCTTTATTTCACCACCGGCACCCGGAAAAGTAATCTGTTCTGTGCTGATGCTGTCGTCATGAAATGTTCCGGCTGTGGCATAGTTGTTTTCCAGAAGCGGCAATACTGTCAGGGCCAATGCGGTGCTGCCTGTGAGTATGGCCAGTTTTTTCATAAATTCTTTTCTGCCCAGTTTGCTGTGGGTATATTCATCATAGAGGCTGATAATCTTCTGATCCATAAGTCATTTACTTTTATTGACAATCTATAGCAAGATAAGCCTTCGGGATCAAAAATTTTCAGTCTATCAAATAGATTACATTCTCAGATCATTAATCTTAACTATTGCACCATCGATTGTCATAGAAATGTTTTTATTATTTTAAAGCAAAACATTTCGATAATGTACGTCGTTATAGGATCAGTTTGTTTGGTTTAGGTTGGTCTGTGGTGGACCAACCATCTATATAAGCAGGGATTCATCGCCAGATTTATCCCTGTTTTATTTTACAGACCTCTCCTTCCGGCTTGACTATTCATCTAATATGGTCAAGATTACTAAGTCATTTTCATTAAAAATATAAGAAGATTGTAATTTTTAACGTAAATATTGATATATTCAATTCTGGTTGCCTCCCAAGTTTTGTTTTATGTCTTTAGGATACTAGATTTGGAGAGTTTTATTTATTGGCATAAATGTTGATTTTTAAAATCATCTAAATATTAGTACTAGCATGCGCAAAAAATTACAGGATAGAATAGCCGCTTTCAAAGACGCTACCGCAATCAAGGAAAAGGGATTATACCCATATTTCCGGGCAATAGAATCAGGACAGGACACCGAAGTGATCATCAACGGGAAAAAGGTACTCATGTTCGGTTCTAACTCTTATCTTGGATTGACCAACCATCCGAAAATCAAAGAAGCGGCCAAAGCGGCTGTTGACAAATACGGAACAGGTTGTGCAGGATCAAGATTTCTGAACGGTACACTCGATATTCATATTGAACTGGAACGGAGGCTGGCCAGTTATGTAGGTAAGGAAGCTGCTGTACTTTTTAGTACGGGTTTCCAGGTCAATCTTGGGGTAATCTCCTGTTTGCTGGATAGAAACGATTACCTGATCCTGGATGAGTATGACCATGCTTCTATTATTGACGGCAGCAGGCTTTCTTTTTCCCGCTCTATAAAGTATGCACACAATGATATGGATGATCTGCGTAAGAAATTAAGCAGATTGCCTGAAGATGCAGCGAAACTGATCGTTGCGGATGGTATTTTCAGCATGGAGGGAGATTTGGTGAATCTTCCTGAGATCGTAAAGATAGCAGACGAGTTTGGTGCCAATATCATGATGGACGATGCACACAGTTTAGGTGTGATCGGACTAAACGGTTCGGGTACGGCTTCACATTTCGGGCTTACGGATAGTGTAGATCTGATCATGGGTACTTTTAGCAAGTCTCTGGCCTCATTGGGTGGTTTCATTGCGGGTACCGAGGAAACGATCGAATTTGTGAAGCACAGGGCGAGATCATTGATGTTCAGCGCGAGTATGCCTCCGTCAGCTGTAGCCAGCGTAATTGCTGCTCTGGATATTATCGAGTCTGAACCGGAACGCATCGACCAGTTGTGGGCCAATACCAATTATGCTAAAAAATTACTTATTGAAGCCGGATTCGATATCGGTCATACCGATAGTCCGATCATCCCGGTATATATCCGTGATAATGACAAAACATTTTTAATTACCAATGTTTTGAGCAATAACGGAATTTTTGTGAATCCTGTGGTTTCTCCGGCGGTTCCTTCTGATTCTTCGCTGATCAGGTTCTCGCTGATGGCCACGCATACCTTTGCACAGATCGAAGAGGCCATTGAAAAATTATCATCTGCAGCCAAACAGGTTCAGGTTAAAACTTCCACTGTAGCAATATGAGGCAGATCGTTGCAGTAAGCACAAAAAAACAGCTTGGTTTATTTATTGATTTTCCACATGAATTGTATAAGGATGATGTAAACTATGTCCCTGAGCTCTTCATTGCCCAGAAAGATTTGCTAACCACTCATCCTTTCCATAAACACTCTTCACTGCAGTGTTTTTTACTTTATGACGGGGAGCGGATCATCGGGAGGATCGCCGCGATATTAAATAACAATTATAATGTATTCAATGACGCCAATGATGGTTTCTTTGGTTTCTTTGATTGTATCAACGATCAGGAAGCCGCGAATCTGTTGCTGGAAACCGCTGGAACATGGCTGAAAGAAAGAGAAGTTAAAGGTGCAATTATCGGCCCGGTCAATTTTTCTACCAATGAATCATGCGGATTACTGATTGAGGGTTTTGATTCACCTCCGGTGGTCATGATGCCTTATAATGCTACTTATTATCCTGCCCTGATGGAGGGATGGAATCTGAAGAAAAAGGTAGATCTGATTGCCTGGAAGTTTGTAGGTGACAATTATGACGACCGTTCTGTAAAGTTAATGGACCGTCTGGAAGATCGCCTGAAACGCAGCAACATCACCATACGCAAGATCAACCTGAAGAATTTTAAGCAGGAAGCTGCCAGTCTGCGGGAGGTTTATAATAAGGCATGGGATAAGAATGCGGGTTTTGTACCCCTGAATGACGAGGAGTTTGATTATCAGGCTAAAGACCTTAAACTGGTTCTGGATGCTGATTTTTGCTTTGTAGCAGAACAGGATGGCAAACTCGTTGGTTTCGGAGCGGCCATTCCGGACATGAACCAGATTCAGATCAAAATCAAAAAAGGAAGGTTATTACCTACCGGAATATTTAAGCTGCTGTTCGGCAAAAAGAACGTAAAAGGCATTAGAATTCTTTTGCTGGGCGTAATTGACGGATACCGGAAGATGGGTATTGAGGCTTGTATCTATGCGAATATCATTAAATCTTACCGGGCGAAAGGTTTTGAATATGCGGAGGCTGGCTGGACACTGGAGCACAATGACCTGGTCAATAATGCCATTGCCGCCATTAAAGGCGACCCTTATAAAAAGTACAGGATCTACGAGAAAAATCTATGAGCGACAGGGTACTGATCACCGGTGCCACGGGTTTTGTAGGATATCATTTGATTGAAAAGGCATTGTCTTCGGGTCTGGAGGTGTATGCCGCTGTACGATCGGGGAGTGATACCTCACATTTATCTGAATTTCAGGTGAATTATGTTGATCTCGATTACAACTCGGCGGATGCTTTGATCACTTTGCTGGAAACTTATCAGTTTACTTATATCATTCATGCCGCCGGCATTACCAAAGCCAAAACGACTGCTGAGTACAATAAGGTAAATGCGGATTACACCCGTAATCTCGCTATGGCCGTGGTAAATGCCAAAATAGCTTTGAAAAAGTTTGTCTTTGTGAGCAGTCTTGCTGCTTTGGGGCCGCTGACTGATTTGTCTGCGGAACTGACTGATGATTCTACCGGACACCCGGTAACAAGTTATGGTGCGAGTAAATTGCTGGCGGAAGCCTATCTTTCTAAAATAGATGGGCTGCCTCTTGTTGTTTTGCGCCCGACAGCGGTATACGGCCCCAGGGAAAAGGATATTTTTATTTTGTTCAAGAGCATCAGCAGAGGATTGGAACCCCATATTGGCAGTTTCCGCCAGCAGTTGAGTTTTATTTATGTGAAGGACCTGGCAGAGGTGATTGTACAATCCCTCTTCTCTGCAGTAACAGGTAAATGTTATAATGTATCTGATGGCAAGGTTTATGACCGGTATGTGCTGGCCAGACTTGCAAAAAAGGCACTAAACAAAAAGACGTTTAAGTTTCATATTCCGGTTGGCATAGTCGGTCTGATGGCGGTACTGATGGACCTGATCTATAAGAATAGTACGAAGACTCCGGCCCTGAACCGGGAAAAGATGGCTGAATTGACTGCGGTGAACTGGGCCTGCAATATAGACCGTGCAAAATCGGAACTGGGTTATGCGCCTAAGTTTGATTTGGAAAGCGGGATCAGCGATACTATGAAGTGGTATAAGGCACAAAACTGGTTATAGGGAGCGCAGTGAACTTTCGCTCTCTTCTACATTGAGCGAATATTCCGCGCCGCATTTGAGGGCGTAATTGTTGACCTGGTGACCTACAGGAAAATCAAAACAGACCGGATAATCATATTCTTTTACTTTCTCTTTAACGATCTCGTATACAGATCTACCGAATTCTTCTCCGGGTGTTTCGGCTTTGAGTTTAAATCCTCCGATGATCAGTCCTTTGAGCTTATCCAGTTTGCCGCTGCGCTTCAGGTTCCAGAACATCCGGTCGATACTGTATAGCTCTTCATGGGTATCTTCTATGAAAAGAATCCTGTGCCGGGTATCGAGGTCAGATTTGCTCCCTGCAAGTGTTTCTATAATGCTGAGGTTCCCTCCCACGAGGATACCGGTTGCTTTTCCGTTTCTGTTGTACGGTGAAACCGGAGCGGTATATTTTGTTGCTTCCCCGGAGAGTACCTGTCTGATGGACAGGATGGTTTCGATCTGCATAGGGCTGGCTTTGGTCCAGTCGTCCGGAAAGCTGTTGCACATCTTGGAATGCAGGGTCGCTATTCCGAAATTGCTGTTGATGTGGGTATGCAGTGCGGTGATGTCACTAAATCCGATGATCCATTTGGGCTTTGACCTGAACTTGCTAAAATCGAGCTGGTCTATGATCCTGATTACCCCGTATCCTCCCCTTGCGCACATGATGGCTTTGACTTCGGGATCGTCCAGCATATTTTGCATGTCGGCCACCCTGGCTTCATCTGTGCCGCCAAGGATAAAATCTCTTGTGCCGATGGTTTTACCAACCTTTATTTTAAAGCCCCATGATTCCATGAGCTGTACGGAGGGTTTTATCGCCTCTTCAGCGATGTAACTGGCCGGACTGGTAATGCCTATGGTATCGCCCGGCCGCAGGTAAGGAGGGATTTCTGTTTGGTAAGCTTCTTCTGACACGGATCTTCCCCATCCCTTTAAAGGCAGTATGGTTCCTGACAGGGTTAAAAAAGATAAAAACTGCTTACGGTCCATCCTGCTGTATTTACATTGCAATAATAGTGTTAATCATCAAATTAACACGGATTTATCGCAATCGTTTTCGTAATTTTTCAATTGATTATCGTCTTTTCTGCCAATAAGAGAACTATATTTAACTATTGGTTCCGGCTGTTGAGCCAACCATTTTAACCAAATATGATGAACAAGTATTTAATTGTTGCCTGCTGCTGCTTCGGTTTTTCTGCCGGGGCCCAAACCAAAAAAGTAGCTTTTATTCAAAGTAAAACCGAACATAAGGTAGAGGTGCTGGTTGATGGCAAAGCTTTCACCAGCCTGATCTTTCCTGATAACCTGGAAAAGCCTGTCCTCTATCCTATCGTTGCTGCAAACGGAGCTATAGTGACCAGGGGCTTTCCTCTGGCGCCGCGTGACGGGGAAAGGAATGACCATCCGCATCATATTGGCCTCTGGCTGAATTATGAAAGTGTAAACGGACTGGATTTCTGGAACAATTCATACAATATTCCGGCGGCAAATAAGCTGCGTTATGGCTGGATCAGAAATGTAAAGGTGGAAACTGTGGAACCGGGAAAGACCAGCGGGAAACTGAGCTACAGTGCCAACTGGGAAAATCAGGCCAAAAATATTCTGCTGAAGGAAAAAACAGCTTTTGTATTCAGCGGAACCGAAAACAGCCGCATCATAGACAGAACGACTACATTGACGGCACAGAAAGACAGCGTATTCTTTAAAGACATCAAGGATGGGATGCTGGGTATCCGGGTAACCAAAGAGCTGGAAATGCCTTCTGACAAGGTAGAAGAGTTTACAGACAGCCAGGGTAATATTACAAAGGTATCTGCTTCGGGAAATGGTGCCAATGGCACTTACCTGACGAGTGCCGGAAAGGCTGGAAATGATGCCTGGGGTACAAGAGGGAACTGGTGTGTGCTTTCTGGTGTAAAAGAAGGACAGCCGGTGTCTATCGCGATAGTAGACCATCCTAAAAATCCGGGTTACCCTACCTACTGGCATGCAAGGGATTACGGCTTGTTTGCCGCTAATCCGCTGGGTCAGCAAGTATTCAGTAATGGTAAGGAATCGCTGAATTTAAAGCTTGCTCCGGGACAATCTGTGACCTTCCGGTACAGGATCATCATTACTTCCGGTGAGAAGATCACTCCTGCTGTACTGAATCAGCAGGCTGGGAATTTCAGCAAATAACGATAACAGCTTATACCAAAACAATAACATACAAATGAAAACAACAAAATTATTGGTACTGACCGCTTTGCTGTTTGGGGCTGCGCCTGTTGCGTCGCAGGCGCAAAAATGGCAAAGTCTTTTTAACGGTAAAGACCTGCAGGGATGGAAACAATTAAACGGTCAGGCAAAGTATGAAGTGATCAACGGGGAAATTGTGGGTACGACCGTATCCAATACACCCAATTCTTTTTTGGCTACTGAAAAAGATTATGGGGATTTTATACTGGAAGTAGAGCTCCTGGTAGACAATTCCATGAATTCAGGCATCCAGATCAGGAGTCTGAGCAGTGCTGATTTTCAGAACGGAAGGGTTCATGGTTACCAGGTAGAAGTTGATCCTTCTGACCGGAAATGGAGCGGTGGTTTATATGATGAGGCCCGCAGGGGCTGGTTGTATCCGCTGGACATCAACCCGAAAGGACAAGCTGCATTTAAGAAAGATCAATGGAATAAATATCATATAGAGTGCATTGGCAGTTCGATCAGAACCTGGGTAAATGGTGTACCCACTGCAAATCTGATTGATGCGCTGACACCTTCGGGTTTCATTGCGCTGCAGGTTCATGCGATCGGTAAGAACGACGAACCCGGTAAACAGATCCGCTGGAAGAACATCCGTATACAGACAGAAAACCTGAAGCCTTCGAAGAATGATGAGATCTATGTGGTAAATATGGTGCCGAATGATCTGTCGAAGCAGGAAAAATCTGAGGGTTATGCTTTGTTGTGGGACGGAAAGACAACCAATGGCTGGGTTGGCGCATACAAGGACAAATTCCCTGAAAAAGGCTGGTCCATTAAGGATGGTGAGCTGAGCGTGGATAAATCTTCCGGTGCAGAATCTACCAATGGCGGAGATATTGTAACGGTAAAAGAATATGCCGCGTTTGAACTGAAGTTCGATTTTAAGCTGACTGAGGGTGCCAATAGTGGTGTTAAATATTTTGTGACGCTTAGTGAAGGGAATAAAGGATCTGCGATTGGGCCGGAATACCAGATCCTGGATGATGAAAGACATCCGGACGCCAAACTGGGCAAAAATGGAAACCGTACTCTTGGCTCGCTTTATGACCTGATCACCAGTAAAAAGATCCCTAATGCACAAAGAAAGATTGGCGACTGGAATAAGGGACTGATCAGGGTATTCCCGGATAACAGGATCGAGTACTGGCTGAATGGTTTTAAAGTAACCGAATTTACCAGGGGATCAAAGGAATTTCTGGACCTGGTAGCCGGAAGTAAATATAAAGACTGGAAAGACTTTGGCATGGCGCCAAAAGGTCACATCCTTTTGCAGGATCATGGTGATCATGTATCCTTCAGGAGCATTAAAATAAAGGAACTTAAAAAATCTTAACTTCATAAAGATCATGCTGGAATCAAGAAGAAAATTTATTAAACAAGCCGCTGTTGCTGCTGCAGGTACTTATGCCGGCACCATGGGCATGAGCGCAAAGAGTTATGGCAACATACTTGGTGCCAACGACCGTGTAAGGGTTGGTGTAGTTGGTTTTTCAGATCGCTTTAACGGTGCCCTGCTGCCAAGCTTTCTGAACCACAGTAAGGAACTCAATTTTGATATGGTAGCGGTTTCGGATCTCTGGAACTACCGCCGCGGATTGGGTGTGGATGCACTGAAGAGTAAATTTGGTCATGACATTACCGCCTGCCGCAACAACGATGAGCTTTATGCGCTAAAGGATATCGATGCGGTGATTGTAAGTACTCCTGATTTTGCCCATGCGACCCACGCCGCAGAAGCGGTCAATCATAAATGCGACGTGTACTGTGAGAAGCCTTTTGCGGAAACGATGGCTGATGCGCGTATGGCGCTAAAGGCAGTAAAAGACTCTAAACAAATTGTACAGATCGGATCGCAGCGCAGAAGCGGCGGAAATTATTCGGCTGCATCTCAGTTTATAAAAGACGGTAAGTTTGGTGACATCACTATGGTGGAACTGAGCTGGAATGTAAATCAGCCGGGCCGCTGGCGCAGACCGGATATGGTGGCCAGGCTGAAACAGGAGGATACAGACTGGAAGCGGTTTTTACTGAACAGGCCTGCGGAGGAATGGGATCCGAGGAAATACCTGGAATTCAGGTTGTTCTGGCCTTATTCATCCGGCCTGCCAGGACAATGGATGTCGCACCAGATCGATACGGTGCACTGGTTCAGCGGATTGAAGCATCCGAGAAGTGTGGTTGCCAATGGCGGAATCTACCACTGGAAAGACGGCAGAAGAAACTGGGATACTTTAACGGCAGCGTTTGATTATGGTAAGGAGAATGATCCGACCAACGGGTTCCAGGTGATATTTACTTCGAGGATGCACAATGGGGATGAAAACCCTACGGAGATCTATTATTCTAATGGTGGTGAAATGAACCTGAATACCAATATGGTGTCTCCAAAAGGCGGTTTGACGGCTGGTGCTGCGAAAGCGATGAATATGCAACCGAATTTACTGCCGGAACTGAAACTGACCGACAACATGGAAAAAGTAGTGGCTTCGGCGAATACAGGCGGAGATAAACTGACTTCAGCGCACATGCGCAACTGGATGGAATGCATACGCAGCAGAAAGGAAACGAATGCACCTGTAGAGGTGGGTTATTACCATTCTATTGCCAATATCATGACCACAGCGGCTGCCAGAACAGGTATGAAAGCGACTTTTGATGAGAAAACACAGGAAGTAATGGTAGGCGGAAAGGCTTTTAAATATTAATTATTCAGGAATAATCCTGCTGAGGCTGTACCCGCACCGGTACAGCCTTTTTGCTATATGCATCAGCGGATAATCGTTAAGGATCCTGAGATTCTTTTCCTGCCGTTGTTGGGGTTGATCAGGTAATAATAGGTACCCGTGGGCTGATCAGCTCCCTTATATTTACCATCCCATAAAACGGTGCCTGAGTTCGCAGAAAACACTTCTGATCCGAATCTGTTGAAAATAGAAATCTTTGCATTCGGATAAGTATCCAGATACTTAACCGTCCACTGATCGTTGATGCCATCACCATTCGGGCTGAAAGCATTGGGGATATGGATGCTACTCAGCACTTTTACATCTACCTGTACGGTTATTTTGCAGCCTTCGCCTGAAGTGACGGTCAAAGTATAGGTCATGTCGTCTGCAGGCGAAGCGACAGGATTGATCACGTCATCCCGGTCGAGTCCTGTTGCGGGACTCCACTTGTAGGTCAAATCTACGCCGCTGGCGGTAGCTTTCAATTTGGTCTGCCCGCCCTGCAGGATCACTTGTGTATCTCCCCCATCTGCTATGGGTGTAGGTCGTACACTGATGTTTTGGGTCTTCGTATCACTGCAGCCATTTTCTGCGAGAAAGGTGTAAGTAATCGGGTGAATACCTACGCCTGCAAGACCGGGATTAAAAATTCCCTCAGGACTCACTCCTGCTCCGGAATAAGTTCCGCGTCCGGGTATTATTCCCCATTTTTCAGAACCCTGGGTCAGCTGAAAGGGGTCTGTTTCTGCACAAACACCGGCAAAGCTGTTCAGAACTGCCTGAACATCGACATTGAGTTTGATGACATTACTGAGTAAAGTGGCCGGACAACCCAGATGAAGGATCTGACGCCGGTAGTACACTGTAGCGGTGATGATTTCAGGATCATAATCTTTAGCATTGGCGCCTTCAATATTGGTAAAATCTGTGCCGTTCTCTGAGATCTGCCACTGATAGGAAAAACTTGCGGGTTCGTCTTCTGATGGAAGAGAACCCAACAGCAGCTGTGGGTCTGTATTGACGCAATAGATCTCCTCAGCAGATTTGGAGATGTCATTGACTGCAATTGAAAACGGGCTTAAGGTAATATCGTCCGCAGTTGAAGTTGTGCCATCAAAGTTTAGGCCCGGGACTATTCCACCTGAACCTGTTTCGTAATTGGTTTTGGCATCGGGAAAAGCATTGGTTCTGGCCGTAATCCTTCGGTATATGCCGTTCAGTGTTCTGGAAGGATCCAGATAGATGGCCTGGGCGCTGGCACTGTACACACCTGATTGGGTACCGCAGTTTACTTTAGCGATCAGGGTAATGATCACTGCATCACCCGGAGAGATATTAAAATCGCCTAACAGAGGCCGGTTGGATGTACCGTTGTCTGTAGGGTTGGCAGTCAGATTGCTCAAAACAGAAGGTCCGCCGGTATTTCCCGTCAGAACCGCAGTTGCCGATTCATAAACGAAACCTTCAGGAAGCTGTACCTGTACCTCAACACCACCGGCATTACCGCCTCCTGAGGCATTTCTGACGATGATCTGGTATTTGACCAGGCTTCCGGTAAATACCACTGCTCCTCCGTTTATCTGTGACATTTGGGTGGATAATTCCGGGTAACAGCCTGATCCGCTGCTTTGAAGATATGGAGGAAGGTCACTGATCGCAAAGAATTTTTGATAGCCATTTGATCCTCCGGATGCTTCATGAGGAAATCCTTCGGCAGTCACACCTGAAGTACCGGCGCGTACATTGGTTAATACAGTGGAAACGGGCATAGTATAAAAGATCATACCTCCGCCACCGCCACCGCCGGGACCATGGGGCTGATTTTCATCTTTTGCTGTATTTCCACCATCTCCGCCAATGGCTTCCAGATTCAGCTGCGCAGTAAGATCGGGTGAGTTGACTTTAATGTAGATGGTGCCGCCCGCACCGCCACCTCCGGCGCCATCAGGATTTACCCCAGAGATGCCGATTGCTCCGCGACTTCCATTAGACCTGATCGTACCTGAACCTTTTATGCTTCCGGCATTGATCAGAATGATCCCGCCACCGACTCCTCCTTTTACTCCGTCCAGGGCATCATTGGCATCACCACCACCTCCTCCTCCACCCATAATGAGTCTGCCGACCTCTGGTGTGGATGAAAGGTAAGCAGCTGATCCCGATCGGCCGCCATTGGGGAAGGTATCGTCAGTTCTTCCGAACTGCACCCCGTTTCCTCCTACACCGCCCGATCCGCCATTGCCGCCACCGCCGCCGCCGGAATTGTGGTCATTTCCTCCGCCTCCGGCATTGGCGGGGGCACCTTTTCCATATGAACCGCCTGGCAGTCCTTCTATCCCATTGTCCACGCGGTTGAAGCCATCCCACATGTAACGGGGTGTTCCTGCTATTCCTTCACCTTTTCCTACAGACCTGGGATCAGTTGATGGAACGGCATATACATTATTGATGTTACTTTCTGAAGGGCCTACCGGACCATAACCACCTCTGAATCCCCTTGCTGATGCATCGACAATAAAGCCGTTAAAGTCCATAGTTCCTGAAACATCAAAGGCAATGATGCCTCCGGCTTTACCATTAAAGGGTGGGGTCTTTATATCATTGGAAAGTACCAGGTTAGAATATTGGGGAACCCGTATGACCTGGAAGGTTCTGGCCCCCCGTGTGGGTGTGGGTGCTGCATTCTCAAAAGTATTTACGGATCCGCCTCCGGCAGCAAAACCTTTAAAAGTGAGTGTACCACCTGTAAGCTGCACATCACTGGTAGCAATGGCATACTCAAAAATGCCCGTACTTTCCAGGGACAGGAATCCTGTTCCGCCAAGCCCGTCCGGACCGGAGGCAGGGTTATTTGCGCCATAAGAGTTGTCATTGGTATAATTGATCAGGGCATCCTGCATTTGTATGATCAGTAAAAGATCACCCTTGCTGATGGGTTTCAGACCAAAATTATTGCCATAAGGATCATTGGGTGGTACGCTGCTCAGCGGTACGGTATTGGATCCTGCAGTTAAGGTATAGTTGCCGTTAACAGGAAAATAGGTATTGATGGAAACTGAAATATTTGCAGGGCCGTCGAGTCCGGGGGTACCGCAGATCTGGGCATTGGAACTACTGAAAATAAAAAAGGAAAATAACAGCAGATACAGGCATATCTGCGTGCGTTTATTGAATAACTTCATGTCCTACAGTTTGTCTGTCCCCATGCTAAAGCTAAACAGTAGTTTTCGTTAAATCAAATCCTAAGCCTGAATAAATCAGGATGTATAAACAAAAAACCTCCGGAGCTGTTCCGGAGGTTTTAAATCAGTTATTCAGAAACGTCTACCAGAACGCAGTGTAAAGCGCTACCAGCATCGCTACGATGATCAGGGAACCTACAAGGAATGAGTTGGAAACCTTAAACATTTTAGGATCGATCTCCAGTCCGTTGGTAACCACGCCTTTTTTGTTTTCATAGATACTGATGAAATACATTCCGGTCACACAGGTTGCGAAAACAATGAGCATTCTGTCCAGGAATGGAATTTCAAATACGCCGTGAGCATTTGCTACAGACCAGCCGTACTCATGCAATGGAGCCAGGTCGATCCATCCAGGAAGGAATTTAAGCAATACGGAGGTGATGAAACCTCCTATAGTTGCAAATAATGCAGCATTTGAAGTAGTCTTTTTCCAGAAGAAACCCAGGATGAACATGGCAAAGATACCCGGAGATACAAAACCAGTATATTCCTGAATGTATTGGAAGCCTTGTTTGCCTTCTCCCATCAGGGCATCACCAACGATCAGTGACAGGACTACTGCCAGCAACATAGAAACCACTACGGCTACTTTACCTACATTAACGAGGTTTTTTTCGCTGGCTGTGGTATTGAAAGCTTTCTTGTAAATGTCCAGTGTGAAAATGGTGGCAATACTATTTGCTTTACCTGCCAGTGAAGCTACAATAGCAGCAGTAAGTGCTGCGAATGAAAGTCCTTTCAGACCTACAGGTAATAAGCCTAACAATGCAGGATAGGCTTTGTTAGGATCCTGAACGCCTGATGAGGTCAGCAGGCTGTCTGCACTGATATCAGGTATTTTATTTTTGATGATGTAATAAACGGCAATACCCGGAATCACCACGATAACCGGCATTAACATTTTTAAAAAGGCAGCAAATAAAAGTCCTGATCTGGCAACAGGCAAAGATGCACCCAGTGCTCTTTGTGTGATGTACTGGTTACATCCCCAGTAGCTCAGATTGGCGATCCACATACCTCCGATCAGGACGCTCAGGCCCGGAAGATCGGCATAGTTTGGATCGTCTTTTTTAAAGATCAGGTGGAAATGTTCAGATGCTCCGTCTGTCAGAATAGAGAAGCCTTTAACGATCCCCTGCTGACCTGAAATGATATTCAATGCGATATAAGAAGCAACCAGGCCTCCGAGTACGAGGAAAAATACCTGGATGACATCGGTATAACCGATTACTTTCATACCCCCGAGCGTAATCAGAATGGCAAAGATAGCGAGTGCAAAGATACAGAAAGTGATGTCCAGGCCGGAAATACCGCTGATTGCCAATGCACCAAGATATAGGATAGACATCAGGTTGACCACGATATAAAGCATTAACCAGAATACAGCCATGATCATCGCTACGGTTGAATTGTAACGCTGATTAAGGAACTGCGGCATGGTAAAGATCTTATTCTTCAGGTAAACAGGCATAAAGAATACGGCAACAATGATCAGGGTAGCAGCCGCCATCCATTCGTAAGCTGAAATGGCTAATCCGAGTTTAAACCCTGAACCACTCATACCGATCATTTGCTCCGCAGAGATATTGGAAGCAATAAGTGAGGCGCCGATAGCCCACCACGTGAGTGAACCTTCTGCTAAAAAGTAGTCTTTTGAATCGCTTGTTGCGGATTTCTTTTTGTAGTAAATCCAGAAGCCATAGGCTGATACGATTATAAAGTATATAAAGAATACGATGTAATCGCTACTGTGGAGTGTGCTCATTAGTTTTAATTAGGTTATTAGATTGAGGGACTGAAAGTAAAAAAAAAAATTGGGATAGTCATTAATAAATGACTATCCCAATTAATTTATAGTTCAGAACATGAAGTTCTATTTTGCCAGTGAGTTGATCCAGGCTGCGATTTTCAAACCATCGGCTTTAGTAACCTGTGGCATCGGAGGCATCTCTGTCGCGTATCCGGGCCAGTTTTGAGGCTGTGGATTGTGGATCAGAGAAAGGATTTTCTCGGCAGTATATTTACGTTTGGCCACGTCAACAAATGCAGGACCTATCTGTCTTTTGGTCGGGTTATGACAAGCTACACAAGTATAGCTGGTCAATAAGCCTTTTACCTGGTTGTAGGTAGGTGCTACAGTTGCAATTGGCTTATCTGACGCGTCAACAGCACTGCCATTGGGATCATCAGCGTTGGCTTTTGCTGCTGCTGCTTTGGTTTTTGAAGGTGCTGCTACTGTTTTAAGTCCGGAGTTTTTAGTGCTCACTTCGCTCATCGACAGCTTTGCTCCTGTTGGAATGCTGTTCAGCGTATAATAAGCGATAGGGTGCAACAGCGTTGAGTTGCTGCCTTTCTCCTGTACACCATTTACAGTAATGGTGTGAATATAATACTGACGAAGGTTGTCTACGATAATTCTTGCTCTTAAACCATCAGCAGAAAGTTTTACACCTTTTACTTTGTTGGGCTCTTTGTTTACCGGAGGTGATCCGTAAACAGGGTGATATTTATAGATATAGCTTTCTACGTCATAAGATGCAAGATCTTCAGCTGATTTTTGATCTACCGGTTTGGTAAATTCAATTTCAAAACCATCAGGCATTGCTCTTACGGCTTTCATTTCGAAAGGTGTTTTGTTGTTGTCGTATACCAGACGCTCCAGGCCTTCATTGGCATCACCGGCTGATCCCCAGCCACGGTTGGTTTCACCTACGAATAAGGAACCGTCTGTACCCCATCCCAATCTCAGTACTCCTGAACGGAAGCCGCTTCTGAATAAGAAGGAAGCACCTTGCTCTACACCATTTACAGTTTCCATGAAAACTCTGGAGATGATGCTCATCCCCTGATCACCGATCAGCAACTGACCTGCGAAAGGACCGAATGCACCTTCAGGGATTTTAGTCGGCTCTGAAGTGGAAATACCCAGGATACCATATGGCAGCCATACGGAAGGTAATCTCAGTTCAGGGAAATCCTTTTTCATTTCGAATAAGGTTTTGAATTGCTCATTTACCCTGTTTTCAGGTTTAATCGCTCTTCCGTTGGCATCTACATTTCTTCTCTCATCGATTTTAGATCTGAAGTATTCTTCCGTCATTTTTACAGGAGAATCAGCTCTTCCGGTCCATCTTAAACCTGCCGGGTGACCAATAAAGTCTCCTTTATTTACCTGCCAGATCGCACCTGATCCAACCCAGTCTCCCTGGTTATCGGTGTAGTAAAATTGTCCGTCGATTACTGCCGGACCTGCAGGAGAACGCATACCTGTAGCCCATGGCTTCATGACGCCCTCTTCCGAGATGTTCATCGCCCATCCGCGCATAGGTACACGGCTTTCACCACGATACCACATTTCATCACCAAATGCAACGTTGCCGGTTACAAAGAAAGTTCCGTCTTTTGCGATCTTAGGACCGAAGCTATACTCATGGTAGTGACCACTCAAAGGCCATGCATATACCGTTTCGTACACATCTGCTTTCCCATCCTGATTTTTATCGATCAGTTTGGTCAGCTCACCTCTTTGTGCACAATACAAGGCACCGTCTTTATAGGCAAGACCTAAGATTTCGTGCAGACCTGAAGCAAATTTGCGGAAGTAAGGTCTGTTGCTGGTAGGATTTTCTACGATATATACTTCACCTCTCCTTGTGGAGATTCCTAAGTCCCCGTTTGGCAGGGTGGTCAGTCCACCTACTTCCAGGATCATCCCTTCTGGTGTCCTTACCTTATTAATTTTATAAAAATCTTCTTCTTTAGGTGTTTCCTGAGCAAAGCCAGCAGAAAAACTAAAGCTTAAAGCCAGCATTGCCAGCGTTTTAAAGTTGTATTTCATTATCTAACCCTTCTTAAAATAAAATAGAATAATTTAACTTGCCACGAACAAGAACTACCAGTTCTTTTCTTCCGTTTGCATCCCTGATCACAGGTTTGTCTTTTGCATCGTCAAATTTTAAATAAAAAGACTGACCGTCCAATACATAAAAACCTTTTGAGACCTCCTGTATGTCTGCAGCGTTAGCTATTAATGCGTAAACATTTTCTACAGGTTTATCTAAAGCGATCTCTCTGGAAAGACCCTGTCCACCTTCAATTGCTTTAATGGCGTCAGTTACTTTAGCTCCGTACATATTATAGGTAAAGGTTGGGCGATCCTGTGCATCCAGTATATATCCTTTGGTTCTGAAACCTGTACCGGTAGTATCCGCAAGCCATGCAGCTTGTGCGTTGGCTAGTTTAGCCAGAGCCGGAACCGGCTTGGTAGAAAAAGTAGTTACACTTCCGCGGGGTCTTGATGTACCATTACCCCTGTCGTGCCACATTGGAGTAGCATCAACAAATTCTCCGTGCCAGGCCTGGAATAATAATCCGTTGTCCAGGTCATAGCTATAGTGCACTTGTTGCGTGCTGCCTACAGAAATGGCGTGAACCACTTTTGGTCCGCCCTGAATGTCCACAAAACTGCGGATCAGCGGGGTGTTTGCTACGTTTACATAGATCGGATCTGTATCGCCGCCTCTTTGTCTTCCGGCTGCGTCAGCAGGCAGTTTAGAGATTTTGATGTTTTTGAAGGCAACAGCTCCGTGATCTCCCTGAAGACGTAATGGACCTAATGCTTTCTCCGGACCGTTTGCTCCTCTTGTAGCGCCAAATAACTCTACGTTATCGTGGATCATTACACCGTTCAGCTCTATGCCTATGATTCTTGCATTTTCAGTCTTTTTGCCTGAAGCATCAAATTTTGGTGCCTGAAACGCAATTTTAATGTGCTGCCACAAACCAGGTGCTTTAGAAGCATTCTGACGTGGTGCGTAGCCCTGATAACCTTGCTGACCTTCCGGCTTGGCATCGTCCCAGCGCTGATAGATACCTCCGTTATTGGATGAGGTAGGTGCAGGATTACCCCATGAATCTTCCAGCTGGATTTCATAGACGCCCTGCAGATAGATTCCGGAATTAGATCCTTTAGCCATCAGATAATCCAGTTCCAGTACGATATCACCGTGCTCTGCAGCGGTGTAAAGATCTGTACCATGTGCTTTTTTTGCCAGCAAATTCACCAGTACTCCACTGCCCTTGGAGATGTTTAGTGCATTTTGCTCATTTAAATTTGCGGTTACACCACTGGCTATTGTCCATGTTTTTCCCGGATCTTTGAATCCGGAAAGATCATTCAGGCCAATTTCTGACTTGTCAGTAAGCTGCTGACCAGCCACAAGTGTAGTTCCCAACAGCCAGACAAAGGCGGTTGTTCCAAACCTTAAGTAATTAAGTTTCATGTTGTGGTTTTTTGGTTATTAAAAAGTTAAAAGTAACAAATTCATATTTGATTAAAAGAATCGCAAAATAATGATTTTGTTACAAAAAACAATAGCCCCTGTGAATGAATAGAATACGGCTTATTTTATTTGCTAAAACTATTTACCAATGCATCAGGCAAAACTTCTGTTTTTGAAATAACGTGATATTGTCGAATTTACACGAAGTGTTGGAGAAAGCCGGGGCGTTTTCAAAACAAAAAGTATTTAAAAAATTACTAGGAAATCGATTGCAAAGCTGTATTTTTGAATCTACACATGTAAAGGATAAACCAAATACCACAGCACGCAAAAACCAAAACTCCTAAATGAAAACTTCTTTTGTACTCTTGCTTTCCGGGATTGCCCTAACGGCCGCAATTCCATTTTCACAAAACAAAAAAGCAAACACACAGGGTTATGCCGCGCATAACCAACAAAACACACTTAGAATTGATACACCGGACCAGGACAGATTTGTCAGAGTAGAGCTTGCTCACGGGATGTTTACCGAGCCTACTGAGCTCGCGGTACTTCCCAACTACGACATTTTGGTTTCCCAGAGACGCGGAGAATTCATGCTGTACAAGAACAGCACCAAAACTGTTGTTGAAGCTGGAAAGCTTGACGTTTATTCTAAAACAAATACACCGGGCGTTAATGCTGAAGAGGGCCTGCTTGGCCTCGCATTAGATCCTAATTTTGCTAAGAATCAATACGTATATGCTTTTTACAGCCCTATTGACAAATCTGTAAACAGACTTTCACGCTTTAAATTAGTGAATGATAAGATTTCTACCTCGACTGAAAAGATCATTCTTGAATTCTATTCCCAAAGGGAAATCTGCTGCCATACCGGCGGATCAATCGCTTTCGGACCAGGAAATATGTTATTTGTTTCGGCAGGTGACAACTCCACTCCTTTTGATGCACCTAACCAGCAATATGTTAATAAAGGTTATGCGCCTTTGGATAACCGTAAGGATCTGCATCAGTATGATGCAAGAAGATCTGCAGGTAATACGAATGACCTCAGGGGAAAGATCCTCAGGATAAAAATGAATGAGGATGGTACTTATACCATTCCTGATGGCAATTTATTTCCTAAAGGAACTGAAAAGACCAAACCTGAGATTTATGTAATGGGTAACAGAAATCCTTACAGGATCTCAGTGGATCAGAAAACCGGCTTCCTGTATTGGGGAGAGGTTGGTCCGGATGCTCAGAATGATGATCCTGCCCGTGGGCCACGTGGTTATGACGAAGTAAATCAGGCTAAAAAATCAGGTTATTTCGGATGGCCATTGTTCATCGGAAATAATTATCCTTACAAAGCTTACGATTATACGAATGGAACCAGCGGTGATCTGTTTGACCCTAAAGCTCCTGTAAATAATTCACCAAACAATACTGGTCTGAATATCCTTCCTCCTGCTCAGCCTGCATTCATCTGGTATCCATATGGTGCATCTGCAGAATTTCCTCAGGTAGGTACAGGAGGCCGTACAGCTATGGCTGGTCCAGTTTATTATGCTAAACCTGGTGCTTCTCCTTATCCTGCTTATTATAATGGCAAACTGCTGATCTATGAATGGATCAGGGGTTGGGTTAAAGCGGTTACCATGGATGCGAAAGGTGATTACCTGAGTATGGAACCATTTATGGAAAATATTCCTCTGGCTGCTCCTATTGATATGGAACAAGGTCCTGATGGGAAATTGTATATCCTGGAGTATGGTAAAGGCTGGTTCTCTAAAAATCCTGACGCAGGTATTGTAAGGATAGATTACCTGGAAGGCAACAGACCTCCGATCGTTAAAAATTTTACTATTGAAAATACCAGTGGCCTGCTGCCTTATAAAATGACTGCTAAAGTGGAGGCTTCTGATCCTGATGGTGATGCACTGACCTATATCTGGTCACTGGGTGCAGGTGTTAAAAAAACAACAACTGTTCCTGAGCTTCAGCATACCTTCACCAAAGCTGGTGCTTATGCCATCAGCGTAGAGGTTTTGGATAAAAACAAAGCTTCCTCAAAAAGCCAGGCTATAAATGTATCGGCCGGTAATGCCCAGCCTGTGGTTGACATTGTACTGAGCGGAAACAAAAGCTTTTATTTCCCTGGCAAGCCTGTAAATTATGAGGTCCAGGTATCTGATAAAGGTGCTGTGGTTAACAAAAGCAGAATTTACGTTTCTAATACCTATACTGAAGGACTGGATATGGCCGGAGCACAGCTGGGTCATCAGCAGGCGGCACAAACTCTGGTAGGTAAAGGTCTGATGCTGAAAAGCGATTGCAGTACCTGTCATAAGGTTGATGCCAAATCTATAGGCCCAATGTTTAAACTGGTGTCGTCTAAATACCAGACCAAGTCCAATGCACTGGATTATATTTCAGGCAAAATCATTAAAGGAAGCAGTGGTGTATGGGGTGAAGTTCCGATGCCGGCCCACCCTACTATGAAAGAGTCTGAAGCTAAACAGATCGCAGAATGGATCTTGTCTATCAGTGCAAAGGCATCAAATGCTCCTTCATTGCCTGCGGTTGGTAAAATTGTTCCCCCTTCAGATGTCAATAAAAAACAATCTGTACTTTCTCTGAAAGCCAGTTATTCTGATCTTGGTGCTGCCGGATTAAAACCTCTGAGTGGTAATGATGCGGTGAACCTGAGAAGTAATGCTGTTGATGCCAAAGACATTAAAGATATTTCAGAGTTTGGACGCCTGGATAAGGATGGCAATCAGTTTCTTGCTTTCCCTCAGAAAAATGGCTGGATCAAAATCGGTCAGATCGATCTTACTGATGTAGCTGCACTGAATCTGGGATTGACTGAAACCGGAGGAAATTTTTCTATTGAGATCAAACTGGATGGCAAGGATGGTAAGGTACTGGGTACTTCTACTACAGGTAACCTGAATATTCCGATCGAGGCCGTTACTGACAGAAAGTTGCATGATCTGTATATTGTAGTGAAAAACACTACGGACAATACTAAAGATAAACCGGTATTGAAGACGGTAACGTTTAATGCGAAATAATCACTGAAACGATGATTACAAAAAAAGCCGGGTCTTTGGATCCGGCTTTTTGTTTCTTAAGTTTTCTATTTTCTCACTTTACCACCCAGATTCACTACGGCACCTATGGTAAATATAGAGCTGCCGGCATTCATATATTTTCTGCTGTTCAATCCGAAGGTTCCGCTGGTGGTATATTGCAGCTGGAACTGATCACTGAGTCTCATCCGGGTAAAAAATATAGGTTCCAGAAATACATTTCCTTCCCGCATTTGCCCTATTCCGTTGATCATGAAAGTCTTCATCTCTACCGAACTGATGCGCAGCGCTGTTCCATAATTGATAGGAAAATCCCTGCCAAACAATTTTAGATTGCTGGCTTTCTTAGAACTGTAATTTACCTGCAGAAAAGTTTTGTTATAGGTGACTTCTTCCAGATCAGAGCCGGTAAGCACATCGTTATCGTCATAGTGCCTGAATACCCTGTCCGTACTTCCGCCGCCATAACCCACATATACTTCAAAGATCCGGTTATCATCCGGTCCAAAGGCATTAAAATATCCACCGCCGACTTCAATGAGTTTATGTTTATAGTCCTTCTTTTCCCATTCCCTGTTCATGGTGGAACCACTCAGCAATACACCGAAATGATCAGACACCGCATAAGCACCGTTCAAACTTGCATTGCCTCTGATGGAAATGTGTGCCCCGCCGCTAAATTCCCCCTGTTGACTGAGCATCGGTGTGTTCGGAACATTTGGCATATACATAGAAGAGCAGGAACTGAGCATTATAGCAGACAAGGAAAGCGCAAGGATGCGGTTTTTGATCATAGATAAGATATTAATGAAACTTGCTTCAGCGCAAACAAATTTAACGCCAAGATACGACAGCGCTACCGCTTCTGAACCCAAAAACCGGCATTAAGTTCATTCTTTTGAAAACAATTGCCGTTTGCCGGGGTTATTTTAATGCGATATGGCAAATAAAACTAAAACAATAATTGTATCTAACCGCCTCCCTGTAAAGATTACAGAACAAAACGGAGCGTATATTTTAAGACCCAGCGAGGGCGGACTGGCCACAGGCCTTGGTTCTGTTTACAAAGACGGCAATAATGTATGGATTGGCTGGCCGGGTATAGAGGTTCCTCCGGAGCGTCAAAAAGAGGTAACGAAAAAACTGGCAGCACTGAATCTGATCCCGGTATTTCTCACCAATGAGGAAATCAACCTCTATTATGAAGGCTTTTCCAATGAGATACTCTGGCCTGTGTTTCACTACCTGGTTACTTATGCCAATTTCGAACAGACCTACTGGGATTTTTACCAGCAGGTAAATAACAAGTTCAGAGATGTAGTTATACAAAATATAAAAGACGGAGATACAGTTTGGGTACAGGATTACCAGCTGTTGCTGTTACCCTCGCTGATTCGCGCTGAACGGCCGGGAGTTACCATAGGTTTTTTTCAACATATCCCCTTCCCTTCTTATGAGATGTTCAGACTCATTCCCTGGCGGGATGAACTGATCACGGGAATGCTGGGTGCCGATCTTCTTGGCTTTCATACGTTCGATGACGTAAGACACTTTTTAAGTGCAGCATCAAGATTGTCGAGCAGTAAGATGGCCGACAATGTGATCATTCATAAAAACCGCCATGTAGTGGTGGAAGCTTTTCCTATGGGAATTGACAACGAGAAATTTGAGGCCCTTACCCAGCACCCTAAAGTAGCGCGTTATGCTGCCACTTTTAAAGAAAGTCAGAAGGATCTGAAGATCATCCTTACCATAGACCGCCTGGATTACAGTAAAGGCATCATACAGCGTCTTCAGGCGCTCGAATTGCTGCTGCAGATGCATCCTGAATATATAGAGCAGGTGGTCCTCTACATGATCGTAGTGCCTTCCAGAGATACGGTACCTCAATATAAGGAACTACGGGATCGCATAGATCAGCTGGTGGGCAATATCAATTCCCGTTTCCGTACTATGAACTGGATGCCAATACATTATTTTTATAAGTCTTTTGCGGTTGAATTCTTATCTGCGCTGTACAGTTCATCCGACATTTGCCTGGTCACACCTATGCGGGATGGAATGAATCTGGTTAGTAAGGAATATGTAGCATCCAGAACAAATAATGATGGCGTGCTTATTCTTAGCGAGATGGCCGGAGCTTCCAAGGAGCTCAATGATGCGCTGATTGTAAACCCAAATAATATCGGAGACATCATGCGTGCAATAGTAGAAGCCATTAACATGCCTGCCGAGGAGCAATATGCACGCATGAGCAGCATGCGGCATATCGTCAAAAAATTCAACATTCACCTTTGGGTTAAAAATTTTATGGACAAACTAGAGGAAGTAAAACAACTTCAACAATCACTATTGACCCGGCATGCCGCCCAGTCTATTAAAGAAAAGATAGTAAAAGCTTATGCCGCTGCGCAGGACAGATATATATTTTTAGATTATGACGGTACACTGGTAGGTTTTCAGGGAGATATTGATAAAGCGGCTCCCGATCAGGAATTGTATGATCTCCTGACCAGGTTGACTGCTGATCCCGCTAACCGGGTCATTATCATTAGCGGACGCCGTTATGAAACACTTCAAAATTGGTTTGGACACCTCAATCTGGATATGATTGCCGAACACGGTGCCTGGCAAAAACAACAGCATGAAGAGTGGAAATCACTGCCGCTGCTTACAGACAAGTGGAAACAGGAATTGGGGAGTATATTGGAAACCTATACGGACAGGACACCAGGATCTTTTGTAGAGGAAAAAAGCTATTCACTGGTTTGGCATTACCGCAAAGTAGAGAAAGGCCTGGGAGAACTGAGGGCCAGTGAGATCATTACGCATCTCCGAATGTTCATCGCTGACAAGGGACTCCAGATGATGGAGGGCAATAAGGTTATAGAGTTTAAAAACGTAGAAGTCAACAAAGGAAAGGCGGCCCTGAACTGGTTGCATGACAGCAATCCTGATTTTATCCTTGCTCTTGGCGATGACCATACCGACGAAGACATCTTTAAGGCTTTGCCGGAGGATGCATATACCATCAAAGTGGGTAGTAACATTTCAGCAGCAAGGTATTATCTGCGCGATTATAAAGAGGTAAGGGAAATGCTGAAAATGCTGGCGCTGCAACTGGAGAAGAATCAAAATAACACCCAGAAAGCTCCGGGTTCCAACGGAAAGAGAACCGGAAAACCTTCATTTCTGAAGCGGATCCTCGGTTCTCTGAATACTAAATAAGCTGATCATTTAAAGGAATACCGGCCTGTCGAGCTTTATAGCTATTCGATGGGCCGCATTCATTAAGCCAACATGGCTGTAGGCCTGCGGGAAATTACCCCATTGACTGCCATCGTGTTCATCCACATCTTCACTAAACAGCAGCAGATGATTTGAGTAGGAGATGATGGATTCGAATTCCCGGATGGCATCATCAATCCGGCCAACGCAGGCTAATGCTTCTATGTACCAGAATGCACAGATCAGAAAGGTAGTCTTTGGTTTGCCAAAATCATCTGTATGCAAATACCTGTAGAAGAGCCCATTTTCAGCTTTTAATTCCTTTTCTAAAGCGACGAGGTGATCTTTGGCTCTGTCTGAAGCGGGATCCAGGTAATTCATCAGGATCAGCTGCAGTGTGCTGGCATCAAGGTGCGGGCTGCCCACTGCGTGAGTATAGACTTTTTTTACAGGATCATAACAATCTTCAATGTGCTTTGCTGCTTTATTGATCAGGATGGTAGCCCGTTCCTCATAAATAGGATTACCGATCGTCTTGGCCATTTTTAATGCAGCATTGGCTCCCGCCCATTGAAAAAGATTGGTATAACAATGCATGTTTGCGATGCTTCTGAATTCCCAGAGTCCGGCATCTTTCTCATCTATGGTCCGTTCTATTTTACCGAGCAAATAATCCAGCCACTGTGCGGAATCCTGACGTTCTCTGAATATAAAGCGGTGGTCCGTGTATAACGGCAGCATAGAAACCAATACCTGTCCGTAGATGTCATTCTGAATATGTTCGTAGGCCTGATTACCGATCCTAACCGGCTTATTCCCTTTATAACCATCTATATGCTCCAGTATACGCTCTGTAAGAACACGTTCCCCGGCGATACCAAACAAGGGTTGGTAACGGTCATCGTCTCTGAATGAAATATCGGTAATGTATCCAAAGTATTTCTCCATTTCTTCAAAATGTCCGATATGATTCAATGCGGTAATCACATAATAAGTATCTCTCATCCAGCAATAACGGTAATCCCAGTTTCGCTGGCTCCCCGGGGATTCAGGCAGGCTTGTTGTACTGGCAGCTATAATGGCTCCCGTATCTTCAAATTGATGGATCTTCAGCACCAGCGCTGAACGGATCACGAGATGCTGGTAAAAACCGGCTATCTTCGAGTGCTTGATCCATCTTCTCCAGTACCTGATGGTTTCGGTTAGAAAGCGCTCTGCTGTACTTACTATCGGCGCATTGAGTTCATGTCCGTAAGTAAGTATCAGGTATTTAGTTTCATTAAGTGCGAAGTATTTTTCATCTTCAATATAACTCAGGGAGATATTGGTACTCAGCTGCATATTTTCTACACATCCCGTGTACAGAATATGGTTACTGCCCCGGTGACCTTTTTGTTTTATCGCACCATAGTTACATACGGGTTTGCAAACCACTTTGAGTCTTGGATTCCCTTCGAGCGGCTCTATTTTACGGATGAGCATTAATGGTTTATAATACCGTTCATGGTGATAGAACCTGGGAGCCCAGTCGGTAATACGGTATTTCCCTTCGGGGTTGGTCACTTCAGTAACCATGATATTGGTGTTTTCGAGGTAATACTGGCGTGAAGTAAAATCACCTTTTGGACGAATTGAAAATTCCCCTCCTTTTTCATCATCAAGCAGACCGCCAAAAACGAAACTACTGTCAAATCTTGGCCAGCACAGCCAGTCGATATTTGTATTCTTATTTACATGCGCCAGGTAGGCACAGTTTCCAATTATACCTGTCTGGTAGGTATGTCTTTCTGCCATAAAATGTGTCGTTGTTATCTATTAACAACACAACCGTCAGCTTTTTGTTTAAGGCATCCACCAATTTCCGGATGCGGTAATCAAACAAAGCATGGTAATCGAATCCCCAAAATAACTGTTGTGCTTCAGTACCGAATTGTCCCATAGCTTATTCAGCCATTGCTGGTTTTTAGCATCTGTCATCGCACTGATCATCATGGGCGACTGATAGGTCAGGTCCTGATAATCCCTTCCTGCCAGCATGGTCCCATCCAGATGATAACCAGACTTTAATTTTCCCGGATCATCCTCAGTGATCTTTCTGACCCAGGTATTTAAAGCTGTTAGTTCTGCTTTTGCCGACTGATCACCTGTAGTGATATAATCAGTACCAATTCTCCATGGTGTTCTGCCTGCATTGTATGAAAATGAACCATCAGTAGGTGCTTCCAGCAGCTGACCTACGGCAGGAATGAACTGCCCTTCATGATACTCTGCAAAGTCAGGCAGCAGGCCTGTTTGCGGACTGTATACCTTAAAAATATGGTTGCTGATCACATAGCAATTTTTCACGACCTCATCCCATATGGGGTCCCCAGTTGCTTTTTTATATGATTTCATGTGCTGAAGCATAAAATCTGAAGGTCTTGTGGCATCGCTGGTTTTGCTGCCTTCTCTTGCAGACCAGTCTCCCATTTTCAGGGTTTTATATTTGGTATGTACAATAGATTTTTTTAAGGCACTGATCACCTTTATCGCTTCCGATTTATAATCGATAGCCCCTTTACTTCCCCATTGTTTATCTGCCAGCAGGAGCGCATAGGCAATGTCCATATCTCCGTCTGTGGCGCAGCTTCCGCCTACTGATACGACTTTTCCGTCTTTAATGGCTTGCTGCCAGTTCATCAGTGCGGGATTTCCACTACTGGGGTGTACTTTGAAGAACTTAAACATGCCGTCAAAATATAGCTTCGCATCTTTATCTTCTCCGGCCATATAGGCCAGTGTGACCATTCCGTAGCCATGTGCTTCTGAACAGGTAACTGCCCCCTTTGGCTGGTATTTGATGTAGTACTGTCCTTTTACACCTATGTCTTCTGTCAGGTAGTTTTTCTTCCAGCGTTCATAAACTGCTGCAACATCTGCGTCCAGTTCTTTCTGATTTTTATGATTGGGTTTTATGGTGTTTTTTGCATATGCAGCGTGTTGCGGGAAAGGTTTCTTTGTTGTTTCCTGAGCCTGTACCGGAGTTACAGCTTGAAGTAACAGCGTAAGCAGTAATACCAGAGCAACGGGCGTTAATTTCATAGCGATATTTTTCTCAATATTAGCGAATTATAAACTGAATTTACCAGCCTATACCATAATCTTCGCCGTGATTGCTCGATCCGCCCCATAACGACCCGTGCTTCCAGTCAAAATAAATTGCATTTACAGGTCCGCTGGTCCTGTCATCGAAGCTGAGTGTATAGCCCATTTTTTTCAGGTCACTACGTACCGGTTCAGGGGTGCTGTCGTTCAGAAGAATCTGACCAGGTTTGGGTTCCCGGTCTGAAGTTTTGGTGCCGCCCAGGGATAACCAAAGTTGGTTACTATTGATATTCGCGGCCTCACTGGCCTGCTGTACATCCATTCCAAATTCATAAACATTCAAAAAAAATTGTAACAGATTCTGATCCTGGGTATCGCCACCCTGAACTGCGGAAGACAGATAGGGTTTTCCGTCTTTTAAAGCTAATGAGGGGGATAAGGTTACTCTGGGTCTTTTACCGGGCGCGACGACATTAAACGGATTCAATGCGGAATCCAGCACAAAACTCTGCATCCGCTGACTCATTCCGACACCTGTATGGCCTGCGATACAAGCCGGAAGCCAGCCCCCGCTTGGTGTAACGGAAACTACCCAGCCTTCTTTATCTGCCGCCTCCACTGAAGTAGTACCTCTCCACATTCTGTCATGGTACAATTCAGGTGAGGTATTGTTACCCATATCGTGTTTCGGGGCAAAGTTCCTTTTGGTAGTATCCATTTCATAACCTCTTTTTTTGAGCAGGCCCAAATACGGATTCCGCTTTCCTTCGAATGGGTACGGATCACCAGGACCAATGCCCGCATCGTTCTTTTCATATTGAATCAATGAGGCTCTTTGTTTTGCATAGTCCTTGCTGAGCAGTCCTTTTATTGGTCCGTTTGGCGATACATAAGGATCTCCGTAATAAAAATCACGATCCGCAAAGGCGAGATTCATAGCCTGATATATGGTATGAATGTACTTTGTACTGTTGTAGCCCATACTTTTCAGGTCAAAGTTTTCTAATATGTTTAGTGCCTGCAGCATTGCCGGACCTTGTGTCCACTGCTGGAGTTTATAAACGTCTATGCCCTTATAGTTAATCTGAAGTGGTTCTTCTTCTATGGGCTTCCATTTGGCCAGATCTTCCATCGTAATCAGACCACCCTGTTCACGGGATCCTCTCACAAATTCTTCAGCGATATCTCCTTTATAAAAACGGTCATAGGCTGCCATTAGTGCATTTTTTCTGCTCTTACCTTTTTTTAAAGCATCCTGCTCGGCAGAAACCATTTTAGTCAGTGTAGCCAGCAAGTCCTTTTGAACAAAAATTTCTCCGGCTTCCGGAGCTTCTCTTTTTTCACCATTATGTGTCAGGAACACTTTTTTGCTATAAGGCCATTCCCCGATCTGGGTTTTGTAGCGTTCCATCGTATTAGCGGCCTGTGCTTCAATAGCGTATCCCGCAGCCAGCTGGATGGAGGGTGCGAGTACTTGCTGCAGGCTCATGGTTCCGTAATTGGACAGCATATAGATCAATCCTCCAGGAGTGCCGGGTGTGGTTGCAGCCAAAGGACCGTATTCAGGCGGAAAATTATATCCTTTGCTTTTAAAAAATTCTGCAGTAGCCCCCGTAGGTGCAAAACCCAGGGCATTGATGGCAATTACTTTTTTGGTTTTAGGATTATAGATCAGTACCTGGGTTTCTCCTCCCCAGCTCAGGGTATCCCACATGGTACAGGTAGCTGCAAGCATGGCACAAGCCGCATCAACTGCATTTCCTCCCTGCTGAAATATCATTGCTCCAGCTGTAGCAGCCAGGGGTTTACCTGTGATAGCCATCCAGTTACTGCCGTGCAGAACTGGTTTCTGTGTTTGTTGGGCAGCTAAATTTAATACAAAACAGGAAAATGTGATCAGGGCTATCAGACGCTTCATAAACAACAAATTTAGAAGCCACTAATTTAGTTAAATAAGTTCCAGTTTCATACTGATGTCCAGTAAGGTAGGCAGGTTGAAATTATGGGTTCCGCTAAGCCATTCTTTAATAACGGTAAGGTCCTCTCCCATTAGTTTGGCAAACTCTGATTTGGTAATATTGCGCTTCCTCAGCACATTTTTAATAGCTTCTGCTAAATCAATTGATTTATTTAGTTCTTTCATTATTAATAGGATAAATCTCCTTTTGTATGGCAGCTATTGTACCAAAATACACAGATTGCTCAATTATGGCCCTGTAGCTTAATCAAGTGCATTCTGCTTCAAGATCACCAGATACTATAGGGGAATACCGCTGATTAATGAGGATTTTAATGGGCTGATTGTAGATAAAAAATCTCTTTTTTTATATCTTGTATCGATCAGCATCAAACGGATAACACGAATGAAGATATTTCAGAAAGCACTGACCCTGAACCAGAGAAAAAGAGGATTTCACCTGATCACGGATATGGTCATCAATGCCATACCTGAGATAGCCGAATTGCAAACCGGCATTTGCCAGGTTTTCATACAGCATACCTCAGCTTCATTAACCATTAATGAGAATGCAGATCCTACAGTGAGGCAGGACTTTGAAATGTATTTTAACAAAGCAATCAAAGAAAACGATCCTGATTATGAACACGACTATGAAGGCTCAGATGACATGCCCGCACACCTCAAGGCTTCGGTACTTGGCGCATCAGTAACTATCCCCATCAGTCAGGGAAGGTTAGCACTTGGTCTTTGGCAGGGTATTTATCTTTGTGAGCACCGCAATCATGGAGGCCAGAGAGACCTTGTCATTACCATTTGGGGAAATTAATACGCTGGCCACACCGATCAATTTAATACTAAGAATACGTTATGAATAAAAATATCTCCCGCAAGAACTTTATCAGAAATGCGGCCATTGCTACTGTCTCTATCCCGCTGGGCTTATCTGAACTGAGTGCAGCAATACCAGCGCGGATTGCAATTCCTGCCAAAACAAATGCCGGACCGGGTGATCAGCTTAGCATTAGTATCTTTTCCAAACACCTTCACTGGCTCAATTATAAAGAAATGGCCAGTCTGGCTAAAGAACTTGGCTATGATGGCGTAGATCTTACTGTAAGGGCACAGGGACATGTGCTTCCTGAACATGTTGCCAGAGACTTACCAAAGGCTGTTGATGCGGTCAGAAATGCCGGCCTTGAGGTCTATACAATTACAACTGATATCCGTTCAGCAGAAGAAAAGTATGCGGAAGATGTATTGAAGGCTGCATCGGCAATGGGCATCAGAAACTACCGTATGGGCTGGTATGATTATAATAAAGATCAGGATATCAATGTACAGCTGGAAGGTTTTAAAGTAAAACTAAAGGGATTGGCAGCGCTTAACGAAAAATATCATATTCATGGTGATTATGAAAATCATACCGGCAGATTTGGCGGACCCATATGGGATCTGTGGTTTGCTTTTAAAGATCTGAAACCGCAATGGACCGGCTGCCAGTTTGATATCCGTCATGCTTTTGTGGATGGTGCTGAAGCATGGCCGATCAATCTGGATCTCATTCAAGATTACCTTGGTTCTGTGACGATCAAAGACTTTCAGTGGGAAAAAACAAACAACAAATGGGGTTTGCACAATGTACCACTGGGCGAAGGAATGATAGATTATCCACAGTATTTCAGGTTGCTGAAGAAATACGGATTTCAAAAACCAGTCTCTCAGCATTTCGAATATCCCCTTGGTGGTGCTGAATCCGGAGCGGACAAGCTCAGTATCCCTAAAGATGAAGTAATTGCTCATATGCGGTCTGACCTTCTTACCTTAAAGTCCTTGTTAAAAGCGGCCGCTCTATATTAATTTTCCGTATGACCAGAATTACTAAAAAAAGTATCCTTTGCCTGATCCTTGCCCTTTCCGGCATTACTGTTGTTGCTCAGCTTAAACCGGCTGGTGTTGTCGAAATTATCACAGACACCCGCTTTCAAAATGGGATTGGATTGATCGGTACCAGTTCTTCTCATCCTGAAATTACGGATACCTTAAGGCCTTTTGGCAAATCAATACAGCAAATGACCTGGAAAATGCCGCAATGGGCCACACGTTATGATCTGAAAGGAATAAAGCCTGTAAAAACGAAAGATACCATCAGTTACAGAAATGAGGGCAAGAAACTAACATTTAACAGGCTCGGAAATTCAACGCTTGTAGGTCTGGAAGTATTTGGTTCAAATGAATATTCTGCCCCCCGGAAAGAGAACGAATCCTGGCCCCACCTGCTGCTGGAACAACGAACCAATCAAACGCGGCTGCATGTGATGAAAAAACTAAATTATACCATCAGTGCCAGACTGATGTATGTGCTGAATAAAACAGGTACAACCTACGATCCTGGACTTCACAGTGCCCAGGTAACCCTGTACCTGCTGATTCAGAATGTGAATCCTTCTTCAGCGGGTATGGGTGATTATTTCTGGTTTGGCCTGCCTTTGTATGATTACCGGTATCAGGACATCAAAGAATATGCGGCACAGGATCTGGGGAAAGCAGATGCGACTAAAAAATTTATCCTGAATGTCGCCTCAAAGACACTTTATGAAGGGAATCTGAACAATAAAAAATGGATAAATATCCGGAAAGACATTTATCCCTTAATACAGGATGCCTTTAAGAAAGCACAGCAAAATGGCTATCTGAAAGCTACTGCATTTGAAGATCTGGCTATTGAAAGTACCAATGTTGGCTGGGAAGTTCCCGGCACATTTGATTGTGGTCTGCAATTCAAAGACCTGTCACTTACTGCCACATTATAACAAAGGCGCTCTTATCTGAGCGCCTTTGTCTTTATTTTTTTAGCTGTTCAAAATAGAACACGCCTTTCTTGTTGGCCACTACAATATCGACCAGTTTATCTTTATTCATATCGACAACGTTGGTCTGCAATCCGTTACCTGAATCTGAATCGATCAGATGTGGTATCCAGGTCGGTACCTTACCCGGTTTGTATTCAAACCAATATAAAACCGCTGGTTCGCGCTCGCCCGGATCGTGGCCCTGATGTGCCCAAAAACGCTTACCGGTCACCAGATCAGGTTTACCATCGCGGTTCACATCTACCAGCCCCAGGCCATGGCTCTGCGAAAAAGTCTTCAGGATTTCGTGATGTTTCCAGGTCACTCCTCCCTGCGGATCGACCACCTGCTCATGCCACCATATTCCATAATTATGGGCTGATGCACTGATCACATCCATGTCACCGTCCTGATCCAGATCCATCACATACATTTGTGAAGCATCTTCACCAAGATCGGCTTCATGCCAGGTCCAGTTGCTTTGCTTTGGGTCGGCAGGAGCTTCCCACCAGCCGTTTCTGATCACCACATCATTTCTGCCATCTTTATTCATGTCGCCAAACCCAAGACCGTGGGTAAATTGGTGGGTTCCCCTATCTTTTACATCACTAATTACATGTACAGTCCATGCCGTATCACCTTTTTTCTTGGGTGATTCCAGCCAGACCATTCTGTTTCCTTTAGAATCATTACACAATAGATCAATTCTTCCATCACCGTCTACATCTACAAAACGCGGTGATTCGTTGCCAACTGAAGGATAAAGGGGATATGCTTTCCAGTGATCACCAGAATTCTGAGGATTCTGATACCACACTGCTGCCTCACCTGGAAAATCCACACGGATATAATCTATCCAGCCGTCCTGATCCACATCCATGGCATGGTTCAGAAAGGAATCGCTATAACCGGTATTGAAATCAAATTTCCCCGGAGTGTATACTTCATGTTTTGTCCAGTTCGGTGCTTCGTACCAGAATGCCCCGGCAATGACATCCATCTTTCCGTCTTTATTGACATCGCCTACGGCAGCGCCTTCAGAGAAGAATTCCGTACTGATCACTGTTTTTTTAAATTTAATTTCCTTAGATTTTTGTGCAGCCACCTGCCCGCTATACAGACCGGCTCCCGTCAGCAGTCCTGCTATTAATGCGCTATAAGTTATTTTCATAATTATTATTTTAATCCTTTGTGTTGTTCTTCTGTTCCTGGTGTTTAAGTTAGTGAATTGCTTTGAATCTACACTTTACCTTTTAAAACCTATTCTTTTGCTGCCAATAAAAACTTTAATAAGGCATCAAAATCCTTCTTTGCAATGGTATTTCTAAACTGGTCAGGCATTAGTGTATATCTGGAAGGTACTCTATCTTTGATTTCGGCTTTAACTACTGAAAATTCCTCACCGCCCGGATTGGCAAAGACCAGTACTGCGCCTTCTTCCCTGCGGAACAGTCCGGACAATACCTTACCATTTTTCATAGTAACCGTATAGGTCCTGAAGGCCTGAGAGATGTTCCTGTTTGGATCCAATATTTTTTCTGTCAGTGCTTTCTGCCCCCAATTACCGATACCGTCCAGCTGAGGACCGATCATTCCTCCTGTACCTTTGATCTGGTGACACATGCTGCAGTTCTGTATGAACATGGCTTTACCCTCTTCAACTTTTACCGCAGATGGGTCGAAGGAGGCCAGGCGGGATTCGATCAGCGCTTTTCGGGCCTCGCTTTCAGAAGCCTGTCCTACCGAAAGCTTTTTAAATTCTTCTTGCTGTGAAGTGCTCATGTTTGCTCCCAAACGTTCTTTTACTGCAATCTCTGACAGCAGATCGTACTGAATATCGCCTTGTTTTACCGCCTGAAGCAATTTAGTAATCCCAGCCTCAGAATTGGCTAAAATGGAAGCGATTGTGAGCTGAAGCGCACGCTGGCTGCCCGCAAGACCTTTTTGCAGGACTGCATATTTTGATGAAGATGAGCTTTGCCCCAATACCTGAGCCATTTTCTCCTTGATCAGCTGAGGTTCATCGAGATCCAGAAAAACACCTTCTACCAGCGTACTGTTTCGAACCGCATCCAGCGACAATAAGGCATTGGCAGCGGCAGTCCTGCTTTTATAATCGGCGCGCTTATTCTGCAGGAGACTCTTCATCTCCGGTTCCAGCGCAGAAACACCGTATGCCCCTGCGATTTCCGCCGCCCGGGTATATTTCTCAGCGGTTTCAGCAAGACCTATATCAGGAATTGCTAATATTTCAGGTTTAAAACCACCAATACCGATTGAACCTGTCTTGGTACTGTCCACTACCTCTATATAACCCTGCTGGCCAGCATAAGCAGAAAGATCAAACGGAACCTGTTTCATCAGGTCTTTCATGGTCATAGCTGAAGTAAAGGACGCACGGTAAGATCCGATCACTTTCCTGGATTTGGCCAGTAAGATGCGCACTACATTTTTAGAAACTCCTGTTTTGGCTTCTGTATTGTGTACATCGTTGTCGAATATGCTGATCTCCAGAGATGCCGGTAATTTAAAAACCGGTGAAACCAATATTCCGGTGGGTGCATACCAGTTGAATTCACTCCACATTAGTTTTACTCTTGGTAATTCTCCTACAATCGCACGATCAATCATTGCCCATGGATTTTCAGGATCACCTGTTTCCAGCAAAGGCCTGTTGCTCCATATCTCCGAAGGCTTGATTACACCTGGACCATTACTATCCCTTAGCCCTTTAAGTGCGTTTTCTGCCAGATTAATTCCCCAATCCTTCATAGCTGGTACCGATTTTGCACCACTCTGCTGCAAGCCCTGCTGGATGGTATTATACAAGGTATATTGCACATTTGGATCACTGGCAAACTTCTTTTCTATATAAGCAACAGGCAAATTCATTTTAGAAGGTTCCATATACCTGCCGATGTATTCGAGGCTGCTTAACAATTCTGCTTTGGGCAATTCATGGGATTGCAGATATTTCATTGCAAATAAGGCAGCATCTTTAGATGGCACATCCCTGATCACCTTTACCAGGATGCTGAGTTGATCCTCATTCCAGGTTTGTGTAACTGCCTGGCTCATGATCCCATCATTTCTCAGATTATTTCTCAAAGCCAGCATTACCGTGTACCTGAGGTGAGTATCGTTTTCTGAGGACCTGCTGTATAAAGAAAGTAATGCCGGTACATTATCCGGATCAAGCGCTTTTCCAAGTACCTCTGCAGCTGTACGCTGCACATGTACATTTTCATCGCTCAAAGCTTTTATAGCTCCTGCCCTTTGAGAAGCTGATATTCCTCCGGATAAATCACTTTTTTCTGCAAGTATCCTTAAGGCATGTACCTGCACCAGAGGATCATTAAAAGTTAAAGCTTTGTTCAAGATATCACCCTGCAAAGCATCCAGCCTGTACAACGCCCAGATCGCCTGAACACAGGCTTTTGATGAATGTTTAGATGAATTGATAACGCCCATCAATGGCTCTGTTGCCTGTTTTCCAAACCTCTGAACCAATTCATTAGCGATCATCATCCTCATATTCAATTGCGGATAATCCAGGTTTTTTATCAGGTCAGCAATTCCTGCCTTTGTCCAATCCTTCACTTTATTGTCCTTGTGCTTCTGATCGCCCACATAAGCAATCCTCCAGATCCTTCCGCTTTGTCTGTCTCTTAAAGGATGATCCAGAGGTACTTCATAGTGCCCTATAATCCTGTTATAAAAATCGGCTACATATAAGGCTCCGTCCGGTCCTTCTTTAATGCTTACAGGTCTGAACCAGGGATCGGCACTGATCAGAAAATCTTCCTGCCGTTTAGCTTCAGGAGAAGAACCGCTGAATGACATGGTGTTTCTGTTGATACGGCAGGTCACTACATCACCGTTGTAAAAGCTGTTTCTATATTCTTCAGGAAACTGCTCAGCCAGGTAATAATCCAGACCTGACAAAGCAGTGGAGCCCAGCTCATAACTCATCATTTCGGGAGCATAACCCAATGCAGGGGTTTTTTTACCAAAATGAGGATACTCAGCACCTCTGATTAGCTGGTAGATCGGTTTAGAATGACAGTCTACTGAATACAGATAACCCCATTCGTCAAACGTATAACCAAATGGGTTTACCCGGCCGTAGGAAGTTTGCTCGACTCTGCTGCCATCCTCCTTAAATCTAAATGTGTTGCCGGACACCATCTTGATAGAATCTCCGTCTGTACCAGCAATTGTGGAAGTATTGGTAAATCCGTGACAGGCATAGATCCAGCCATCAAAGCCACGCACGAAATTGTTTACCATTCCGTGTGTATCCTGATGACCAAACGCTCCGAACAGGATCTTTTTATCTTCCGAGATCCCATCCCCGTCTGTATCATTAAACTTATAGATATTAGGAATACTGAATGCAATCGCCCCTTTTTGAACAGGAATGATTCCAATCGGAATATTCAAATCCGTAGCAAATGGTACAAATTTATCTGCTTTCCCATCTCCGTCTGTGTCTTCCAGTATGGTGATTTTGTCATGTCCTTTCAGAGAAGCCGCTGCCATAGGATATTCACTCGATTGCGTAACCCAAAGCCTGCCCTTCTCATCAAAATCCATATTGATGGGCTTACCTATATCGGGTTCAGAAGCATATAAAGTGATCTCAAATCCTGGTGGCAGTTTAAACCCCGCCTGCTCCTGTGCAGGTGTCTGAAATTCTGTTGTTCGAATGTGGTCTGCAAATTTCTCAGGTCCCGGGTAGGGTATTGGTGGCAGTTTGCTCAGCCCTGCATGGGCATTGTTCTTTTTTGATACATTACAACCCAATCCGGACAGCAGCAAAGTGCATAGCAAAACCGATCTGGCATCATACCTAATTAATTTCATACAATATTCCCTTGTTTACATTTGGTGTTTAGTATATGAAATTACTAAAAAATATATTCACCAAAGAAAGAATAATGAAATCGATTGCCTAACTTATTTTATCAGGTTTTCTGTGTATAATAATTGCTTGCCAGGTTTCATAGCTGATTATTTTACTTTAATTAATTAAAAAATAATAAAAAAACATGATTTGTTATTAATTTAGCGTTCACCATTTATATTGAAATGCCGGAAATACATCAAAAAGCGTTATCAACTAACGGAAGTTCTGAGATTCAGTTACTATATGCCAGGTATTCGGCAATGCTGCTTGGCTATATTATCGAAATCATTAAAGACCGCAAACTGGCCGAAGACTATCTGGTAAAGATATTTTGCGAATTGTCGAAAACCAGGGCTTATGCCTGTGATTCACCTGAAGTATTCAGCTGGAAGCAGCTCCGGATATTCGCTATGGGTATTTTGCCTTCTTCAGACAATAGTTCAGACGTTGCAGCACCTAAGGCCGACGGTGATAAGCCCCGAAAATCAGTCCTGCTGGATGCAGATCAGCAATTTGTATTTAATAACGTATATTACTATGGCAAATCAATAACCGAAATAGCTGCCAAACTTAAGCTTACAGAAGATACTGTCCAAAAAATTTTAAAGGAGGCTTTTGCAGCAATGAAAGGAAATCGTGAAAATTAAGGAATATATAGAAAGCGGAATACTTGAAGCCTATGTGCTTGGCTCAGCCTCTGAAACAGAAGCTCAGGAACTGCTGCATTTAAAAGAACAGTATCCTGAAATCCGACATGCACTTACCGAACTGGAGCTTGACCTTGAACACATTGCACGGCATATGGCTATAGCTCCGCCTCCGGGAACTCTGGAAAAAATTGAGGCAAATCTCCATGGTCTGATCCCTAATCCTGAGTTAAAACAAGTTCCTGATACCAGAAGGCATAAAGATAGAAAAGGAAAAGGTGATAAGCATCAGAAAAATAACAATCAGTTCATCGAAGTAGAGAGCAGCAGCAGCCATATGCGTATCCATAAGGCATGGCGCTGGGTGTTTGCGGCAGTCTTCATCCTCGGAAAGATCTTCCTGGCTTTTGCCATTTACTTTTATCTTGAAAATCGACAAGCTCAGAAACAGATCGGGAAACTGGAGCAGCAGTTAGATCAGAGATCGGGCAGATAGATTAAGTTACCATTACCGGATGATCATCACACTTCCGGTTTCAGCCGGACATACCTGGCTGATTTTCACAATATAATAGTATACGCCCACCGGCAGATCAGCACCCTTATTTTTGCCATCAAAGGGCGCAGACGGACCTTTGCTGTGATACACCAGGCTGCCATTCCGGTTGAAGATCTTAATTTCGGGATCAGTATAGGTATCAATCCCCTTGATGATCCACTGATCGTTTTCTCCGTCACCGTTAGGGCTGAAGGCAGAAGGAATCGTGAGTCCAGAGGCACCAAAGTCAATTTTAAATTCGGTACGCGGGCTTTCACAGGTGCCTTTCCCCAGCGTGGCGAAATAGCTGCCTGCCTGGTTTATTTTAATTCTGAAATTGGGATCATTGCGCTCAGCCAACAGCTGCCCTCCGGCATCATATATGCGATAGATCGCAGCTGTTTCTTTAAAACTAAACAGCACATCTGAAGGCGCACAGACCAGCAGGTCAGCCATCAGGGGCGGTGTGATATTCGATTCATTATTGGTAACGGTATAGGTATAACTTGCATCGCATGTCTCGGTTGCAACGGTAACCGTATAGGTTCCGGCCCGCAGATTATTGAGTTCTGCGCTTTGGGAAAAGACATTTCCAAGCCCGTCCTTCCAGGTATATGATTTAATACGGGTATTGAAATTGAAATCCCTAATAGTACCTTTACCGAGATTGCATTCATCAGGAACGATAATCGGTGGCTGAAGCAAGGCTATTGCAGGCCCCCCATTCTGTACATGGAATTCACGCGAGCGAAAAATGCAATTGAAATCGTTTTTAAGTTCCAATACATAAAATCCGGGTGCGGCATCAATCAGGTCGAGATCTGTAGATACCTCCACTTCTGTATTATCCGGATTTATCCGGATCCAGCGATAGCTGGTAGCATTTGTTTTGAAGCCCGTAATGGCACCGTTACTGATACCACATGTTGCATTATGAGGTGTATAGTCTATAATACTCAGAGTGATCGCATTCAATCCTTCCACTTCGACATTCTCAAGTTTCACAGGGCAAGTACTTCCGGGAGTATAGACTTCAAGGGTATAGACATCGGCAGGAAGGTCCGGGATATCGAGTGTTGTGCCTACTAAGGTATGCTCACTGTCGAACCACTTGTAGCTGGCAGGCTGATTGTTGACCGTAATTACGTTTATTCCCAGGATATGTCCATTTCTTTGTCCGCAATCTGCTTTTTTTATATCTTTTCTGGAATCATCAATCCTCGCTGCAGATAAAGAAGAACTGACAATGACACTTGCCTTCCGGGACCAGCAACCTGAGCGGTTTTGTACAGAAAAATAATACCTGCCCGGAGTAAGTGTAATGTTCCGGTCATTAGCCAGAGGAGTACCCCCATCCTGTCTTTCCCAAATGAAACTAACTCCTGTCCCAATATACTGGCCTTGTACCGCCCTGGAACTTTCGTTACAACTGAGTACGATATCAAGGTCTTCTACTACAGGCGTTGCTTCGCCAATCGTCAGGGGTTCACTCCGGTAAGCACAACCATGTCTGTTGGTATAACGCATGGTGTAAGTACCCGCCGGCTGGTCTACAATTTCTATTCCGCTTCCTACCACTTCTCCTCTCTGATTCTCCCAGGTGATCATTGCCGGATCATAAAGACTTGGAAACATGCTGATGTTACCTATTCCTGAACAATCATTGGGAGAGATTTGAAATTCCTCTCTGCTCAAAACCCTGGATTCAAAAACTTCAGTTGTTGTCCCGGGTTTAATATAAGATACAATAACCGGTGCAGAAAACTGACTGACCGCATCCATATCTGTGCTGTAATACCAATAATTGGGCTCCACCGCCTGAATGACTTTAAAAGGTGCGGCGGCGGCAGTAAGACACGGGCTACCGGCTGTCGCATAGTACAACCTGATTTCGGAACCTGTAGGCGCCACACCGTATATAATTTTATTGGTGTAATCCAGCACCCTAAGCGGCTGATTGGGATTGGGTTGTGCTTTGCTCTGAACACAGAAAAACAGAATGATTATCGTAGACAGATATATTCTTATATTATGTTTAATAAAAATCTGAAATCTGGTATAGAGCATTTTACCCGTTTTGACTGGATAATATACGGAATTAGATGATAGACTCCCAAATTCACCTCATAAAAAAAGCAGGGAAGAGATTAGTCTTCGCCTGCTTATTGATATGCGTGTTTAGATTAGAGCTTAATTGATATGCCCAGATTGATGGAATAATCTGCGAAAGCCGCATCACCGTTTACAAAGGCAGTAGTAGACCTTGCCCTGTCGGTAACACTTTGCGTTCTTTTTCGATATACCGCTACCGGTACAGAAGTGTAAAGGTTTACTTTCCCGAACTGATAAGTAAGACTTGGCTCCGCAGAGATCACATATCCCGGTCTGCGAAAATCTCCGCTGCCACCAATCACATCATGAACAGGAATGCCTTCTATTCTTCCGCCACCTGAAATAATCAGTTTATCAACGGCGTAATTGGCCCCCAATCTGGCCATAAACTGATCCGGAACGCTGCTTATCGCCTCGTTAGCCAACGTAGCACTGACAATTTCCCGGTAAGTTCTTACCCCATTGTTCTGACGGGGATTAGATAGGTAGAAAGCGTTGGCATAAAGACCAAAATTCTCTTGTACATTAAGAAACGAATTGATCTCCAGTGTAAGGCCTGTTCCACCGTCTCCCAATTGTATAGATTGGTCTACAGTACGTAATTCTCTGGTTTTATCAGCGCCCTGATTTTGCCAATAATCCATATAATCATAGTCTCCGGTGGCAAATTTGATTCCCAGACCTACCTGAACATTGGCTTTTGGATTTGTAACCGGATTAAACAGCCAGCGATAGGCAGCAACACGAATATCCCCTAATCCGAATGAATGCATACTTTTCCTTGGATTGGCATTTCCACCATGTTCGTATTTAGAGGATCTCACATTAGAAATGATTGGTACATCTACCATCATAGACCAGCGATTATTAAATACACGAATCAGGGAAAGATCTACGGCAAACTGGTGATTGATCACTTCGTTGCCTAACTTAATTCGCTCTTTCTGATAAACATCTCCCTTGAAATGTTTATTGGACATAAAATACCGGGTGTTGGTATTGAACACCCAGCTTCCTTCTGTAGCCGAAGTACTGTCCGGATGTTCTGTCATTGTACAGATACCTCCCGTGCTGCGTATCGCAACACATCCCTGTGAATAAACTTTGAAAGTGGCTAAAATGATGGTAATGGTAAGTAAAATTTTCTTCATTAGTTTTAAAGTTGTTGGTTTATATTATATCTGGTTTGTTTATTTTTCAATTTGCTTACGATAAGCTGACCTATTGCAGTACCCATGGTCATACCATTATCTATGGCATCCATAAAATGGATACCACCATAAAACCGGCTGATTCCTGCTTCCCTGGAAGCATCATGAAATGAGGTGAAACTGCGTGCCTTTAAACCATATTTCACTTCCACATTGTCTGTATATTTGTAATTGTCCCCAAAGTAATAAGTGAGAATGGTGGCTGACGTGGAAGAGATACAGGAATGTCCGCTCAGGTATTCCGGAAAGGGCGGAGTTTGTAATAATGGCTTCCATTGAGGATCTATCAGATTTCTGATCGCTGTTTCAGGGCGAATGCGATTGCTTCTGAATTTCTCATCCCAGCAACCAAGAAAACTATCCATCAAGCCCACAGACACCATAGAATAGATCTCCAGTGATTTCTGGAAACTCATCCCGGACTTCTGACAGGCAATACCTGCAATGCCCAGCCAATGCGCTCCCGGCGATATTTTTTTCATACCTACAAGAAGATGGCCTTCGTTTTTTAATGCAAACGGGTTGCAATCCCAGAACGCAGCAATTACCCTGTTGGAGTCTGTGAGCTCAGGACCACCGCTCTTATAATTTGCAGTAAGCATTTTAAAGAATTCAGAGTTTTTATTTTTTGAATAAGGTACGGGAGGAACCGGTTTGAATTGTGATGAAGAATCCAGTGAAAATGGTCTTACAGTACTAAAATAAGGCTCTACTGGTGCGAAAAAAGCCGGAGGAGTCGGATACCAGCTCCCCTCTGTTCCTAATGGAGTATATCGGGGGTAGTTACTGATCCTGTTGTAGCGGTCAGCTTTGGCATAGACCAGTATTTGCTTGCTGATCTGCTGGGCGTAGGATCTTGAGTGATGAATAACCTCATCCGAGAAACCTATCTTTCTGCAGGAATCCAAAAGTTTTTCTTCAAACTCCTTAAAATGACTCCCCGATGGCTGCATCTTTTTTGCCGTACCGGTCATCGCCAGGATGGCGCTTAACTGATAAGAATACGCACCGGAATCCAATGGTGTTTTTATTTGTGGAAAATCATTAAGTACACCTTCCATCGATACGCAGTTTGAGTCATTTAACGCGATAACTTCATAACCTGCCAGACAGGCATAGGAATAGAACCTGGCCGCCAGCGGCGGATTGGTTACATCATGGATCATAAATTCAGTCATCTGATCAATGACCTTAGCAATGTCCTTATTCGTTAATTCCGGTGTTTTATCTTGTTTATTGCAACCAGACAGACACAACAGCAAAGCACAGCAAATGGAAAGGTATCTCATATTGATGATGGCTTGGTGATTACTTACGATTAAACTGAAACGCTCTAAGTTTCTGCTGGTTAATTCCGATAAACAATATATTATTCAGAGTGAGGGCGCTGCGCACATCTCCTTTTAGTTTCAGATTACTAACCAGCTCAGGCACATAACTAAAATCTCCTTTGCCATTTCCTTTTAACAAAACACCATGGTTGGCATCATACTTACCAAAGCGTATACGGGACTGATTAATATTGCCGCACAAAAGCAAATCTTTTTTTCCGTCTCCGTCATAGTCCAGACAAGTGATGGTATACACAGGCGAAAACTGAGCCTGGACAGGCAATTGCTTTTCTTTGAATCTGCCATCAGCTGTTCTTTCAAAATAAGATGTCTTTAGGTGATTTGCTTTCAGCGTTTTTGAATCTTTTAATTCTTCTTCAGTAAATACTTCCTTTAGTCCAGCATCTGCGTAGCTTTTATAATCAGAAAAACGGGGACGCATAATACTCATCTGGTCAAGCATTTCGTCTCTGCTCAGGTACGGGTAGCTTTTGCCCATGATATAGAAGCAAAGAATAGGATCAATTGCTCCGTTGTCATCAAAATCTTTGTAAACCATTTCAGCGGGCTCTTCATCACTCACACGGCACTGGCTGTTCAGCCCAAGATTACCAACAACAAGATCAGGTTTACCGTCACCATTGAGGTCTTCGACTTTCAGGGTATTCCACCAGCCGCTATATTGCTTATCGAAATACTTATCGGTTTTGTTCTTCAGCTTACCGCCATCATTAACAAATGCAGTAATTGGCATCCAGTCACCTACTACAATGAGGTCTTGTTTCTTATCATTATTTAAGTCAAGTACAGCAGCATCAGTGACCATACCAATAAATTCCAGGTCAGGAGCCATCTTTTTGATCTGATCGGTAAAATGACCTTTCCCATCGTTAATGAGGAGAAAACTTTTTGGTGCCTCCGGATATCTTGATGGAGTCACACGCCCACCCACAAACACATCGGGATGACCATCTCCATTGAAATCACCAATCCTTGCACAGCTCTTGCTGATATGCATTTCAGGAAGAGAGCCTGCAGATTTAACAAGATTACCCTTACCATCATTCAGATATAACCTGTCCTGAAACAGCGGATCATTGTCTTTAAAACTACCATAGCCACCACTGACAATATAGAGATCGGGATGCCCGTCACCATTGGCGTCAAAGAATATCGCATCAGTATCTTCGCTTGCTGCATCACTGAGAAAAGGCTTTTGATCCTTTATAAACTTCCCGCCTTTTTGCTGAATAAACAATGCACCTGCCTGATTCACGTCACCGCCAACAAAGACATCTTCCAGTCCATCACCATTTACATCTCCTTTGGCCATACAAGGACCTGTAAAAGACAGGGCGTTGACCAGCAATGGCTGGCGTTTAAAGTCATTGATCTCGTTTTTAACCTGTGCAGAAGCTATGGGAGAAACTATTTCTGTAAATACCGGCTTTTGAGGTTTTGGTTTTTTATAGGTGCCCGTTGCTTCGCTTTCCTTAACAAACAACTGTCGGTTGGCACTAACATTGGTCAGCACCTGCTGTTTACCGCTCAGCCATACAATCCTGATGGAATCCACCGTCTTTTCCTTACCTATTCCGAAATGAAGATTTGGAGATACGCTGGACAAATAACCTTTGGATGGCATTTGTTCAAGGCATTGCTGTTTTCCTTTGTTGAATAAAGTCACTATCGCACCAAGACCATCCGTATTCTTGCCATTGCCTTTTAGCTTGACTTTGATATAACCGGCTCCTGAATTTCCCTGATTCTGGTAAACAAATGCTGCCTTATTGATATTATTCACGACCAGATCAAGATCGCCATCGTTATCCAGGTCACTGTATGCCGCACCATTACTGTTAGATGGAATATTAATGCCCCAGGCTATCCCTTTATTGGTGAAAGTAAGATCCCCATTATTCTTATAAATGTAATTCTTCACATCAGAAGAAGGCATATTATTGAGCATATCCAATATGTGCTTGGGCTCCACCTGGCCATTGATGCTCCGGAAGTAATTTTCATTGTACTTAAGCACATCCATATTAGTGAAGTCACGCATGTAACCGTTGGTTACGAAAAGATCCTTCCAGCCATCATTGTCATAATCTGCGAACAGCGGAGCCCAGCTCCAGTCCGTATTGGATATTCCGGAGAGCTGACCTATTTCACTGAAGGTACCATTACCATTATTCAATTGCAGCATATTACGCATGTACTGGTAATAAAATCCGTTGCGCAGGTTGATATTAAATGACTCATAGTTGTCCAGACCGGCCAGGAGTTTTTGTCTCTTGTTATCTTCCGGGAGCATGTCCAGCGTATAAATATCAGGCAGACCGTCATTGTTGATATCCGTAATGCTGTTACCCATAGAGAAAAGTGTGATATGATCCAGGCTATTACGCATCTGGTCTGTAAATGTGCCATCTCCGTTATTGATATACATAAAATCGGGGATGGCATAATCATTGGAAAGATAGATATCAGGCCAGCCGTCTCCATTGATATCGGCAACGCCTGCACTAAGACCATATGATAAAGCAGACCTGTTTAATCCGGCTTCTTTGGTAACTTCCTTAAAATGGCCGCCATCATTCCTGAATAACTTAGAACCCGACAATGGATCATCCTGTTTTTTAAGCTCCTGTATAGTTACATCATCGAGGTTACTCAGTACTTTAATGTTCTCGTTGACCAGCAGTAGATCAAGGTCTCCGTCCTTATCATAATCAAAAAACAAGGATTGGGTACTGTAAGAAGTATCCGCAAGTCCGTAAGCTTGTGCTTCATCTTTAAAAGTAGGCAAACCATCTACATTGAGCCCCTGATTGATGAACAGTTGATTTCTCCTGTCAGCCCCAGGACGTCTGCCCGAATAACAGACATATATATCAAGATACCCGTCTCCGTTAACATCAACCATATTCACCCCGTTCTTCCAGCCGGTATCTCTGCCGCCCACTCCGGCAAGTTCGGTGATGTCGGCAAACTTCATATCCCCCTGGTTAAAATAGAGTTTGTTTCCGGTCATGTTACCGGAAAAATAGACCTCATCCAGTCCATCATTATTGAGGTCACCAAGGGCTACCCCGCCGCCATTATAAAAAGCCTGATAATTGAGGATATTTTTATCGAAATCCTCCTTTATACGATTATTGAATAAAATGTTAGTTCTGGAAGAATCCAGAAGTTTGAACATAGGGTTTTCAACAACATCTTTTTTGTCTTTACCGGATGGATTACAGGAATAGATAAGAAAAAGACACAATACAGGTACGTAGAATTTTGCCATACGTTGAAATGAGCAGGTTGGTTACAGTTTGGTTTATAATTTGGTTTGTCTGGCTTAATCAATTAAGTCCCTCGTTGTCACCGGTCGGTTACTATGTAATATTTCGATGACAATAAAATAAATATATAGCTTTCTATCTAAAATCCCTAATATTTTAAATAATTGCTGTTATTATAGTGTTAGGACAGCCGGATGACAAAAAAGTCCTATAAGCGGGAAGAAAATTTATGTATAAAAAAAGGTCTGTAATTGAATACAGACCTTTTTCAGATAATTATTTATTTGTTATTTTTTTTCCGGAGGTGTCGAAGTAATTTCACCAAATTCATTTACATAGGCCATCATATTTTCGAGTCCCCCGCCGGAAGAGTTTTGTTTACGCTGGTCCTTTCGATCTTGCTTTTCTTCCAACTTTTTCTTTCTGTTCTTTTCCAACTGATTTTTCATGAAACTCGCTTTTGATTTTGCCATAGTATGTGTTAGTGCACTGCAACTTTAAATGCTGATAAAAGTGCTGTTTAAAAAAAGAAGAAGACTCTTCAGAAGAATTCTTCGAGAATAGATAATGTAAGTTCTGAGACTAAAAATGCAAATATACTAAAATTTAGCAATATTTGCTTCAATGAAACGAAAGCTGTTGATAAAGGAAAAGGCAATAAAATTCTTATCTGAGATATAATCAGAGGTAACTGATCAGCTCAATTACCCCATAAATTTTGCTATTGAGTTTTAGTCTCTGTTCCAGAATGCAGGAGGTTCAATCCCAAGACCGCGCAAATAAACGGTTCCCTGTGCACGGTGGTGAATCTCGTTATCTATAAAATAAAGGATAGTGGAAAAGGCTTTTCCTTCATATTGCCCGAAAGCCAATACGTCTTCCTGAAAACGTTCCCCGCTGATCAGGGGCCAGAACGCATTGATCATTTCAGTACCCTTGTCAAATAACTCAAGAAGTGCTTCTTTAGTTTGGGCGGCCGATTTTGCATCATGTGAGGCAAATCCACCAAGATCCTCCCATACATTGGTCGCAATGCCCTGTACTCCCGGACCGGAAATGTCAATTAGCTCTTTAACCATGTCCGCAAACGTGCGCATTCCTCCAATACTGTAGTTAAACAACTGGTCTTCAGGAAAGGCATCGATCACTCTTCTGGTCAGACGGCGGTGTCCCTGCCAAGCCAGGAGCAGATAGGAAGGAGAAACGAATGAAGGTACAGAAAGTACGGTTTCGGGATTGTTAATGTTGGCTGTCATAACTGATTCTTTTAGGGTTAATATTGTTTTCTACAGCAAAGAAACCTACCGCTACTGACAACCCTATGGCAGTGTGTTTTTTAATTACTATATTTAATAATTATGCTTTATTAACCAATAAAATACCCTAAACCAAGTATTTAAAATTATGAACACACGTCGCGACTTTTTACATCTGCTGGCAGCTTCCGCAGTTACCCTCCCGCTCCTTCCCATCTCAGGCCTGGCAAATGAAATTAAAATCATTGAAGAGCATTATGACGGCCCTGTTTTAAGGGTAGCCATTATGGGATTAGGAGGCTATGGTACCATGGTAGCCAATGCCATGAAAGACTGTAAAAAAGCAAAGCTTGTTGGTGCAATCAGCGGCACTCCCGCTAAACTTAAAGACTGGCAGTCTAAATATGGCATTTCTGAAAAGAACTGCTATAACTATGAAACCTTTGACCAGGTAAAAAACAATCCGGAGATCGATGCGATATATGTAACCACACCCAATGCATTGCATCATCCTCAGGTGATCCGCATTGCAAAGTCAGGTAAAAATGTGATCTGTGAAAAACCCATGGCACTCAACGCTAAGGAAGGTCAGGAAATGGTAGACGCCTGTAAAAAAGCAGGTGTAAAACTCCTGGTTGGGTACCGTATGCATTTTGAACCAAAAACACTGGAGATCATCAGAATGAGAAAAGCCGGCGATTTTGGTAAGATCATGTTCTTTCAGGGACAATGCGGATTCAGTATCGGAGATCCAAAACAATGGCGGCTGAACAAACAGTTGTCTGGCGGCGGTTCACTTATGGACATAGGCATCTACGCCATAAATGGCTCAAGATACATGGTAGGTGAAGACCCGGTATGGGTAACCGCACAGGAGACCAAGACACAACCAGAAAGATTTAAAGAAGGTATAGATGAGACGATCCAGTTTCAACTGGGCTTCCCCAACGGCGCTGTAGCCTCTTGTTTATCGACCTATACCATGAACAACCTGGACAGATTCTTTTTGAACGGAGAGAAGGGATATGCTGAATTACAGCCTTCTACCGGATATGGTCCTATAAAAGGCCGCACCCATAAAGGTGAACTTACACAACCTCATGTGACCCACCAGACCGTACAAATGGAAGAAATGGCAGATATCTTTCTGAACGGTAAAACACCTGAAGTTCCGGTAAACGGTGAAGAGGCCGTAAAAGATCTCAAAATCATGGATGCCATTTACCTTGCAGCAAAGACCGGTAAAAAAATAGATTTAAAACTGGGGTAGATTACTCTACCCCTTTTACTGTTGTCGGAATGGTATACACTGATTTGGAAGAGGTGATGAACAGATCAGACCTGTTCTTCCCTCCAAAACATACATTACCTGTCCAGCCTTTGATGTCTATATGCGCGATTTGGGTCCCCTCCGGGTTATAAACCGTCACTCCATTCCCGGTGATGTAAATATTGCCCTGGTTATCCAGCGTCATCCCATCCGAACCTTTTTCAAACATCAGCTTGCGGTCAGTAAGTTTGCCCTCCGAAGCAATGGTATATCTATACGTCTTTTGTGCACCCAGATCAGCTATATACAGGTACTTACCATCCGGAGTACCTACTATTCCATTGGGCTGCTTCAAATCATCAAGAGCCAGAAGAATCTTTTTTTCCTTTCCTGCAGGGATATAATAGACGTTTTGCTTTTCTATATCAGGTTTTTTGCGGGTCCAGTAATCGCGCTGATAGTAGGGATCAGTAAAATAAATACCGCCCTTGCCATCTACCCACAGGTCATTCGGACCATTTAATTTTTTACCATCCAGATCGGTGATCAGTACGGTGACCTTGCCTTTTTTATCTATCGACCAAAGTTCATTTTTTTCATCGGCACATGCCAGAAGGTTGCCTTTTTTATCGAAATACAAACCATTGGAGCGGCCTGTTTTATCCATATACACAGACAGTTTACCCTCTGTATCATACTTCCAGATCTTGTCATTCGGCTGATCTGTAAAATAGATGTCCCCTTTTTTATTTACAGCAGGTCCTTCAGTAAAAGAGAACTCACTGCTGATCAACTTAAGATCCTGAGGATTGAACACCTGTGCCTTTGTATCGATCGTAATAAAGCTGGTGGACAGCATTAAAAGTAATGCTGAATATTTTATACTTGGTTTCATAAATTGAATTTAGTACAATTTTTTAAATATGGACCCCGGCCTGCAAAAGTGTTACATATTTAATATATTTAAACAATGCAGGTATTCCGCTGTTTAACCAATAAACCAACCATTATGACAACGCAAAACACAAATGAAAACCAGCCAGGTAATGAAACAGCAGATAAAGGGCTAGACAAATGGAATGAACGTCTGGATCATAATCTTGAGACCGAGAAACACGGGGATGTCCAGGCAGACATCAGGGCTGAAGACTATTCTAAAGAAAAAGGAAGCGGCGACCAGTCCGATCATCCTGAGGGCGATTCTTCAATTCATTCCGAACATGATTCTGAAGACAATATGGCTAAAAATCATCCCCGGTCAAAAAACCCGGAAGACCATCTGGACCGGGAAGAATAAGACCTGGTCTGTTATGGATTAAAAATCAAACTTAACTCTTGCGCGGATACCCCAATCAGAAACCATAGGGTTATCCAGGTAAGTAAAACGTCTGACTGCATCTACCCTGAGTACCTTAAAGATATTACCTAACCCTACGCTACCTTCGATATAAGGATCACCGTTTAGGGAATGAGTAATCAGTCCTCCCTGGCCGTTTCTTACAAATTGCAGCGCAGAGGTATTGATTGCCGGGTTGTTTTCATCACGCAAACCGCCATACAAAGCTTTGAATGACAGGACTTCTCTTAATTTAAGCTTACTCAATAAAGGTATCTTATTTAAAAAGAATCCATTGAAGTTATGATCTATATTGATACTCGCATAGTGGTCACTGACAAATTCCATGAAATTCATCAGGTTATATGAGTTGAGCTGATAAGCGTAAGTCTGATTAGCCCTGTGGATATCAAGTAGAGGGAATGGCACTTTACCGATAATATAACCTCCTTCAAGCGTCACATCACTGTATCCCAGCTGAGACAGGTAAAAACGTTTATCTATACTTCCCAAGAAGTTGTGGTAGTTGTATTCGCCACCCAGAACACCTTTGATCCCCGCAGTATAACGCAGATTAAAAACCGGATAAGGACCTATCAGTGGTGTTCTGTAGATCTTGCTCTGATAAAACTTCTCATTAGGTGCATAACGCAGTTGTAAAGTAGCCTCAGTAGTGCTGATGTTGTTGATCCTGCTGAAGAGATTTTGAAAGTCATTGTTAAAATACAGATTTCCTGCAGGCGACTGGTTCCACTTTCTTAGCCCGAGACTATAGGAAAAATGATTTTCAAATTCATGCATGTAATCGAGTCTGTAGAAGTCATTGTACAGCATCATATTGTTCTCACCCCTCTTAAAGGAAAGTAAAAAGTTATCTTCCTGTACAAACTGCAATTCCTGTCCCGGAATTTTGGTATCCCGCTGAAAACTCGCCCTCAGGTAATTCTGAGGAAAAGCATAAATGGACTTGTTGTTTAAAGAATAAGTAGCACTCAGGAAGTATTTCCATTTCTCATCCGTAAAACCATAAGCCGCATAAGTTTCAAAATAGTACCTTTTGCTCAGCGCAGTCGTGGTGCGTCCGCCAAGCCTTAAACGAAAACCCTCCACATTATTGAAACTGTAAAAGGTATTCACAGGCCCCATCTCAAATGGCCCGAAGTCCTTATATCCCGCAAACAGCAGCGTCACCACATCCATAGTTCTTTTGAAAGAAGGAATGGTCTGCAGACTGTCTATATTTTTATAAACATCCACACTGGCAGAGCTCAATGCTTCCGGCCGGTTCACTGACCAAAACTGCTCTGTTTTCTTGGCCGCATCAGGTGCTACGGCCAGCTGAGGTTTGATCTTATAGACAGAATCCGGCATGGGCTCATTGATCCTGTAATCTTTGAAAGCTACAGTGCGCTCACCTGTAAACCCGGTCCCTCCTTTTTTGCTCAGGCCAAAATCAACAATAAGATTGCTTTTGCTGAGGTGATAACGGCTATCCGGATTTTGTTCAAAATCCAGTTTGGCTTCCAGTGCCCTTACAAAGTTGAGGTTAATGTCTTTATTGACAGTAAGGAATGCATTTTGTACCGCATAATTTCCATCGAGTGTGATGTAAAGCTTTCCTTCAAACAGCAGGTCAGTTTTATTTCTGGGTGTAAAAGAAAGCTCTACCAGTTGCGGCTGATGGTCTTTAACCGTATCTGTAATAAAGAACTTATAAAATCCTGGCGCACCATCTGCTATAGGACTCAGCAACTGGTTACTGACTATGGAAATGTTATTGTCATAGATATCAATATCCTGGTACATCCTGTCAAAATAAGCACTAAGCCCCTGGTTGTCTATAAAACGCTCATCAAAATTGACTTTTTTATCAGCGATGATGATGCTTTTTGTCTTCAGCGGATTCTTGCTAAAGTAATTATCAGAAAGTTTTTCCTGCTGAAAAACCGGAAGCAGGTTCTTTCCCCCAATTTTAGCCGAATCCTGCTCCTGAAACAGGAACTGATAATTGCGAAAGAGTTTTTTATTTTTGAAGTTTTCAGACAGATTGCTCATAGAAAAGAGCATACGTTCATATTTTTGATACGCAACATGGTCATAACTCTCTGTACGGTTTTTAGCTTTATTGGCAATCACCTTACGGATCAGTTCCACAGCAGGATTCTCCCTGTTTCTGTAAGCAGGTTTTTTACCAGCCCTGATCACCACTTCATTCATTTGCATCGCTTCATTCTGCAATTGCACATTGATAACCTGCGCAGAACCGGGTTTGATGGTCTTGATCTGGGTCTTGTACCCCACATAACTGAATTTGATCTGGGTATCACTGCTGGTGATGTTAATGCTGTATTTTCCATCAACATCGGTTTTACCACCCTTGCCGCTTGGCACTAAAACAAAAGAAGCATAAGGAATGGTCTCCTTACTGGACACATCAGCTACTGTACCGCTAATTTTAGTTTGCTGAGCGAATAACGAAGAACTGAAAGCAATGACGATCAGAATGACCAGACCAACTATATTGATGATGAATTGACGTTTCATGTATACCTAACTTACCTAGGTGCAAAGGTAAGACTCAACTTTTGAATATTGTCGTAAAAAAGTCAGGATGATAGGTTGAATCAAATGTTATGACATGAAAATGAAAAAGCTAAATCAATATGACCCTGCCGGGTGTTGTTAGTCTATAATTTATGAAATCAAAACCCGGCTCCCATAGATCAATTTACAGTGCGCTGCTGGCCAACCTCCTGATCGCAGTGACCAAATTTGTCGCCGGCGGGCTCAGCAGCAGTGCAGCTATGATCTCTGAAGGCATCCATTCCCTGGTAGACACTGTAAATCAGTTGCTGCTCCTCTTCGGCCTGAGACAAAGCCGAAAACCTGCAGACGCACTCAGACCATTTGGCTATGGCAAGGAACTCTATTTCTGGTCATTCATCGTATCCATATTGATATTTGGCCTTGGTGGCGGTTTATCCATTTACCAGGGCATCATCCACATCATTCACCCGGACGAACTCCGGGATCCGACATGGAACTACATCGTGCTGCTGGTATCGGTGATCTTCGAAGGCGCCTCGCTTTACATTGCGTATAAAGAATTTAACCTTTCCAGGGGAAATGAAAGTTTTTGGGCAGCGATTATTAAAAGTAAAAATCCCGCAAATTTTCTGGTGCTTTTTGAAGACGGAGGCGCAGTGCTGGGCTTGCTCATTGTGGCTATTTGCCTGTTTATCGGTCACCGGTTTAACTTACCTGTTCTCGACGGCCTGGCCTCTCTTCTTGTCGGGCTGCTGCTGGTCGTGATCTCCATCATTCTGGCCAGGGAAAGCAGAAGCTTACTGATGGGAGAAGGCATAGCTCCGGAAACCCAGCAAAAGATCATCGATCTGGTTCAGAAAGATCCCGCCGTGATCCAGGCCCGCCATATATTATCCACCTATCAGTCACCCGAAGAGGTCGTGCTGATGCTCATCGTAGCTTTTGAAGCGGATCTTGATACAGAAGACATTAATAAGGCCATCATCCGGATCAGGACGAACATCAAATCACTTTACCCCTTCGTAAGTTTCATCATCATCCAGCCTGAAGCAGTAAAAGATTAATCTTTCTTACAGTTTGATGGTAAAAGCAGTTTCTCCCGGACGCAGGGTCAGTAAAGAAAACCCGAAGCCATGATTCAGCAGGATTTCCCTGACCAGGGTCAGTCCTATACCCTGCCCATCCTTTTTTGTACTGAAAAACGGACTAAAGAGCTGTTCGTTCAGTGCTTCAGGGATACCTTTGCCAGTATCAGAAATGACCAGTGTTTTCTGTGGTCTGTCCAAACGGAAACTAACCTCTCCGTCCGAACCGATGGCCTCTATGGCATTTTTGACAATATTGATCAAGGCCTGTTCCAGTTGTACCACATCTGCCGAGATATAAAATGGCTGATCTCCAAAATCAAAATTGAACCTGACCTTATGCTGACCAGCTTTCAGCTGCATTAGGTCGGCCACCGATCCGATCAGCGGAATCAGGTCAACACTATTCTTGTTTACAGGAGAAAGCTTGACCAGGTCAGCAAAATTTCTCATGAAAAGGTTCAGGTTCTGGTTCCGGTCAACTGCAACATTTAAAGCATTTTTCAGGGAGGCTTTATCATCTGACAGCCAAAACTCCTGAGTATCCAAAGCCATGTTGAGAATTGAATTGACCGGCCCTATCGTATTGTTGACCTCATGAGCCATCATTCTTATCACCTTGCCATATGCATTTTTCTCTGCTTCAAAGATTTCTGCAGTTACTTCCTCTACCATCACAAAGACCCTCGGAAATCCGCGGTCAATAAAGTTTGACTTTTGCACCTTGTACGTATGCAGTCCCCCTATCCTCAGGATCTTAGACTCTCCGGTCTTCAGCTGCTCCAGCAGAGCGAGAAATGTTCCGGGATCTGCACCGAGAATTTCTTCCGCCTTGGGATTGATCTGCTTAACCTGGTGGTCGTAATCCAGAATGATAATTCCCGTCGGGGAAGTGTGGATCAGTTTTTCAAGAAAAAAGTGCTGGGCTTCCTGTCTCGTCCTTTCATCCCGCAAAGCATCCATCATCTGATTATACACATCGATCAGTTCATCCATTTCCCGCTTTCCTGTAGGAAGAAACTTCACATTAAAATCTCGGTCCTTTATAGCACCTATCCCCTCTTTCAGGTGATTAAGCGGTTGTATCAGCTGCCTGTAAAGACTTATTGACATCAGTACGGAACCAATGATCAGTAACTCCGAAAGAATAAAGATCAGTTTGTTCTCCTTCAAAAGGAAATAACTGAGTCCTAAAAACGACAAATGTAAAATGACTATAAAAAGTATATATTTTGTCTTCAGCTTCATTCAGTCTAATCTTCTGTATCGTTAAAAGGAATCTGGTATTTCTCCAGTCTCCGGTACAGTGCATTCCTGGTAATCCCCAGTGAAGCAGCAGCTTTCGTAATTTTATTCTGATGAAAGTTCATCGCTCTTCTGACCATTTCAATTTCCATCTGTTCCAGCGTGATACTCCCTACACCAGGCAACTGAACAGCCGCTTTCTTTGACGGGCTTATCTCCAGTTGAGCCTTAAAATCATCAATATCCAGTTCATTCTTTTTACTCACCAGGATAGAACGCTCCACCAGGTTCTTGAGCTGCCTGATGTTTCCGGGCAGTTCAAGCTGCTGCAGCCATTTCATAGCAGCAGCAGATACAGAAAGAAAAGGCCTGTTGTAAATCTCCTTCAAATTGTCTACAAAGAACTTCACCAGTAACGGAATATCACCGGGTCTTTCCCTTAAGGGCGGCAAATTGATGGTGATCAGGTTGATGCGATACAACAGATCCTCTCTGAAAGTGCCCGCACCGACCATTTCAAGCAGGTTCTTATTCGTTGCACACACCACCCTGACATCGACCACTTTACTTTTACTGCTCCCCAGTATTTCATAAGTCCTGTCCTGCAAAACCCTTAACAGCTTTACCTGGCTTCCTGCCTCCAGTTCGCCAATCTCATCTAAAAAAACAGTCCCCCTGTGCGCCATTTCAAAGCGTCCGGTACGGTCAAACCTGGCATCCGTAAATGCACCCCGTACATGACCAAACATTTCACTTTCAAAAAGAGAAGAAGAGATGCCACCAAGATTGACCTTCACAAAAGGCTTGTTTCTTCTTAAACTATTTTCATGTATAGCCTCTGCAATCAGTTCCTTTCCAGTTCCACTTTCACCAAGAATCAACACAGAAGCGTCAGTAGCAGCCACCTGTCCTATGGTTTCCAAAATATCCAGCATGACCGGATCTTCAGCGATGATTTGTTTAAAATTGTACTGATGATCCAACTGCCTTCTTGTACTGTGCTTTGTTTTAGCTGTATGTAATTCCAGTAAAGTATTGACCGATTGCAGTACATACTCATTATTCCAGGGTTTATTGATAAAGTCATTGGCACCCAGCTTCATACCATTTACCGCAAGTTCTATACTGGCCCAGCCTGTGATCAAAATAATGGGTACATTTTTATTCATCTCACGGATAGCGCTTAGCAGTTCCATCCCCTCCCTGCCTGATGTATCAATAGAGAAATTAAGATCAAGCAGGATCAGCTGAGGAGCCTGCTGACTAACGATACTCAAGGCATCCTGCGCACAATCCGCTGTATAAACCTTATTTCCGGCATTTTCCAGCAAGAGAGATAAGGAAGTTCTTACCGCAATATCATCATCTACAATCAGTATCATATACAAAGTTAATATAGTTATTATTCTTCATGCAATGCAACAGCCGGATGTATTGCAGCTGCTTGCCTTCCAGGATATAAAGAGCAAAAAATCACCAGAAGGTAGATGAATACAATGGAAAGCAATAAAGCGATGATGTACACCAGCGCAGGAACATTAAATACATTCAGCAACGGAAACTGTATGGCAAAAAAGGTTCCTGTCAGGATAGACAGCGTTGCCAGCAATAAAGATTCAGCAACCAGCTGTCCCGCCACAGAAGAACCGCTTGCTCCGATCGCTCTTCTCAACCCGATTTCACCTCTGCGCTGGCTGATGTTATACCACAATACGCCAAACAAGCCCAACGCCACATTGATGATCAGAAAGCCCGCAATGGTAATGCAAATGATCATGGGAATGATGGTATTCTCATTTTTAGAGTCACGCATTTCATCCATGTGCTTTATCTCCAGGTTTGAGTTTTCTATACTTCTTGAAAGCAATTTGTTCAGACGGCTTTCAAAGGCCGCATCCGCGTCAGGACTTACTTTGAGTAAAATATGACCAACCCATTTAAAAGAACCGGTATCCAGCCTTTGATAAAAACCCATCTTAACAGGCAAATAATCACCTTCCACTTTAACATCTTCAACCACACCGATCACCTTCCTCCTATTTTTTAAGCTCTCGTCTTCGATGAACTTACCAACCGCCCGCCCTTCCCCGAACATGGCTTTTTTGAATGTGGTATTGATCACAAGGTCTCCGTTCTCTCCGGCTGCGTCCTGCTTATTGAACCATCGTCCCTCTGTAAGTTTCATCCCCAGAACCTTATGATAATCATTTTCTGTGAAAAAGAAATCGATCGGGAAATACCCTTTACCTTTATAAGTTATACCGGTTCTGGATGTGCTGCTGGAATAAGGATAATTTGGACTGCTGAAACTCACTTCCTGTATCTGAGGTAATGATTTTAAGCTGCTTCTCAGATTCTCATAAATTAAATTGAGTGAATCTGTATTCTTGGTTTTATAGGGGTTCTTGTAAGACACAGACCAAACCTGAGCTGACTCTAAACCCGGGGGCTTCCTGAAATTGAGATAATAATAAACCAGCAAAGAAAATACAGCAAAGATGACCATAAAGGAAACCAGTATTTCTGAAAGGAACAGAAAGTTCTGCCTTCTTTTATTCCAGATTAATTTAAATAAATGTTTGAACATAATAATTTTCTTAAATAATGATTCCTTATTGAGCCTTTAATGCGTTAACTACGTTTAATCTCGACATCCGCCATGCCGGATATACTCCCGACAACAAGCCGAAGAATAAACAGACCAGTAATCCAAATGACAATACTGTAAAATTCAGCGTCAGATTGAGATTGGGCACCAGGTTCAATTCATTGAAAAAGTAAATGGCAATTGCAGACAGAAAAACGCCGATTATGCCACCCAGAAGTGTTAAAATCACATTTTCAACCACAAACTGATAAACCAGTGTTTTAGACGAAGCACCAAAAGCCTTACGCACTCCAATCTCAGAAGAACGTTCCATGATTCTGGTAATATTGATATTGACCAGGTTTATAGTTGGAAGCAAGAGAAACAACAATACAAAAAATCCCCCTACAGCGATCATCTTTGATACGCCTGCGTCATCGTCGTTACCGAATGTGTTTCTGGACAACTTCTCCAGGGTAGTCTCGGCGTTTACGTACAGTTTATCAAAATTTTTGTCCTCAATAGGCACTTTACTGATCATATGATCATATTCCTGTTTCATTTTAGGCACATCCCCCTCCGATCTTGCCAGCAGCACTGCCCCAAATTCGCCCGTCAGCCCAACCTCTTTGTAATTGCCCTTTATCACAGAATAAGGCAAATAAAGATCTGCGTAAAAATTACGCATACTCCTTGGCAGATCCCTCACTACACCTATCACCCGGTAACTCACATTATCTGCTTCGATATATTTACCTAAAGCAGATTTGATGTCGCCAAAATAGGCTTTTTTCGTCGCCTCAGAGATTACCCCGACCCGCTCCGCATTGTCCAACTGCTGTTTCGTGTAAGGTCTTCCTTCCACAAAATCATATTCAGCGATGTCCCAGTAATTGGCATCTGTATACTTATATTCGATAACCACCTTCTTATTGTTGACATAGGCATTGGCTGGTTTGGAGAAAGTATATATGGAAATCTTTTCCGGGGTCTTTAACTTAGATACATAGTGGTCCAGAAGATAAAATGACGCTGAACCACCATTGTACCAGTCCTTCTTCGTATTCACCAACCCAACACTGCTGATGTATAATGATCTGTTTCTTTTGTAATCCGGATAAGCAGGACTGATCATTTTTTCCATTAATGCGGTAGCCACAATCAATATGGTAAGCGTAAAGCTGATTCCAAACAAGCTGATGAACGTAAAGAATTTCCTTCGTTTCAATACAGCTATAGCTATTTTAAAATAATTCTTCAGCATAATTACAAAACTTGAGATCCATCAAATAACCTTACCAGACGGTGTGTCTTGTGTGCCATATTTTCATCATGCGTCACCATCACTATGGTGGTACCATCATTCTTGTTCAGATTGATCAGAATATCCATGATCTCGTTACCCATCGCGCTATCCAGGTTTCCGGTAGGCTCATCCGCAAGAATGATCTGCGGCCTGCCCACTATCGCCCTTGCTATGGCTACACGCTGGCGCTGACCACCGCTCAGCTGGGTTGGAAAGTGTTTAAGCCGGTTACTCAGTCCAACTTTTTCCAGCGCCTCGGTAGCCAGTTGCCTGCGTTCTTTTGCTGAGGAGCTGCGATAAAGTAAAGGAAGTTCTACATTATCCAGTACCTGGAGGTCATTGATCAGGTGGTAGCTCTGAAAAATAAAACCCAGTTTTTCATTCCTGAACCGGGCCATTTGCTGATCATTAAAACTTGAAGTGTCCTGATCATCAATTTTAATGCTGCCCTTTGAAGGATCGTCCAGTAAGCCCATAATGTTGAGCAGAGTACTTTTTCCACAGCCCGATGGGCCCATAATAGACAGAAACTCTCCTTTTGCTATATCCAGACTAATGCCGTTAATAGCCAGTGTTTCAACTGTATCTGTGCGATACACCTTTTCAATATTTTGTAAACGTATCATATTGTATAATTAGCAATTAAGATTTATTAATTTATTCTTTAGTTATATGTTATTTTTTGATTCTTTTCAAAGTCGTAAAGAGACAGGTATCTCAACTGGTAATACGCACCCCAAAAATCTCTGAGCGCAGCGATAAAATCTCTTTTGGCCCGGTCATTTTCCTGAAAAGCAATGCTCAGATCTGTAATCCCCAGATTACCCAGCACATACCGCTCACTTGCGATCTGATATTTTTCTGAAGCAATCCTATCGGCCTGCACCGTCAGTTCCATTTGCTCCTGCATCATATTGAACAAGGTGACCTGGGTTACGATCTGCTGTTTAAAGGTCTGCTTATCCTGCTCTACCTCATATGTGGTAAATTGTTCATTGGCCTGGGCCGTCTTCGCCCTGGATTTAGACCTGCCCCAGTCCAGTACCGGAATAGAGAGCTGGAGTTCTACCGATTGCTGACTTTTTGGAGAACGGTAGACATCAAAAATCCTGTTGGCCGCATTGGAAAACCCCAGATTCGCTCGCAGCGTAGCCACCAACCCATTCTCACCTTTAGCCTTTGCCACATCCCTTTTTGCTTCAGCAATACGCCTTACAAAAGCGATGGCGTCAGACCTGTTTTCAAAAGCCTCCGCCAACACTTTATCCGAAGAAACACTAAACTGATTCACAGACCCCGGAGTAGTCAATACGATCCGGTCGTCACCCTCAATGCCCGCATAACTCCTCAGACTTAAACCCGCAATTTCTACATCCCGTTTTGCAGTGCCCACCGCCTTCTGTGCATTCAGTCTTTCCAGCTGTAATTGCAGAATCTCATTCTTGGAAACTTTACCCAGTTCAAACTTAGTATTGGCAATGTTCAGAATCTTATCCGTATTGGCAAAATTACTTTCCGCCAGATGAAGATTCACCTGCGCCAGCAGCAGATCAAAGAAATAACCTGTTACCGTAATCGAGATCCGCTCCTGAGATTCGATATACACCTGCTTACTTTCATTGTACTTAAGCGGTTCTATCTTTCTATCCCATTTCAGCGGATTGAACTGCAGTAAGGGCTGTGTGTACCCAAGGCCATAAGGCGTACCATTATACAGCACGGTATTCCTGTCAAAATCACTAAAGCGCTGCAATTCTGTAGTACCGTAAATAGTGCCCCCGGTAGCTGCAATACTCTGCTTGAAATCCAGTGTCAGCGAGGAATTGTCATTGCGGATCGGCTGAAACAAAATAGACCCGTTAGGCTGCAATACCTGCGCATACGTTTTATTGTATCCAGGCAAAATACCGCTCAATGCCAGTTGAGGCTGATAATTGGATTTGAATGTCCGCCATTGCCAATACTTGGTTTCTTTTACGGTGATGGCCTGTTTAGCGGCTATGGAATTCGCCTTTGCTCTTTCTACCACCTCCTGAAGGCTGAGCTTCAACGTATCCGGCACCTCATGCCTTATATTCCCCTGTGCAACAGCGGGTGTATACAAAACCTGCGCTATGATACCTATCACGAACAGGATTATAAATCTGATTTTCATTTCCCTAGTCTTTTATAGTGATCTCCTTCGCGTACTCAAACTTGCTCATATCAGAAGTAATGACCCGCTCGCCCGGTTTAATACCGCTCACGATCTCCACATAATCGAAATTACTCAAGCCTGTTCTGACACTTCTGCGTTCAGCTTTGCCGTTCACCAGCACAAATATCTCCTGCGCATCAGACCCCTTAAAAGCCGGTCCGTTGGGCACCCGAACTACCTTGTTCCTGGTTGCCGTAATCAAAAAGACATCTGCCTTCATATTCGGTCTCAACAGCTTATTGTTCTTTTCTTCCAGCTGAACATCAAATGAAACTATAGAGTTACTTATAGCCGGAGATACATTCACAATAGCCCCCCTGAGCTGTACATCATTAATCCTGATGATTGCAGGCATACCGTTGCGCAGCTGATCCAGCTGGGTATCCGAGATGCTCCCCGCCACCTTATAGCTGCTCAGGTTGGCAATTCTGGCCAGTGATTCCCCTTCCTTAATACTTGCACCAATATTCTTATTCACCCAGGTCACCACTCCATCACGTGTAGCAACTACATTGGCCAGATCCAGCTTTCTTTTGAATGCCTGCTGATCATTTCTCTGGATCGCCAAAGCGATTTCAGCCTCTTTGATCTCAATTTTCATGGTCTGCTGCTTGTTCCTGATCTCATTTTCCAGCTGCTGTTTTTCCAGTTCAGCTACTTTAAGATTCAGTTCAGCCTGTTCAATATCTTCTTTGGTACCACCACCTGCCTTGAAGAGTCTTTCTGCACTGGAAACCGCATCCTTATAATTGCTGATCCGGAGCTGTTTAATGCTGTTATTGGATTTGATATCATAAAAGCTTTTTTCCAGATCCAGCTTCAGCTTCCTGATCTCATTTTCTTTGGATTCGATTTGAAAGCCAAGCTTATCAAATTCAGTCTGTGCGGATGATTTATCCAGTGTAAGTATCGATTGCCCCACCTTTACCCTGGTTCCCGCATCCATCAGCACATTCCTCACCGCCGCATTAATGGGACTGGTCAGGATCTCTTCAAACTCCGGCAATACTTCTCCGGTAGCACTGATGGTATTTTCAATATTACCAGTTTCAGCAAGGGCCGATGTAAACTGGGCTTTTGACAGAGATGGTTTTATATAGGAACGCATGAATAAAATACTTCCACCTAAAGCAATCAATACGATCGCAATGATGATTGTTCTTCTCTTTTTTCTTTTTGCCGTGACTTCAGCTTCTATTGGTTTATCCATTGTATTAATCTGTATCTATTACGGATCATAGTATACAAGCACGATACCATTATTAAAAATCTAAAAGTCAATACTTTACAAAAAACACAGAAAATAAAAATGCCCGATATCGAACATTTCGTTCGGCATCGGGCAAAACCTGTTAGTTATTTGTCTTTCGCTAATCCGGGATCAACATTTTACCCCCGAGTCTATCAT
>Ga0215275_1012_pt1 | contig 140965 bp, 134 predicted proteins | sample ZER3_100Endo4_M3_FD_182623 | JGI IMG/M metagenome (GOLD analysis project Ga0215275, IMG submission 182623) | Enriched cells of freshwater protists from Biology Centre CAS, Ceske Budejovice, Czech Republic - ZER3_100Endo4_M3 | ecosystem: Environmental > Aquatic > Freshwater > Unclassified ...
GAAAAGGTAATTTTCGATACTATCTCTACCGGAGCCCTTAGTGATCTGGAGAAGGTTAATAAACAAGCCCGAGCAATGGTTACCATTTATGGCTTGAACGAGAAATTGGGTAATATCACTTATTACGATTCATCCGGACAGAACGAATACAACTTTAACAAACCCTATTCAGAAGACACCGCACTGCTCATTGACAAAGAGATTTCCAATTTGATTGAAGGTCAGTACCAGAGAGCGATAGCCCTTTTGCAGGAACACAAGGATAAGCTGATACAATTGGCTGACATTCTGATAGACAAAGAAGTTTTGTTCAAAGATGATCTGGAAACTATATTCGGGAAACGTCTCTTTGGTAGCGAAGACGTTCATGAAGATTTTGCCAAAGGTTCCGGAACAAATCAAATTCCACCAATTGAAGCTTAACAAAAATTGACAGGTTTGTTTTAGAACGAAATCCGGTTTTTAAAACAAAACATTTATACATATGTTTGAAACCTTGGATTTAAAAGATTCAGGGTTTCTTTTTTTAGACGATGAAGGACAACACAACAGCAAAGGAACAAATCCTAAAGAGGATCAGGAAAGCACTTTTGGAAAAGCGAGAAAACCCCTATCCAAATCTGGAAGATACTCCTTTATACAAGGCAGAAGAAGAAATTCCCGAGATTTTATTTGCTGAACAATTAACCGCTGTCTCGGGTAATTTTATTTATTGTGAGAACGGAATTGAGTTCATTGAAAACATCCTCCAGCTTGCTGACAAGTACAAATGGAGGAAGATCTATTGCTGGGAGTCTGAGCTCCAGGAGTTATTGTCTGAATATGAATTCCCATTTTATCAGACAGATAAAGATTTTGAACTTGCCGAGGTCGGTATTACCTTATGTGAAGCACTGATCGCCCGTAACGGATCGGTTATGGTTTCCAATCAAAATACCGCAGGCCGCAGGCTCAGTATATTCCCGCACCATCACATCGTTATTGCCCGCACCGGTCAAATGGTTATGGACCTAAAAGACGCTTTTAAACTGATCAAAGACAAATATGGAAGCCAGATTCCAACCATGATCAGTACCATTACCGGCCCAAGCAGAACTGCAGATATAGAAAAAACACTGGTACTGGGTGCTCATGGCCCGAAGGAATTGTTTGTTTTTTTAATTGAAGATTTTTCTTAAAAATTTTATTTGTAATAAAAATGTACTAGTTTTATACCGCAGACTAAAACGGTCTACGGTTCAGAATGAGCAATAAAACAAACATATACTCAGTTATTACTGGCACGGGGAGCTATATACCTGAAACCATTATCCCGGGAACCTCTTTCTTAAACTCTACTTTTTACGACAACGGAGTAATCCTTGATAAGGAAATATCAGAGGTCATTAGCAAATTTACAGAGATCACCGAGATCCGGGAAAGAAGATATGCAGACCCGCATATGCTCAATAGCGATATTGCAGCAATTGCGGCACAACGTGCTATTGAGACCGCCGGCATCGATAAAGAAACGCTGGATCACATTATATTCTGTCATAATTTCGGAGATGTAAAACCTGGGAGCAACCGGACCAATATGATCCCATCTCTCGCTGCAAAGGTGAAGCAGATCCTTGCAATTCAAAATCCCGACTGTGTAGCATATGACCTTATCTTTGGTTGTCCGGGATGGGTTCAGGGCTCCATACAGGCAAATTATCTGATCCGTAGCGGTGATGCTAAAAGAGTGATGGTCATTGGTGCCGAAACCCTGTCAAGAATCATTGATCCGCACGACAGAGACAGCATGATCTTTTCAGATGGTGCAGGAGCAGTAATATTTGAAGCAAAGACCTCAGAAGAAGATACCGGTATCATTGCCCATAAGACACAGACTTACGCCGTTAATTATGGATCTCTTCTAGTGATGGGGCCCAGCAACAACCCAAACGAAACCAATGGCAACAGTTATCTGAAAATGAACGGGCGCAAACTATATGAATTTGCTGTAACGACAGTTCCGCAGGTGGTCAAAAAAGCAATTGACAAGGCAGGCATAGATATCAGTGATATTAAAATGGTCTTTATTCATCAGGCCAATGGCAAAATGGATCATGCCATTATGAAACGTCTGTTTAAGTTATATGGTCAGGATGTCATCCCTGAGCACCTGGTACCGATGACCATTTCCTGGCTGGGCAACAGTTCTGTCGCAACCATCCCTACCCTGCTTGATCTGGTACTTAAACATCAGATTAAAGACTATGAAGTAAAGGCCGGACAATATGCGGTATTTGCTTCAGTAGGTGCAGGAATGCACATCAATGCCTTTGTATACCGGTTTTAAGGCTTACTGATCCTTTTCAGGCCAGCTTTAGCCTGTGTTTCAATACTGCTTTCATATTCATGATCCTTCATTTTTATTGCAATATTGAACCAGATTCTGGCATTGTTAAAATCTCTGTTCAGCTCGTAGAGCTTACCCATTTGCAAGGCAGAATTGGCAGCAAAATAATACTTGAGTGTTTTACCCTTGTCAACCGCCTGCTGGTAATTCGCCAATGCCGCATCTCTCTTCCCAAGCTCATCATATATCCTCCCCATGCGGTAGTAAAACTCTGTCTGGTCTCTGCCCGCAACAAACTGAGCCACTCTGGCAGTACCGATTACATCCAGCGCCTTCAAAAAATAACCTCCGTCAAACAGTAACCTTGCCTTCAGCAAAGTTAAATTGGGCATTGGGGCATTTGCTTCATTCTGCGCCTGTTTATCTTTCTCCTGGTAAGTAAAACCTGTATTCTTTACTTTAGAGATATTGACAGCATAAGCCCCGGTATCCCCCCTCAGCAGAGCAGTCCAGCTCAGACGCAGATAAGCATCCTTGATATAATTTACTCCTTTATTGATTTTAAGAAAGCGATTGATGTCCTGTACTGCATCCAAATCCAGCTTGTTAAGCTTGGCTATGCCTGCTAACAATTCAAGATAAGGGAAGGGCTGATATTCTGTCCCTGACGGTCTATTTGCCAATATGGTTATAGCTGCGTCATTATGCCCGTTCTTTGTACTTACAAGAGCCTGAAGATATACCTTCAACAAGCTACTGTCAGATATTCTTGAAGTGTACTTCATCGTCTTACTATAGGCCTCCCGACTATGTGCGATATCATTCAGGACAAAAGCATAATAAAAGACTACCTCTTCGTAAAAAGGTTCAAACCTCGATTTAGGAAGCAGCTCAGCAAGCCTGTCCAGCATGCTTATCCCCTGCTGAAGATCCCCCTTAATTCCAAAAGTAGATAAAGTGCTTTTCAACACACCATCAGGCAAGTTGCCCAGGAAAGCACTGATCAGCCCAAGGCCTTTATTATTCAGAATAAATGCCGGAAACTTTTTGCTGTTTTCCTGAAGCAGTCCATTGGCTCTTCTAATCTCTCTCGCAGCGGTGAAATATTCCCCGTAGCGGCCCCTGATTAAAGCCCACTGCAAATTGATCTCCGCCTGAGCATACAGATAATAAGGAGAAGACTCATCCCCTCCCTCGATTCTGTCCAGTCTGTCCGATTTATTGCGTTCCAACCGCTCAAATTCTGCCTTACTCTCCGTAGTCAGTAAATAGAAATAGTCAGCGTAATTCTCCAGCAGCGGAACGATGTTGTTCTCAGGATTATTCTTCTTTTCAGCCGCAATCAATTGCCTCGCCGCAGTCAGCTTGAGTTCAAATATCTGCTGATAAGCTTTCAGACAATTGGCATTGAAGTCAAAACTTGCGCGTGCTGGAGCAGCAACACAAACCGCAAATAGGAACAAAAAATAAGGCCGGAATTGTTTTCTATTCATAAGTTTTACTACTGACGGAAAATTCTTTCGCAAAAAAAAGGCCGAAAACAATTTCGGCCCTTATACTTTTTTAAAGAAGATTAAGCTAACGCAATCTCCTGAGTCAATGCTTCGTCCACCAAAATTCTTCCGCAGTGTTCGCAAACAATAATTTTTTTACGTTGACGGATATCCAGCTGACGCTGAGGCGGAATCTGGTTGAAACAACCAGAGCATGAATCACGATCAATTGTTACCACAGCCAAACCATTATTGGCATTTCCTCTTAACCTTTTGTAAGCCACCAAAAGTCTGTCTTCAATATTTGTTTCAGCTTTCTCCGCTTTCTTCGTCAAAGATTCTTCCTCTTTTTCTGTTTCAGCTGTTATAGTCTGCAACTCTCCTCTCTTAATATCAAGATCTCTCTTTCTTGATTCCAGATCAGCAAGCGCCTTTTCGTAAACTTCAGTTTTTGTAGTGATATCAAATCCAAACTCCCTGATCTTTTTCTCAGAAACCTGAATATCCAAAGTCTGGATTTCTACCTCTTTGGTCAATGCATCATATTCACGGTTGTTTTTAACATCTTTCAACTGTGTTTCGTATTTCTTGATCAGGTTTTGAGCCTCTTTGATCATGTTCTTACGTGTTACAATAGCGTCTTCGGTATCATCCAGTTCAGCTTTGAACTTTTGTATACGTGTTTCCAGACCTGCCACTTCATCTTCCAGATCAGCAACTTCCATTGGCAGCTCACCTCGAATCTGACGGATCTTGTCGATCTTGGTGTGCAGGGTTTGTAATTCGTATAAATCTTTTAGCTTTTGCTCTACAGTTTGTTCCATTAAATGAAATAATTTATGGGGTTTGTATTATGCTCCGTTAAACGGATTGCAAAGTTAGGAAAATTTTCTTGAATAATATCTATCAACAAATTAGATGTAAATTGTTCACTTTCAAAGTGTCCGATATCGGCGATCACCAATTTTTCATCCGCGTCAAAAAACTCATGATATTTAAAATCTGCGGTGACAAAAGCATCTGCTCCCGCAGCGATCGCATCTTTCAGCAAAAAGCTACCTGATCCACCGCAAACAGCTACCTTTCTGATTTTTTTAGGCAACAAGGCTGTATGCCTGATCACACTGGCGTCCATTCTTTCCTTCACCAAACCCAGAAATGCCCTGCCGTCGAGCTCATGCTCCAGCCAACCGATCATCCCCGCCCCTACCGCATCCAGTTTATTTTCAAGCCCGTAGATATCATAGGCTACTTCTTCATAAGGATGATTCTCAAACAGAGCCAGCAGCACTTTCCGCTCATCCTGTGCTACAAATACGGTCTCAATGCGAGTCTCTGGCTCGTGATGCAATATACCTATCTCCCCGGCATAAGGATCCGAACCTTCGCCTGCTTTAAAAGTCCCTGTACCCTCCGCGTTAAAACTGCAGTCACTGTATCCAGAGATGTGTCCTGCCCCGGCGGCAAACAAAGCCAGCCTGAGATCTTCTGCCTGCTCCGTTGGACAGAAGGTAACCAGCTTCTTCAGCAGGCCACCCTTAGGTTTCAAAACCTTCAGATTTTTCAGGCCCAGTCTTTCGCTGATCACCCCATTTACACCATATTTTACATGATCCAGATTGGTGTGTATGGCATACAATGCCAGATTGTGTCTGATGGCCTTTTCCACTACGCGTTCCACATAGGTCTTCCCTGTGAAACTTTTCAAGCCTTTAAAAACAATAGGGTGATGCGTAATGATCAGATTGCAGCCCAAAGCTATCGCTTCATCTACAACCTGTTCGGTACAGTCCAATGCCACCAGCGCTGCATGTACCTCTTGCTCAGGACTCCCGACCAATAATCCGGAATTGTCATAATCCTCCTGGTAGTTTGGCGGAGCAAAGGCCTCCAGGTGTTTAATCAGAATGGATAATCTCATGCCCTAAATTAAGTAAATCTTATTGGATATTGCCAATCTTTACCATTTGAAGGCTCTCAAATACCATTTTCTGATTATACTCAAATGCCAGATTTTTATGGTTGATCAAATCGATGATCGTTCCTATGAAACAAAGACCCACCGTAAAGAAATATAAAATACCCATTCCGATCTGGTTCACCAGGAATCTCGGTAATCCCGGCACAAAAAACCCAAGAATACAGTACAATACCATATCATCCGGATTTCTCCTTTTACTGCTGTAGATCATTAAAAAACCCCTCAGTTGTTGTTCACTAAATCCCGTAGTTGCAGTCTGCAAGTATTGATATTCCTGGGGCGTGATACCCGGCAATGACATAAACGGTGAATCAAACATATCTTTTCTCCTTTTTAATTTTAAATGCTTTTATATTCAATAAAATCAGCTCAACAATTCTGTAAACAATAATCAGCAGCGCTGGTAACCCAAACCAATGGTGTTCCCGGCTTTCTGCAAAATTCCCATGTAGCAGCTGGGTGATGGACCTTCCCAGCCCGCAGCCCGGGCACCAGTCTATGCCCATATTTGCCAGAGGGCAGAGGCTGAAGTGGTGAATATCTCCATGTTCAATTGGTGTTGCCACCCCCAGCATTACTAAAGCTAACGCCCAAAAAATGAGCTCTTTCATGTTGTTCCCATTATATTATAGATCGATTAATAGACATTTTGTTACACCTAAAGCTAATCATAAATATTACATTTGCGTTGTGAACATCCGCGACCTGATCAACAGATACAAAACAGATGAGCGCATTGTAGCAATGGCTAAAGCCCTCAATGCGGGCAAAGTTAACAAACTTCAACTAAAAGGTTTAGTTGGTTCCGCCGATGCGACAGTGGCCATTGCCTCTTATTTTCTATTACATAAGCCTATTCTTTTCGTCCTTCCTGACAGGGAAGAAGCTTCTTATTTCCTCGCCGATCTGGAAAGCATCCTCGATACAGAGGTTCTGCTGTTCCCCTCTTCATTCCGCAAGGCTTTTGATTTTACTCAGGTCGATACCGCCAATGTGCTGGCCCGCGCAGAAGTACTCAACGAGCTTAATCACCATTCAGAATATGGCAAACTGGTGGTCAGCTATCCTGAGGCCCTGGCCGAAAAGGTGATCGACCGCGGTGTACTGGAGAAAAACACCCTGGAAATCAGTCTTGGGGCCAGGCTTGGCATAGAGTTCATCAACGAATTCCTGATCGACTACGATTTTAACCGGACTGATTTTGTTTACGAGCCGGGACAGTTTTCTATCCGCGGCGGTATTGTAGACATCTTCTCCTTTTCCCATGACCTGCCTTACCGCATCGAGTTCTTCGGAGATGACGTGGAAAGCATCCGCACCTTCGAGATTGAGAGTCAGCTCTCTGTAGAGGACGTAAAAACACTAACCATCATCCCCAATGTTCAATCCAAATACCTGACAGAAAACAACATCAGCATACTGGATTACATTGAAAAAGATACTCAGCTCTGGTTTAAGGATGTCGAGTTTACGCTCGATATCATCCGGTCCGGATACAAGAAAGCGGCTGAACTCTGGAAAGCGCTTCCCGCTAAAGAGAAGCAGGAAAATGCTGACTGGATAGACCCAAAATATGGTTTCACAGACGAAAAAATGATGGCCGATACCCTGCATGATTTTGTCCTTGTGGAATATGGCAAACAGTTCTTTTATCAGACCGATCAGGTGTTCCAGTTCGAAACCAAACCACAGCCTTCCTTCAATAAGGACTTTAGCCTGCTGATCCACAACCTGAAGGAGAACGAAAAGCAGCACATACATAATTTCATATTCAGCGCATCTGCCAAGCAGACAGAACGGCTTTATGCTATTCTTGATGACATAGACAAGACCGCAAAGTTTACTCCGGTCAACATCCCGTTAAGAGAAGGCTTTGTTGATCAGCAGCAGCACGTGGCGTTTTATACCGACCATCAGATCTTCGACCGTTTTTACAAGTACAAGCTCAAACGCGGCTACCAGCGCAGTCAGGCCATTACACTGAAAGAACTCCGGGATCTGAAACCCGGAGATTTTGTCACCCATATCGATCATGGCATTGGCAAATATGCCGGGCTGGAAAAAGTAGAAGTAAATGGCAAAACCCAGGAAATGATCCGTTTGGTCTATGCTGACAATGATCTGCTCTACGTCAACATCAACTCCCTGAACCGCATTGCCAAATATAGCGGAAAGGATGGTACCGCACCTAGAATGAACAAGCTTGGCACAGAAGCCTGGGACAAGCTCAAGAAAACCACTAAAAAAAAAGTTAAAGACATAGCGCGTGACCTCATCAAGCTCTATGCCCTGCGTAAAGCCCAGGTAGGCACCGCATTTGATCCCGATGGCTATCTGGAGACCGAACTGGAGGCTTCCTTCATTTACGAAGACACCCCGGACCAGGTCAAGGCTACCAGCGATGTGAAAAAAGATATGGAGGCCCCGCACCCGATGGACAGGCTGGTCTGCGGAGATGTGGGCTTCGGTAAAACCGAGATCGCCATCCGTGCAGCCTTCAAAGCCGTAGCCAATGGCAAGCAAGCCGCAGTACTGGTGCCTACTACTATTCTGGCACTCCAACATTTCAAAACGTTTTCAGCCCGTCTGAAGGACTTTCCCTGCACCGTAGATTACATTAACAGATTCAAATCCAGCAAACAAATTAAGGAAACCCTTTCAAAGGTTGCCGAGGGTAAGGTCGACATTGTGATCGGTACGCACCGGCTGCTCAGTAAAGATGTGAAGTTCAAAGACCTGGGTATCATGATTATTGATGAAGAACAAAAGTTCGGCGTAGGATCCAAAGAAAAATTAAGGGCCCTTAGGGTCAACGTCGATACCCTTACTCTGACCGCAACACCTATTCCCCGTACCCTTCATTTCTCGCTGATGGGTGCAAGAGACTTGTCCATCATGAGCACACCTCCGCCAAACAGACAAGCCGTAAATACAGAATTACATGTATTCAACGATAAGCTGATTCAGGAGGCGATTCAGTATGAACTGGACCGTGGCGGGCAGGTGTTTTTTATACACAACCGTGTAAATGACCTGCCGCAACTTGGTGGACTGATTCAAAAACTCGTTCCCAGGGCAAGAATTGGCATTGCTCACGGTCAGCTTGACGGTGATGCCCTCGAAGACGTCATGCTCGATTTCATCAACGGCGAAAAGGATGTACTCGTAGCTACAACCATCATCGAAGCCGGACTGGACATTCCCAATGCCAATACCATCATCATCAATCACGCCCACATGTTTGGCCTTAGTGACCTCCATCAAATGCGCGGACGCGTAGGCCGCTCCAATAAAAAGGCATTTTGCTATCTGCTCAGCCCACCTTTGAGCACCCTAACCTCCGAAGCCAGAAAACGCCTGAGCGCCATTGAAGAATTCTCTGATCTGGGCAGCGGCTTTAACATTGCCATGCGCGATCTAGATATCCGCGGCAGTGGTAATCTTCTAGGCGCAGAACAAAGTGGTTTCATCGCCGAGATCGGCTTTGAAATGTACCACAAGATCCTCGATGAAGCCATACAGGAATTGAAAGCCGATGAATTTAAAGGCCTCTTTAAAGATGAACCTGAACGGCCATTTGTGACCTTTACACAAATCGATACAGATCTGGAGTTGTACATCCCCGATGACTATGTAACCAATATTACAGAACGCTATAACCTCTATACTGAGCTCAGCAAAATAGAGAACGAAACCCAGCTTAAAGCATTTGAACTATCACTTAAAGATCGTTTTGGACCTGTTCCAAAACCTGTAAAGACCATGCTGAATGTCTTGAGGCTGCAATGGGTAGCCAAAAAGCTGGCATTTGAAAAGATCACCTTCAAGAAGGGAACTTTGAGAGGTTATTTCATTACCGACAAACAAAGTCAGTTCTTTGATTCGGGAATGTTCAATAAAATATTGCATTTTGCACAGATACACCCGCGCCTGTGCAACCTCAAGGAAGTGAAGGACAGTCTCCGCATTGCATTTGACAACCTGAATACCGTAGACGAAGCCGTAGAAATGCTCGAAATGGTAGTCAACTAACTCGGGATCTTTCCATTATAAATCAGTATTATGAATCCTCAATTGCTCCAGGACCTCGTTACCATGCAAATGCCTTTTGGAAAATACAAAGGGCGGATACTCTGCGACCTTCCCGAATCCTATCTCATTTGGTTTCATCAGGAAGGATGGCCTGCTGGCAAACTCGGACAACTCATCGCTACACTCTACGAAATCAAACTTAATGGACTGGAATACCTGCTGCAACCCCTCAAAAACAACAGGCATAGATTATAACCCGGCAAATAACCATTAAGTACAACATGCCTGCAACTTCAAAACAAGAATATAAAATCTCAGGATTTTATTTAGAGCCGGTTTAACGCAGGATCAGATATAGATACGCATATACTACCGGAGCCGCAATCAAAAGCCCGTCAAAACGATCCAGAAAGCCTCCATGACCAGGAAGGAATGTGCCTGAATCCTTGGCATCCAGACTCCGCTTTAGCATCGACTCTACAAGATCTCCTAAAGTACCAAAGCAGCCGATCAGTACGGACATGCCTATCCAGACAAAAACGCCCGTCTCGGTGAACTGCAGCGAGATCAGATACGCCGCCAGTACACTGGTGAATACGCCGCCGAAAAAGCCTTCCCATGATTTTTTTGGCGAATGCCTTTCAAACAATCTCGTCTTGCCAAATTTCATTCCAAATAAATACGCACCCGTGTCATTTGCCCAGAGCATCAGAAGAAAAGACAATGGCAGATGGTAACTGTATTCCGTAGTATTTTGGAGAAACCCCAGGGAAAAGAAAAAGCAGAAAGGAATGGTGACATATACAAAACCAACAAAAGTATAACTGATATTAGCAAAGGGAATCTTTGATTTTTTGTATAACTCACTGATGAAAACGGAAAAGACCAATGGAACCAGCAGGAAGAGGTATTTGGAATCGAACTGCATGAAATGAAATCCAGCTGTCATCAAAAAGATCAGCGCAGCAGCAATCAGAGCGACGTTTCTATGCGGTCTGATCCCTGACGTTTTGATCATTTTGAAGAACTCATAAAGTGCAGCCAGGCTCAGCAGCAGGTAAAATCCGGTAAAGGTGTAAGGTCCCAGAAAAATGGACCCCAGCATGACTATAGTAAAAAAGAAAGCAGTTATTGCTCTTGTCTTCATTTAGTTTGTTTTTTGAAAAATTGAAAGGCGAATATAGTGAGTATAAAGCTCATCAGATAACCATACCAGGCAAAATGAGGTGTATTATCTATTTCAGACCAGGGTTGTTTATGCAACTGCAGGTACCAGACCACACATACCGCATAAACATTATTTAAAAAATGAGCCAGCATAGCATACCACAGATTTCCGCTCCAGAGGTAGATATAACCGAATCCTGCCCCTAAAAGTAACCTCGGTATAAAACCATAAAACTGCATATGTATGGCGCTGAATATAGCTGCTGAAATCCAGATTGCAGCATGAGGATTTCCAAACATTCTGGTAAACGTCCGTTGAACTCCGCCACGGAACATCAGTTCCTCAGCTACGGCAGGCAGCAAAGCGATCATAAAAACATTCAGTAGAAAGTCCCATATTGTTTTCATGGTCAGTAAAGAAATTGTCATTCCCATTGCTTCCTGTTCCTTCCGCTTCATCCATAGCTCTACTGGTCTCAGAAAATCAGGTAATACCATTTTCTGATTCAAAAGAGCAATCCATTCCATCAGCGGCATCGAAATAACCATGATCAGCAGAACCATCAACAACAGATTGATCTGAGGCCGTCTGAAGCTGTAAAACCTTGTCAGGCCTTTCCCTTCATATAAGGCCAGTCCTACCGGAGGAACAAGAAATAATCCCACACTCACGAAGATTTGTGTGATTTTCATGATTCCTGCAAACGACCCTCCTTCTCCGGACAAACCAGACGTATCATCGAGCAGACCCTTTCCATAAACTGCCAGACAGATCAAAAGGGCTAATAAAAGTCCTGCAATTATTCCGCCTATAGCAAATACAAGCAACATCAGGAACTGCATGTAAGCGCTATTTTCTTCTCGTGGCTTTTGTATGAAATTCATTATTTGTAAATATTGTACCTTTGCACTTTGAAATTTGGATTGAAGATAGAAAAATGTCCGTAAAGATAGGAAATATAGATTTGGGTGAGTTCCCTTTATTGCTTGCCCCGATGGAAGACGTGAGTGATCCTCCTTTTCGTTTTGTATGCAAGCAGAGCGGAGTGGACATGATGTATACCGAATTCATTTCATCCGAAGGACTGATCCGGGATGCAGCGAAAAGCCGGGCAAAACTGGATATATTTGAATATGAACGCCCAATAGGCATACAAATCTTTGGCAGTGAAATCGATCACATGCGTGAAGCCACCGAAATTGCCACTCAGGCCGGTCCGGACCTCATGGACATCAATTATGGCTGCCCGGTCAAACAGGTCGCCTGTCGCGGGGCAGGCTCTGCCTTATTGCAGGATATTGACAAAATGGTAGAGATGACCAAAGCCGTTGTTGAGGCCACACATCTGCCTGTGACCGTTAAAACCAGGCTAGGTTGGGATGACAATACAAAAAATATAGAAGAAGTGGCTGAAAGGCTCCAGGACATAGGCATAAAAGCGCTTACCATTCATGGAAGGACCAGGGCACAACTTTATAAAGGCGACGCTGACTGGACATTGATCAGGGAAATAAAACGAAATCCGAGGATAAAAATTCCCATTTTCGGTAATGGTGATGTAGACAGCATCCAGAAAGCCGCGGATTGGAGACTGGAATACGAAATTGACGGAATTATGATAGGTCGTGCCGCTATTGGCTATCCCTGGATTTTCCGGGAGATCAAACATTTTTTCCACACCGGACAAATCCTGCCCCCGCCGACTATCGAAGAACGTGTTTCTATATGCAGGACCCACTTTGATAAGTCTATAGCGTGGAAAGGACCCAAAGTTGGTGTTTTTGAAATGAGGCGTCATTATGCCAACTATTTCAAAGGACTACCTGATTTTAAACCTTACAGAATGCTCCTCGTTAAAGAGGATAACATAGAAATTATAAACAGTATTCTGGACGAAGTGGCAGATAAATATCATAACGTATCACCTGTAGGTGAAATGGCTTGATTTTTGAAAAGTATTTCTTATAATTGATGTTGAAATGGTTACAGCGATCACACAGGGCGTTAAGATCTCAGTAGAAACTACTTATCAGGATGATTATTCCAATCATGGAAATGAGCATTTTATGTTTGCCTACCGCATAAATATTGAAAATCTGACAGATCATACTATACAGCTGAAACGCCGGCAGTGGTTTATTTTTGATTCCAACGGTACCCAGCGTGAAGTAGAAGGAGAGGGTGTAGTGGGTCAACAACCGGTATTACATCCCGGTGATATGCATTCTTATGTTTCAGGTTGTCAGCTATCCACAGATATGGGCAGCATGCGTGGAAATTATCTGATGCAACGTCTTTCTGATGATTCTGAATTCAGTGTTGAAATACCTGAATTTGAACTGGTCGTTCCTTACAGACTAAATTAGCTTTCCTCTTTTATTCCCGGTTTCTTCCAAACAATATCGAGAGGTAATAAATGAGATTAGTCATAGCGCCTAATGCCGCAATGACATAAGTCATAGCGGCCCACCATAAAGCATCTTTTGCCTGTATATGTTCCTCGGAAGTATGTAATACCCCTTTATTATTTTTAAGCCAGTTCAGGGCCCTTCTACTGGCATCAAATTCCACCGGTAAGGTAACAATACTAAAAAGAGTAATCAGGATTAATCCAGCCACTCCAATCGCCAGCACTATAGGATTAAAGGTAAAAGCAATCAGAAATACCCCTATGATCAATACCCATTGCAATAAATTGGAGGTAATACTTACCACAGGCACCATGCTGCTCCTAAAGTTAAGCCAGCTGTAGGATTTAGTGTGCTGAACTGCATGTCCGCACTCATGAGCAGCTACAGCTGCTGCTGCAACACTTCTTCCATAATAAACATCAGTACTTAGATTTACTGTTTTTTCTTCCGGATTATAATGATCAGAAAGTTGTCCGTCTGTACTCATCACCCTCACATCAAATATACCATTGTCATGCAGCATTTTTTCTGCTACTTCCTTTCCCGAAAATCCCGAATTGAGTTGCATCTCTGCATACCTGGCAAACTTGCTTCTAAACCTCCACTGCACATACATGCTAAGGATCAGAACAGGGATTATTAAAATGACATATATTCCCATTATCGTAGTGTATGTTTTTCACATTTATTCAATCAAAAAGTGTTCCCTATTTTTTTTAATCAATCACAAAGATTTAAATTATAGCTTAAACGAAAAACAGAAAGCAATTCCAGTATAAATTACTTGTTTGGAGAAAGTATGGAAGTAGTTTGCTATCCTGTATATTTTTACCGATTTTTGATACAAATATTAGCAATGGAAGTAGCAGTTATCGCATTATTGATCATAATTTTAGTATCATTTATACTTTTCAAGTCCATCAATATACTGAAGGACGATAAGCTTAAACTACAGAAGGATCTTACTGATTTACGTGTACTTCATATGGAGGCACATGGCCAGCTCATTAAAGCACAGGAGACTTTGCTGGCACAGCGTGAAAAACAGGCTCAGCAGGAATTATATATAGCCGATCTCCAGCAGCGTTTTAAACTGGAATTTGAAAATATAGCCAATAAACTGCTGGAAGAAAAATCAGCGCGTTTTACAGAACATAATCGTATACAGATGGATGTCATACTCAATCCACTCAAGGAAAATATCAAAGCTTTTGAGGATAAGGTAGAAAAAGTTTATAAATCTGAATCAGATGAAAGGAATATACTGAAGGGTGTCATCTCCCAGCTAATGGTCCAAAGTAAACAGATCCAGGAAGATGCCAGCAACCTCACCAAAGCACTAAAGGGAGACAGTAAAAAACAGGGCAACTGGGGAGAAGTGATACTGGAACGCATACTCGAAAGATCCGGTTTGGTCAAAGACAGGGAATACCGGCTGCAAGCCAGTTTAACTACAGCCGAGGGGAGCAGAGCGCAGCCCGATGTGATCATAGACCTTCCCGGTGATAAACACATTGTGGTTGATGCAAAGGTATCTCTGGTCGCATATGAGCGAATAGTAAGTGCAGATACTGAAGAGGAGCGTGAACATCATCTTAAACAACATATTCTTTCCATAAAAGCTCATATACATGGGCTTTCAGGAAAAAGTTACCAGGACCTTTACCAGATCAATTCTCCGGATTTTGTCATGCTTTTTATTCCTATTGAATCTTCCTTCGGAATAGCAGTGCAGCAGGATGCCGAACTTTTTAATTATGCCTGGGATAAGAAAGTAGTCATTGTAAGTCCTTCAACTTTACTGGCCACACTAAGGACAATTTCAAGCATATGGAAACAGGAAAGACAAAACAGAAATGTACTGGAAATAGCCAGACTAAGTGGCAGTATGTACGATAAGTTTGTAGGTTTTCTGACCGATATGGACGGATTAGGCCGCAATATAAAACAAAGCCAGGATGCTTATGATAAAGCACTTAACAAGTTATCCACAGGCAGCGGAAACCTTACCAACACTTCAGAAAAGATTAAAAAACTTGGTGCCAAAACCACTAAGCAGATTGACACCAGGTTTCTTGACCCTGAACAGGATTAACTATTTATTGAATGCATTCCAGCCCTGGGCCTTCAGTTCATGCTGCACATTGGATTTAGATACCATACTACATCCCGAATTTTTCTCAGTAATGTGTCCGATGATACTGATATCAACGTCATTTTTAAGTTTACTGTAGTCCGATTGTTTTATAGTAAACAGCAATTCATAGTCTTCACCGCCACTCAATGCACAAACTGTGGGATCAAGACCTAATTCACGTGCAGTTTCATAAGTTACCGGATCTATGGGTATTTTCTCCTCGTACAAAGTACAGCCTTTATCCGATTGCTGGCAAATATGTAAAATTTCCGAAGCCAGGCCATCAGATACATCAATCATGGAAGTAGGTTTTATTTTCATTTGCGCCAGAAGATCTACAATATCTCTTCTTCCTTCCGGTTTTAGCTGTCTTTCAATGATATAGTCCTTACCTTCCAGATCAGGCTGAATATTAGGATTTTCAAGATAAATAAGTTTTTCCCTTTCCAGAATCTGAAGTCCTACATATGCACCGCCCAGGTCTCCAGAAACGCAGATCAGATCACCCTCTTCTGCACCATTTCTATAACATACATCTTCCTTTTCCGCATAACCGATACTGGTTACACTTATGACCAGGCCCTGTTTACTCGTCGAAGTATCTCCCCCGATCAGGTCGATGTTAAATTTATTGCAGGCCAGTTCTATACCCTTATAAATTTCTTCCACTGCCTCCAGCGGAAATTTACTTGATAGACCAATAGATACTGTAATTTGAGTAGCAACACCATTCATCGCATAAATATCGCTTAGATTGACTTGAACGGCTTTATAGCCCAAATGTACCAGCGGTACATAAGCCAGATCAAAATGGATTCCTTCCAGCAAAAGATCCGTAGAGACCAAAATCTGTTTACCATCAAAGTTCAATACGGCAGCATCATCACCTACACCTTTGATACTACTTTCGTGCCTGATTTTGAAATTATCCGTCAGGTGTTTAATCAGTCCAAATTCTCCCAATTCAGCAATATCTGTGCGCTCTTTATTTTCAAACATTATGTTACTCTTTTATAAGGAATTAACAGGGTTATCAACAATTTATTTTCTTGTTTATAACCCCAAACTAGCTGATATTTCCAGCATTCTTTCTATTGGTTTTCTGGCCTCTACAATAATATGAGGAGGCACTGTCACTTCAGGAGTACCATTTTTCATACATAAATATAGTTTTTCCAGCGTATTTCGTTTCATGTAAGGACAATCGTTGCAGGCACAGTTGTTATTCGGTGGTGCCGGAATGAAGGTCTTATGTGGATTTTCCTTTTCCATCTGGTGAATAATACCACTTTCCGTCGCTACAATAAACTCGCTGGCGTCACTGTTCATGGTATATTTCAGTAATCCCGTAGTAGATCCGATATAATCCGCCATTTTTAATACCGCTTCTTCGCATTCCGGATGAGCAATAAACCTGGCATAAGGATGTCTTTCTTTAAGCTTCGTAATCTTTTCTCTGGAGAAAATCTCGTGAACCATGCATGCTCCGTTCCACAGCACAAGGTCTCTGCCTGTTTTTTTAGCTACCCATGCGCCCAGGTTTTTATCCGGACCGAAGATGATCTTTGTATCTTTTGGCAAACTTTCTACAATTTGAACTGCATTTGTCGACGTACAGACTATATCGCTCATGGCTTTCAATTCTGCAGTACAGTTGACATAGGTAATCACTACATGATCAGGATATTTCTCTTTAAATTTCTTAAAAAGATGGGGCGGACAACTGTCTGCCAGTGAACACCCGGCTTTAAAATCCGGAAGTAAAACTTTCTTATCAGGAGACAAGATCTTCGCTGTTTCAGCCATGAAATGTACACCTGCAAAAACAATCACATCTGCTTCTGTTTTCGCAGCTTCCTGAGACAAGCCCAGACTATCACCAATATAATCCGCAATATCCTGTATATCAGGTTCCTGATAATAATGAGCCAGAATAATAGCATTCTTTTCTTTTTTCAATTTTTCAATTTCAGCAAAGAGATCAAGAGTCGGATCGATCTTTTCGTCTACAAAACCTTTTCTATTCAATTCGCTTAAGGTGTCCATCATCAGTTTCTGTTATGAGTTTGAATCTTGTATAAAGGTACGCTGTTTCCACACTTCAATAAATAATAATTAATTTATATAAATAGATTTCTATTGTTTATTAGTGTGTTGGTAATGTGTACAAATTTCTTTTTTTAATGCGATTAACTGAGTTATTAATGATTTACTAACATTAAGATTACATTTTTAATCCAAATATCGTCTGATTTACAACGATATATTAAACACTCCAAAAACTTATCAATGCAGATATGTGTATTAATAACAAGTGTGTAAAAAGTTGATAAACTCTGGAAATAGGCTTAAAAATAACTTAAAATATTGTGTCAAATTACCTTTTTAGCTTAGCTTTAAACAATCAAAAATATTTGTTCTATTTATTTAGACACGAAGTTAACAATACTATCAACGTTGTTAACAAATGTACTGAATCAACACATTTCAATGAGAAAAGTAGATTTTTTAGTTATAGGATCGGGTATTGCCGGTTTGAGCTTTGCATTAAAGGCTGCTAAACACGGTAAGGTTTTAATTGTTACCAAATCGAATGAAGATGAATCCAATACCAAATATGCCCAGGGTGGTGTGGCCGTGGTTGTAGATAAGGATGATTCTTTTGAGAAACATATTGAAGATACTTTGATAGCCGGTGATGGTTTATGTGATGAAAAAATTGTGGAAATAGTTGTAAAAGATGGGCCTCAGCGAATAGAGGAGATCATTGAGTATGGGATAAACTTTGATAAAAATCAGACGGGTGTCTATGATCTTGCGAAGGAGGGGGGACATTCTGAACATCGGGTTTTACACTATAAAGATGTTACCGGATATGAAATAGAGAGTGTCTTACTCAGGCAAATTCATCAGAATTCCAATATAGAGATATTAACACATTACTTTTGCCTGGAGCTGATCACTCAGCATCACCTGGGTATACATGTTGATAAAAGTACAGAAGATATTAACTGTTATGGTATATATGCCTTTAATACAGAGCTTAACGATGTGGAAAAGATTCTGGCAAATGTAACTATTATGGCGTCTGGGGGTGCAGGACATATTTATTCTAGTACAACTAACCCAGTTATTGCTACAGGTGACGGAATGGCGATGGTATATCGTGCAAAAGGTAAACTGAGGAATATGGAATTCATTCAGTTTCATCCCACGGCACTTTATCATCCTGGGGAGTATCCGGCATTTCTGATTTCTGAAGCTGTTCGTGGATTTGGCGGTGTACTGAAAAGAAAGAACGGTGAAGAATTCATGTATGAATACGATAAACGTGGTTCTTTGGCTTCCAGAGATATTGTAGCCAGGGCAATTGATTCAGAGATGAAAAAATCCGGGGAAGATTTTGTATATCTGGACATCAGGAACAGAAAAAAAGCGGATATCCTTGCTCATTTTCCTAATATTTATGCAAAATGTTTATCTATAGGCATAGATATGACAAAAGATTTGATTCCGGTAACTCCTGCCGCTCATTATATGTGTGGAGGAATACTGGTAGATGAATACGGAAGATCATCCATAAGAAATCTGTATGCAGTAGGAGAGTGTTCATCAACTGGATTACATGGAGCTAATCGTCTGGCTTCCAATTCCTTGTTAGAAGCTCCTGTGTTTGCACACCGCATTTATGAACATGCAGTTGCAAATTACAAAAACAACATTATACCTGACCATATCCCGGATTGGAATGATCATGGCGTAATCCAGTCCAATGAAGATATATTGGTGACGCATAATTTGCGGGAAACTCAGAAGCTTATGAGTGATTATGTAGGTATAGTACGTTCTGATTTCAGGTTGGAACGAGCGATGAGAAGATTATATTTGCTGCACCAGGAAACGGAAGAATTTTATAAGGCAAATAGGGTTTCAGTAAAATTGTGTGAATTACGGAATGTTATCCAGGTTGCTTTTGTAGTCATCAAATCGGCGATGGCGCGTAAGGAGAGCAGAGGATTGCATTACACGACAGATTATCCAAAGCATGCAGAACAATTAACAGATACAATTTTTTGATATGGCAGTAATTTTACCGGTGAAAGGCGTGTATCCGAAATGGGATGACAATTGTTTTATCGCACCAAACGCAACAATAGTAGGAGAGGTGCTGATGGGAAAGAATTGTTCTGTTTGGTTTAATGCGGTGATCAGGGGAGATGTAAATCGTATTACTATTGGGGACGATACCAATATTCAGGACGGAGCAGTGATCCATGCCACCTATTTAAAGGCGGCTACTGTAATAGGGAACAGGGTTTCAGTAGGACATAATGCGATTGTACACGGCTGCACACTTAAAAATCATGTTCTCGTAGGTATGGGTGCCATCATCATGGATAATGCAGTAGTAGAAGATTATACGATTATAGCCGCTGGTAGTGTGGTATTGGAAAATACACATTGCGAAAGTGGCTTTATTTATGCCGGTACACCTGCAAAAAAAATAAAGCCCATTACTGATGAGCAAAGGGCTTTACTGAATAAACTTCCGGATAATTATATCATGTATTCTGATTGGTTCAGATAATTATTTTTCAGGTTCTTTGGGTACGGTTATGGTTTCATTCCGTTCCCAAAGTGCTCTGATAGATAGTTCTTTAGGTTCCGTCCAGATTTTTTCGGGCTGAAGTCTTTCTGTTACATTTCCAGTGTCCCAAACCCCGTTTTTATTGGTATCATAAGTTATTCTGATGAAATATTTTCCAGCTTTATAGTTGCTGAAAGTAACAGCCGTATCCCTGGTCACGACAAGAGCGTTTACCACAGCTTTGTTTTCATTCACGACTTCGAGGATATAGCTTTTCTCCTTTTCTGGCGTCACTATTTTTACTTTTAGTGTACCGTAGTTATCCTTGCCGGCGAGTTGGAAATTAGTAGTATAGTCTTTATTCTTGGTATTGAAAATAGCCGTAAATGTTCCTGCACCCAGTTTCAAATCGTAGTTTTTCTTAACCTTCCATGGATATTTTATGGAATAAGAAAGAAAATCTAAACTGTCTTTCAGTAAGCTGAAATTGGTAATAGGAATGGAATCTTCCAGCAGTACAATTTTGGTCGCATCTGTACTTTCTATAGGCAAGTTAGAATACAATTTGAACGGTTTGTTGGGATTAATAAAACTTCCCTCTTTGTTGTCCGTGAGGATTAAATTCCTGGTATAGGTTTCTTTTTTCCCTCGTGTAATAGTAGTGGTTTGCAGTAATTTACCATCGTCCTTTATGCTGATTTTTGTAGAATCAAAGCTCAGATCAGTAAGCCAGACTTTTAAGGAATCGTTGCTTTTACTGAATCGGAATTTCTTTGAAGTATCCAGAGCAGGTGGATCCATGACCACTATTTCAGGCTTGTTTAGTTTTTGATTGAATACAAATGTAATTACACCGTCATTGCTCAGTTTCTTGTCGAGAATTCTGAAGGCGATTGCCCTTTCTTTGAAAATTTTCATATTCATACTGTCCAGATTGTGCTTGAGGACAACAGAATCTTTTATAAATCCTATTTCATCACTGCTTTGCGTATAGATTTTATCTCCGTTTTTATCTTTTATGACATATATTTTATAGGTATCTTCTCTTAAATTGTTCAGACTGTAATTTCCGCTGCTGTCAGTCATGGTATAAATAGCTGGTTTACCTTTTCCAAGAAGCGTGTCTTTGTTAAGAGGAAGAATAAAAGCCATGGCATCCAATTCGGGAAGACCCGTTAGGGAATTGGTGATGCGACCCCTTATACTTAAGGAATCCAGCTTTGGTCCGGTCGCAAAAACATAAGTAAGATTTTTTGCAATATTACTCTCATTAACATCGGCGATTGCTTTTCCAAAATTTAAGGTATACGTTGTATTTTTTTCAAGGGTATCAGGAAAAGTAATTTCGAGTTTTTTTCCTTTTTTCTTCAGAACCGGTGGTCTTTCCATTTCTGGCGAAATGGAGAACTCCTTGAATTCATTTTCAATTTTGAAATATTCATCAAACTCAATGGTCACTTTTTCCGCCTTGAAATTAGTTGACTTATTTTCAGGAGTCATTTTTAAAACTTCAGGAGGTTTGGTATCTCTCGGCCCTCCCTGAGGCTGCTGTATACTTGCACAACCGTAGAATAGGGCTATTGCAAAGATTGCCGTAATAAAATGCTGTGAAATTAGGTTGATCTTAATTTTAGCCATTTATATGCGCTGTATTAAATTTATAACCATTTTCAAATGATAATATTAAAACTTTTTGAAAATGCCTTGTATAGCTTTTAATGAAGCCGTTATTTTTCATTCAGATTTTAGTGTAATTAATTGTTTTTCAGTTATTTATGATTATTTGCTAATATGGACCATTAAAACGGAGATATCTGAAGGTGAAACACCGGAAATCCGGGATGCCTGCCCAAGAGTTCTTGGTTTTATTTTCAGTAATTTCTCACGGGCTTCTTTTGATAAAGATACGAGTTGTGAATAATCAAAATTAGGATTGATATCCTTATCTTCCATTTTTTGCATTTTATTTACAATCTCCTGCTCTTTTTCAAAATAGCTCTCATATTTGATTTTGATCTCTGCCTGCTCTATGGTCTCCTTGTCGAATGCGTTTAAGAATTCGTTAAATAGATTACTTACAGTTCTGATGTGTGGAATGTCAACTTGCGGTCTGCTGAGCAGGCTGAATATTTTTACATTTTGACTGAGCGGACTGGTTCCCAAACTTTCCAGTAATTCATTTGCTTGGCTCATTTCTATCCCTTGTTTTTTTGCAAAAGCCACAATGGCATCAGAATTGGATACTTTATGATTTACAATTTCCATTCTTTCTTCACTGATGAGTCCGAGCTGGTAACCAATAGGGGAGAGGCGGATGTCGGCATTATCCTGTCTTAATAAAAGTCTGTGTTCTGCCCTGGAGGTGAACATACGATACGGTTCTTCGGTACCTTTTGTAACCAGGTCATCAATTAAAACACCAATGTAAGATTCAGATCTTTTCATGATTAGTTCGTGTTTGTCAAATACCTTTTGGTGCGCATTGATTCCTGCGATAAAACCCTGACTAGCAGCCTCTTCGTATCCAGTAGTGCCATTTATCTGCCCGGCAAAGAACAAATTACTGATGAGTTTGGTTTCGAGAGTTAAAGACAATTGTGTAGGTGGAAAATAGTCGTATTCAATGGCATAACCTGGCCTGAACATCTTAGCATTTTCAAATCCTGGAATTTGTATCAGCGCTTTATACTGAACATCTTCAGGTAAAGAAGTAGAGAATCCATTGACATATATCTCACAAGTATCCCAGCCTTCTGGTTCTACGAAGATTTGATGACGTTCCCGTTCAGCAAAACGGTTGATTTTATCTTCAATCGAAGGGCAATACCTTGGGCCCAAACCCTTAATTCTACCAGTAAACATAGGTGATCTTTCAAAACCCTCCTTTAATGTTTCGTGGACATTCAGATTGGTGTAGGTAATCCAGCAGCACCGCTGATCTTTGGGACGGGCTACGTTGGTATAAGAAAAACGTCCGGGATTTTCGTCTCCCCACTGTTCTTCCATCAGGGAATAATTCAGGGAGCGACCATCCACGCGTGGGGGAGTACCGGTTTTCATCCGACCAGCTTCGAAGCCGATTTCCGTTAATTGTTCCGTAATTCCAGTAGCCGCTTTCTCGCCGGTACGACCTCCGCCAAATTTCTTTTCACCGATATGTATTACTCCATTCAGAAAAGTACCATTTGTTAGTACAACAGATTTTGCTTTTATTTCAACTCCGATAGAAGTTTTTACACCAACTACTGTATTGTTTTTGATAATCAAACTACTGACCATATCCTGCCAAAAATCTACATTTGGTGTTCTTTCAAGTGCTAATCTCCATTCTTCAGCAAACCTTTTCCTGTCATTTTGACTTCGTGGACTCCACATCGCCGGACCTTTGGAGAGGTTAAGCATGCGGAATTGCAGTGTGGTTTTGTCGCTGATGATTCCAGAGTAACCACCCATAGCATCAATTTCGCGAACGATTTGCCCTTTCGCTACTCCCCCCATAGCGGGATTGCAACTCATTTGAGCGATAGTTTCCATGTTCATAGTAACAAGCAAAACAGAGGATCCAAGGTTTGCTGCCGCTGCTGCTGCCTCACATCCCGCGTGGCCAGCACCTACCACTATCACATCATATTCTTTAAACATTCGATTTATTTTTTAGATGTTCCACGTGGAACAGATGAGTGCGAAGCACTCCGTTTCACGTGGAACATTTGTTTTTTTATTGGGTTGACGGATAAATAATCTAACATCTAGCCTGCAAATTTACTTTTCTGAAAGCTCAAGCCAGCGCATTGTCGCGTCATCCATCTGTAATTTATTGGCTTCAAGTTTCTTTGTCACTTCCTGGATTTCCATATAGTCTGAGCTCTTTATACTTAATAACAGTTCAGTGAGCTGTGTTATGGATTTTTCCAGTTCGGATATTTGGATTTCCAGATCCTCCAATTCCTTTTGGTCTTTATAACTGAGTTTCTTTTGTGCAGCCGGGGTAGGGGCATTAGCTGGGTTTTCCTTTTTTCTCGCTTCCGGTTTTTCCTTCGCTGCATCCAGACTGATTCTGTACTCTGAATAATTCCCATTGTATATGGTCACTTCGCCGGTTCCTTCCATAATGAAAAGCTGCTCGCTCATTTTGTCCAGCAGGTACCTGTCGTGAGAAACCAGTATTAATACGCCAGGAAAATTCTCAAGAAACTCTTCTAAAACATTTAGCGTGTCTATGTCCAGATCATTTGTTGGCTCATCCAGAATCAGGAAATTTGGATTTTGCATTAAAACCTTCATCAGGTGCAAACGTTTCTTTTCTCCACCACTTAGTTTCTCTACCATGCCGTGTTGTTTCTTTGGCGGAAACAAAAACAGGGTTAGGAGTTGTGAAGCAGAAATGGTAGAACCATCAGCCATCTTGATGTATTCTGCATCTGATTTTACAATATCAATTACTCTTTCCTTTTCATTGAAAGCAAGACCGCCTTGTTTGTAATAACCATAAACAGTAGTGTCTCCTGTGCTCACTTTTCCTTTTCCCGGAGACAGTGCTCCGGTAATGATGTTGAGCAGGGTAGACTTACCCGTACCATTTTTCCCGGCTAAACCAATTCTGTCTGCTTTCTTAAAAGTATAGCTGAAATCGTTGATGATTTTCTTCTCATCAAAATGCTGACCAATGTGATCCAATTCAAGAATCTTATTTCCTTGCCTGGACATTTTAACGTTTAGTGTAATACTCTGATTATCAGTTCTTTGTTTGGTTTTGTTGTCTAAATCATAGAAAGCGTCTATCCTTGCCTGAGACTTCGTAGTACGGGCCTGTGGCATTCTCCGCATCCATTCCAGTTCTTTCTTCAGGAGGTTCTTGTTCTTTTGGAAAGTGCTTTCATCCGAGGCCTCCCTTTCAGATTTCTTTTCCAGGAAATACGCATAGTTGCCATTGTAATTGTAAATCTTTCCTCTGTCCAGTTCCACGATAGTGTTGCAGACATTGTCCAGAAAATACCTGTCGTGCGTAACCAGCAAAATGGTTTTATTTCCTGAGGTCAGCAGTTTCTCCAGCCATTCAATCGTATCAATATCCAAATGATTGGTTGGTTCGTCCAGGACATAGATTTCAGGATCCTCTATCAGCAATTTAGCCAGGGCCAGTCGTTTCTTTTGACCACCAGATAAAGTAGAGATCTGTTGCTGCAAATGATTAATGCCCATTCGGCTCAGGATCGTTTTGATCTCATGTTCATACTCCCATGCATTGTGTTCGCTCAGCTCTTCATACAGCCGGTTGAGTGTTTTCTCGTCCGGATCAGGATTTTCTATAAGCTCTTCATATTCCTTGATCAGCTGCTGCTGTTTGTTTTCAAGAGAGAAGATGAAATCGCTGATGGAATAACCTTCAGGAAAGGAAGGTTCCTGGTCTAGGAATCCGATCTTTACAAATTTGTTCTTTACGATTTTGCCCTCCAGAGGGGAAAATCTTTCGGCTAATAGTTTTAAAAGGGTACTTTTCCCGGCTCCGTTGATTCCAACCAACGCTACGCGCTGACCGGTCTGGATGCCCAGTGTAAGATTTTTAAATAGCCATTCGTCGTTGTAAGCATGGCCTAAGTTTTCGGCTGCAATTAATGTGCTCAAAGTCTGTGTATAAACGAGATTATAGATAAGAAATTACTACAAAAGTAATCAATAAATCTTAGCTATCAGACTTAACCGTTTTACAGCAGGGAAAGGTAGTGGTCTTCCTTAGCAGTCATCCGCAGTTTTGCAGTTTTCGTTTTGTCTTTATAGCCCAGCAGATGCAAGGTTCCGTGGATCATTACCCTGCACAATTCCTCTGCAACAGCAACCCTTAAATCCGCCGCATTTTCTTTGATCCGCTCAATGCTGATGAAAATATCTCCGTTAATCGATTTAAGGCGCTCTGAGTTGTCGAAAGTGATCACGTCGGTATAGGTGTCATGATCGAGGAATTGTTGGTTCATATGCAGTAAATATTCGTCTGAGCACAAAATAAAGTTCAGCTCATCAAGTTCATAACCCTCAGATAAAATGGTGGCATTCATCCAGGTTCGGATCAGGGTTTTGTTTTTTATGGTATAATTTACGTCTTCAAGAAAGAAATTCACTGCAGGTTTGGCCATTCCGATAAAAATTATGGAGTCGAATTTAGCAATTTAAAATATTCGGCAATTTTATTTTTGTAATAGTCATTCATACCCGGGGGAAGTTTCTGAAGCCACTCCGTCTCCGTTAGCCGGCTTTTTTTGAACTGATCCAGCATCTGTTTGTAGGAAGGAGGGAAGTCCTTAGCGGCTTTAGCCTCTCTTTTAGTATCTTGTTCCTGCTCCCTCTCCGCATGCTCTGCATCAAGCAGCTTCATGAGCAGGTTCTTTTGCCGGTTCATCGTTTCCTGTTCCAGCTTTTTATTGACAAGATCATTTTCAGTAGCCTTCATGTCCTTGATGGTCTGGTTCAGATTGCCGAGACCTCCTTTTCCATCCTTATTGTCCTCCCGGTTTATTTTTTCCAGCGCCTCCCTGATCATCTGCTGCTGCTGAGCCATCTTCGCAAACTCCTGGCTCATCTGTCCCTTTGAAACAGTACCGGAATTACTGGTTTTTTGCATCTGCTCCCTTGCCTTTTGCATGTTCTGATTGAGTTGCTGCTGCATTTGCTGAAGCTGCTTCATGCTGCCCTTTGAACTGCCGCCGCTGCCTCCGCCTTTAGCGTTCCTCATGTTTTTCTGCAACTGCTCCAGCGCCTCATTCAGCATTAAGGACAAATTGTTTACAGAAGTCATGGTATATTGCTGATTCCTGCCTGCAGCCGCAGTATTCCTGTCACCCAGGCTCTCTATACTTTTATCAATATTGAAATTGATCTTTTGCATCTCTTCATTTACTGTGGATTCAATCTGAGGAACCCTTTTACTGAGTGAAAACAAACTATCCGCAATGGTTTTCATGTTGTCCTTAATGTCCCGTTGTTTCTGAACCAGGCCAGTATAAAGCGGATCGCTGCTGTTTAAATTCTTCAGACTCAGCATCACCTTTTCCTGATCAAAAGAAGTATTCAATAAATTTTCCAGCAACTGACGCAGCTCGGCTGCATTCAGATTGGTTTCCATCTGTTCAGACTGCTGCTGCATATCCTCCATTTGCTTAGCCATCTGCTCCATCTGTTCACCAGCTTTCTGCTGACTTTCAGCAGCCTCTTTTTTCTTATCCTGATCCAGCTTATTTTCACTTTCCTTCTGCTGCTGCTGAATGTTCTGGCTCTCTTTTTCAGGAGTTTTAAATGACCCGGGTCTTTCCAGTTCCTGATTCTTTTCTTCCAGTTTTTTCAACTCCTCCTTCAGCTCCGAAAATTCAGCAGACAATTTTTTCTGCTCTTCTTTGAGTCCGGCAGGATTCGCTCCAGGCTTATTGCTCTCTTTCGCCAGCTCCTTTTGTTCCTTTGCCAGTGCACTGAGCCTTTCAATATTGTTTTTCAGATTTTGCTCAAACTCCAGCTGTTTGTAAAGCTCGAGTATACGGTCCAGTTCATTTTTCAGAGACTTATTATCCATTTGCATTTTAGACAACTCATTCTGTGTCTGATCTTTGTTGTTTTGCTCCATCAGATTTTGAAGCTTTTCCAGTAATTCTTTCGTTTTATTGTCCAGTACATTGTTAAACAGATTATCGATCTGTTTTTGTTTGTCCAGCATTTCCTCCTTCAGCGCATTGTTTTCCTCTTTCTCCAGCGTATTTTTCTCATTCTGCTTTTTGATCTCCTTTACCGTTTCTTCCAGCTTTTTCTGTTTATCCAGCAGCTGCTCTATCTGCTTTTTGTCATCAAAAGACAACTGTTTCTTGTCCAAAAGTGTTTCACCCAGCTTCTTGCTTTCCTTTTCTACGGTTGCGGCCAGCTTAATTGCCTTGTCCATTTGCTGTTTCAGCGAAGAGCTGCCTTCATTTAATTTCTCGGCAATCTGCTGAGGAGTGGGGGCTTCGAAGAGCTTAATCTCAGATTTGGCACTTTTAGGGCCATTAACGCCATCATTATCCAATACTTCAAAATAATAAGTCAATTTTTGACCGGGTTTTAATGCGGCTTCATTCAGGTTCCAGAGAAAGAAGAAAGCATCTTCCCGCTGATCCTTTTTTAAACCCAGGGTCTTCGTAATTTCCTTCAGTTGTTTTTCGCCCTCTTTAACCTGGTATCGGAATTTCAGCGCAGTAAACCCATGATCATCCGAGATCTTTCCTGAAAAATACAGGGATTTGCTGCTCAGGGAATCAGGACTTTCCGTAACCGATATTACCGGAAAGCCGTCCTTCACCACACTGATCTGGTGTGATACGGAGTCTTTGCTGTTGATAAAGTCGTTTGCAGGAACGATCTGGTAAAGCGCATTATCCCTTAAAGCAGAACTAAAACGGAAGGTATTGTTCTCTGCAGACAACAAATGAGACTTACCATTGAGTGTAAAGGTCAGCCTGCTGCTGTTTTCTGTGTTCAGTTGCCAGGAAACCCGGGTCCCTTCCGGTAAAACCAGGTCGCCGGCATTCTTTACAACTTCCTGTTTTTTCTGAAGATAATCGGGGAATTGAAGGGTTGCGGTAACGTTCAGGACAGAAGGCCTCGGTCTTACCGAAATCAGGTGCCCGGCAGAATTAAAACCGGAAGCAGAAAAGAAGATTTTCTTGTCCTTTTGCAGATTCTTAAAAGTATAGCTGAATCGGGTATTGTTCTCTTTCTCCAGTTTGTACGTGTAAGTCCCGTCAGAAACATAAACATCCTGAGGGATTTTATCCCCCTTCAATCTGAGCTTTAGTGTAACATCCTCTCCCTGGGAAACCAGCAGATTATTGGTCAGCAACTCGAAAGAAAAGGGTGCTTTAGGAAGAATGACTTTATCATACTGAACAAATCCTGATGTGCCTTCCCGGAGAATAGAGGGTGCAATAACCGCAATGAGAATGATCACTGATAAAGGCATCAGCAGATACTTAATGTATTTTCTGTTCTGGTCCAGACGAATAGCACTCGTAAAAGGGATAGGTTTCAACTCCATGATCTTTTGATCAATGCCTGCCAGGATCAGGTTGCTGTTAGAAGGATGCTGATCAGCCAGGGCCTTCAGCTGAAGGGTATTGAGCAGTTTATCCTTTACATTGAAAAAATGTTCGCCGATCAGTACGGAAGCCTCTTCGATACTCAGGTTCCGGTTCAGTTTAAAATAAGAAAGCGCCGGGAGGATCATCCAAAAGCAAATGCTGGCCAAAGCGATCACCACAAAAGAGAAAAACAGAATGGTTTTAAAAATTACCCCTGGATTTGAATAATAAACTAACAGAAACAGTACGAGATACAAGGCCAGCAGCAGTGCGGCAGTATAAATACTTCCCCTTAAAAGTTTATTGAGATAAAACTTTTGTGTGAACTCATTAACTTTAGAAATTAGAAGGTCGTAATTGCTTTTCATTAAGGCACAGAATGGGTAATAAAGTTAAAAAATAACTTTAAGAATATATTTATATAATTAATAAACGGGTATTTTAGAAAAAAGTATTTTTATGAGACCTTCAATTATAGCCATTTCTTTAATGGTTTTATTTTCAAACGGAACTAAACCTGAAACCATGGATATTACCGCAAAAGCTTCCTGGAATAAGAATGTCGTGATTGCGCACCGGGGTGCCTGGAAGAAAAACGCGCTGCCCGAAAACTCCATTGCATCGCTCAAAGAAGCCATCAGACTGGGCTGTTATGGATCTGAATTTGATGTTCATATGAGTAGTGACAGCATTTTGGTCATCAACCATGATGCTGAGTTTTTAGGCCTGCCCATTGCCAAACAGACCTATCAGGAGCTGCTCACGAAAAAGCACCCTAACGGCGAAAGCATTCCGACCCTTGAAGCCTATTTAAAAGAAGGCATCAGCCAAAAAGGGACCAAACTCATTCTGGAGCTGAAACCCTCGAATATCAGCACAGAAAGAGACCTGCAGATGACCACTAAAGCAGTCGCGATGGTGAAAAAGCTAAAAGCCACAGCATGGGTTGATTACATCAGCTTTAGCTATGACATACTCAGACAGGTAAAAGTATTGCAGCCAAAAGGCAATGTGGCTTATCTGGCCGGAGACGTTACGCTGGAAAAACTAAAGGAGGATAAATTCTACGGCGCAGACTATCACTTAAGCGTGTATCAGAAAGGAGAGTGGTTTGTCAAAGCAAAAGAACTTGGCCTGACCATCAATGCCTGGACCGTGAACAAGAAAGAAGATATGAACTGGCTGCTGGACAATAAAGCGGACTTCATCACTACTAATGAACCGGAACTGCTGCTGGAAACCATCGCAGACCGGAAAAAGAACTAAAAGGGACTAAAACAAAAAAGCATCGCAGTTGTGCTGCGATGCTGTACAATTATGTTTTTAATAATCTAGATTACTTTAACATTAATCGCATTCAACCCTTTTTTGCCGCTTTCAACGTCATACTCAACTTTATCGTTTTCACGAATTTCGTCGATAAGGCCTGTTGAATGTACAAAGATTTCGCTATCTCCGTTTGCAGGGATGATGAATCCGAAACCTTTAGTTACATTAAAAAATTTTACTGTTCCTTCTTGCATTGTATTATTTATTAAAAAATTAAGTGTGCAATGTACATATTATTTTTTAATAAATGCAAATGCTTCATCTTTTGATAAATATAAAATTCAAACACCTTAATTATTGCCTTTTTTGCCGACGACAATCAGGTTTATTTCACTGGGATGCTGAATTCCAAGGGTCGTTCCCGGGCTTATTTTCAGCAGATTCTGCAAATAAACATCAATAATGGCCTGAAGCGTCTTCGTGCGGGCTGCCCGGTGTTCAGGGATCACATTCTCAAATTTACCGAGATGAATCTTGCCCTTGCTGTCCACAACCGCAGAAAATTCGAATCCAAAATCCTTATAGGCCTTAGAAATCTCAATGCGGTACCGGGGAAACATATAATCATAGATGGTAATCCCCATAACCGGGTCAGAATCATCCTTTTTCTCCACTTTGATCATGTTGCTCAGCGGTGTGAATTTAACTGGCACACGAGCGGCGAAAGCACTGTCCGCATTTGCCGGATTTCGGTCCGCACGCTCAGTCAGTTTCCTGATGTAGGCCGAGTCGCGTGCTGTAGGACGTTGCAACAGGCCTAATGTGGTCTTTAATTTCTTCTCAATGACTTCTTTGGTATACAGGGTCATGTGGACATCAGACATCATATCGTGCGAGATCTCTTTCCCTTTTACATGCAGGCGCTGAAACTGCAGACTGTCCTTGCTGATCTTTTTGATCCTGAAGTAATTCTTGGCAAAATTGTACACATCACCATGGTCATAAGTGATAAAGAAAGGGAACATTGTTTTCCGTTCCGGACTGTAAACCATGATCGTATCATTCGATTTGAACTTTATCTCCCAGGAAGGCTCCTGCTGAAATCCCATTTCGTTAAAAGAAAGCCCATTGCTGAACCTTCGTTTGCCTTCATAAAAGGTAATGTTTTTAATCTTCTCGAATTCCAGCCTGCCGGAGGGTATTTTTTTGTTTTCCTTTTCGGAACTGCTGCAGCTGCTTAAAAATAAAAGGGAACTAAATAAAATATTTAGAAAAGAGATCTTATTCATTTTTTAGTTGTGGTCGTGTCTTTATGTTTCTTTTTTAGCAGGATCACATTGGCAACTTTCCTTTCGCCTTCGTGATCCCAGAGTTTATTGTCTGCCGGATAATTCACTATACCGTTTCCGGCAAAGTTCTTTACCCATAAGGTAGTCGAGCCGCCGCCATCCAGATTTATGGAGCTCGTGCAGCCCAGCCATTTCATGATTTTACGCAATTCAAACAAGCTCATGCCTGCGGACCGGGCGTTTCTGCCATCCACCGTTAGCAGAATGACCTTGCCATCCGCCTTAATGCCAACAGCCGTCCGGGGGTGTCTGCTCACATTAAACGAAGAACTGTCCAGCATTTCTGCCATGCTGTTCAAACAGAGCAGAGGACCGGTAACCATTACGTTTTCAGCGCGTAGGTTTCTTTCCCAGTCTGCCGAGCCATCCCATTTGTTTAACGATAACCTGCCATCCCGTATTACAATGGCGGCCTGCTGGTGTGAAGCCCGGCCTCCATGATCCGGCCTGGTTTCATTGATCACTGCGCCTTTCACCTGTACAAAGTCAACAGAGCCCCCGTTTTTGATATCAAAAAAGGTTCCGTTAATGGCCGCTATCGCATTTGCAGACCGCCCAAAGGCACTCGTTGGTTTCAATATGGAAACTTCAGCACCCACTTCCAGAACAGGTCCGCGGCCTTTATTTCCGGTTTCCAGGTAACTGATGTTCTGATTTGAGGCAAACAATTCGCCGGCCTCAAAATGATGCATGATCAGCTTTGACTTCCCCGCAACCCGCTTTTTCGTCCATTTGGCAGTTACAAATGCAATGGAATCTGTATTTTGTGAAAGTGCAGCGAACCCATAAAATACAAGCAGGAAGAGAATAAAAGGTCTTTTGAACATCGGGAGCTAAAATTAAAGATTTATATCCGTTTCTTCAACTTTATCATTTTGACAATGAGTTCTCCAGCCCTGTTCAGCGACAGGTATACAGGCCTTCCGTCACCTGACTTCAGAAGCCTGCTGAGCTCATCGAGGGTCAGGCTTCCCGCTTTTGAAAAATTAACAGTCAGAATCTCATCACCGGCCTTTATTCCGGCTTCATCAGCAGGCGAACCCTGCTCAACCCGGTTTACAAAAAAGCGATTTTTAACATCCTCCACATACAGTTCAATTCCGGACATATCATGCTCAAAAGGACGTTTAAACATATTGTTCGCTTTCAGATACACCGCCGAATCGGCGTAATCAAAAGTGACACTGAAGCGGGTGAGGATTTCCGCACCCAAATTGCCGTTTCTGTTTGACAGATAGGTCTTTATTGCCACAGCATTGTACCTGGGATAAGAGCTGAGTACATTCTTAAAACTAAAATTTCCGATCTGCAGGAACGAAGTCCGGCCCAGACTCCCGCTGATGGGCCCGCCCAGACCTATTCCGAGATTTGCCTTGATGCTGTTGGCCGGAACAGGAAATGGATTTTCTTTAAGGGTCTCCAGCGAAAGCGCATGACTGGCCCCGTTATCAATCAGCACTTTCAGCTTTAACTTCCCCAGCTCCGGAGACAGGACATCAATATTCACATAAGGCTTATAATTGATCAGGGTTAAAGGGATTCTTTCACCCTTTATCTTAGCCCGGGTTTCTGCGGTAGAAAACAACAGTCTTTTAGTGGAATAGTTGATCCTGACAATGAAACTTCTGAAGAAATAATAGCCCAGCAGACCGGAAATTTTTACACCAACAAAATTAGACAAACTCAGCAGATCTTCTTTCAGTATTGCCGTTGGGAGATAACTGATCTCCGCCTTACCGACGCTGGCAGAAACCTCATTAGACAGCAGAGCATTTATTTCAGGTCCGTCACCAAGACCACTGATCTTGATCGGACGCAGCTTTTTCCGGCTCAGGTCCTGTGCAATCACCGAGTCGGTTACAATCATCGGGCCCACCCCGGTATCCAGGATAAAATTATACGGACCTTTTCCATTGACATAAACCGGAATGATCACCAGGTTTCTGATCAGCAGAAAGGATAAGCCCTGTTTTTTTCGCTTTCCGCTAAATCGGAATTCCTGCGCTGAACCATTATTTAGCATAGTGCAAAGCAAGACTACTGCCAGTAGTACCAGTCTGAACAGGAAGAAATTAGCAGCTCGCATAAAGGATCGTTAAACTAATTTAATAAATTAGCAAAAGACTATGAATAAATGTATCACTAATAAAAGGATCCTGACCGGATTAAGTCTCCTTTGCCTGTATATTTTTTTGCAGGGCTGTGCTGTAGACAAACAGGTTTCGGCAAACATCGCCAGCAGCCTTAAAAAATCCCGGGTCTTAAAGCAGCATTACGTTGGCCTTTCCGTATATAGCCTTTCTGAAAGAAAGATGGTGTACCAGCAAAATGCCGACAGGTATTTTACCCCTGCTTCCAACACCAAGTTATTTACTTTCTATGGGGGACTTAAGATGATCAAAGACAGGATACCCGCATTGCGTTACATCGAAAAAGGCGATTCCCTGATCTTCTGGGGCACCGGAGATCCCTCATTTTTGCAGACAAAATTAAAAGGTACGGCCGCTTATGACCTGCTCAGGCAAAGCAAAAAACAATTGTTCTTTGCACCCGGAAGGTATTCCGGTGGTTTTTATGGAAAAGGCTGGGCCTGGGACGATTACAACGATTACTATCAGGCAGAGATCAATGAACTGCCCGTAATGGACAACCTGGTCTCTGTTGTCAGCAAAAATGGAAATCTTTCTGTTTCTCCGCCCCCGTTTAAAAACAGTTTTACGACAGATTCCTCCAGTCAGGGGGCTTTTCTCGTGATCCGTGATTTCAACGGAAATGCCTTTCATCACCCGGCTTCAACCCCTCCGGATGGTTATGAGCAACAGATTCCCTATAAAGTTGACACCAAAACAACACTCGCCCTTCTTGCAGACACCCTTAAGAAAACAATAAACCTGATCAGCATGAAAATGCCCGCTGACGCCAAAACCATTTACGGCGCGGAAAGAGACAGTGTGCTCAAAGAAATGATGCTGCCGAGTGATAATTTTATTGCCGAGCAGCTGTTACTGGTCTATTCAGACCAGCTCGGGCAGGAGCTCAGCAGCGAAAAAGCCATCACCTATATTAAAACCCATTACCTGAGTCCTCTGCCCGACAAGCCGGTCTGGATCGACGGATCCGGACTTTCAAGGTATAATCTGTTTACACCTGCAGATATGACCAAATTGCTGGAACTGATCTACGATGAAGTTCATGATCCGGAAAAACTATATGCATTATTCCCGGCGGGAGGCAAGAGCGGAACCTTAAAAAACGCGTATCCAAAAACCGAAACCCCCTATGTGTTCGGCAAAACCGGGAGTCTGTCCAATGTATACAACCAGAGCGGATACCTGGTCACTAAAAAAGGCCGAACCTATATTTTCTCCTTTATGAACAACAACTTCACGGCAGTTACTGCTGAAGTACGGAAAGCAATGGCCGAGCTGCTTACAGCCATTCACGATAAATTTTAAAAGAGCAGGGATTAAAGTTTTTCGAAAGGAATATCCATGAGGTCGTAGTTCCTCCAGCCGGTAAAATCAAAATGCCACCACTCCTTAGGAATTACACGGAAGCCATGTTTGCGCATGATGGCGATCAGGAAATCCCTGTTTTTCATGACGGCTTCGGGCAGCCCTGCAAATGAAGCCGACGCCTGTGGCTCAAAGCTGTCATAAGGTGTAGGCATCTCTATGTCTTTCCCTGTTTTTAAATCGATCAGGCTCAGATCTACCGCACAGCCCCGGTTGTGCTTGGATCCTGTTTTAGGATTGGCCACAAAGGCCTTGTTGGAAGCTTTTTTATAAAAGGCAACCGTAATTGCATAAGGGCGATAGGCGTCATAGATCTTCAGACCGTATCCTTTGCTTTTCAATTCCATCTGAATGCTCCTGAGCTGATCCACCACAGGTTTTCTGGCAAATGCCCGGGCCTGCTGATACATCAGCTGTTTCATGAAATTATTTTTGGTCGCATACCGGATATCCAGCACAATCCCGGGGATGGCTTTTTGGATCTCTACAAGCCGGTTATTGGGGTTGGCCTTTACCGAGGCCATGTATTCCCGCTGACTGCCGATGATCTTCAGTACGGCGGCGGTATCAGGACCAGATTGTCCCTGGCTTATCAGCGGGTAAAGCAGCAATAAAGACAGGACAAACAGAATACGACAATGGCAGAGCATGCTACTGATTGGATACCACAAGCAACTCAATGTCCTTGTAAGGGATGTTGAACATATTGGCCAGGTCCTTATTGGTCAAATGACCCTGATAGATATACAGTGCTTCCCTTATTCCAGGCTTGTCCCATACCACATTCATTAAGCCGCCCATATCGCCGATATCCACGAGGATGGGACTAAAGATATTGGTGAGCGCATAAGATGCCGTTCTGGGTACGCGGGAAGCGATATTTGGCACACAGTAATGAATCACATCATGTTTCCTGAACACGGGGTCTTTATGATTAGTTACTTCTGAAGTCTCAAAACAGCCGCCCTGATCGATACTCACATCGATCACCACAGAATTGGGCTTCATTCTCGCCACTGTTTCTTCCATAATGATGCAGGGACTACGGCCATGAGAAGCCCTGATCGCTCCAATCACCACATCACAGGTGATAATGGCCTTTTCGAGGACAATAGGCTGCATGACAGAAGTAAAAACCCGGCTGCCCAGGTTGTTCTGGAGCCGCCGTAACCTGTAAATGGAGCTGTCAAAAACCTTCACCTCAGCCCCCAGCGAAAGGGCCGTTCTGGCAGCATATTCACCCACTGTTCCGGCCCCGAGGATTACAATTTCAGTAGGTGGAACCCCTGTGAAGCCGCCCAGCATTAATCCTTTGCCTCCCGTCACATTGCTTAAGTATTCTGCTGCTATAAATATGGAAGTCGCGCCAACGATCTCGCTCATGGCCCGCACTACACTCAGGATATTCCCTTCATCCCTCAGGTTCTCAAAACAAAGGGCATTGATCTTTTTGCTCAGCATGGCTTTGAGGTAAGACTCTTTGATCCCGCCCATTTGCATGGCCGAAATTAAGGTCTGGCCTTTGTGCATCAGTTCAATTTCCTCCAGGGTGGGCGGAGCGATTTTTACGATCACATCCGCGGCAAAGACCTCTTTTTTATTAAATGAGATCTGCGCGCCCTGTTCGCTGTAATCTTTATCTGAAAAGTTTGCACCTACACCTGCTCCGGATTCAAGGATGATTTTATGTCCATTGTTGACCAGCAGGGCCACAGACAATGGAGTAAGGGCAATTCTATTCTCCTGAAATGAGATTTCCTTTGGAATGCCGATATACAGACTATTGTTCTTCTGCCTGGTTTCTGACATGGTCTCTTTAGGTTGAAGCAAACCTTTTTGAGCAATTGCGGCCATACCATCGCGTAATCCTGTAGCCATTTGATTTTTAGATATTTTGCTTGAAATTAACAAAAATAACCCAACACCGGATAAATTAGCTGTATATTTTTGTCAGAAGGAGTAAGCGTTCATTTTCACTGACCGGTTCAATCTTTATCCTGACATATTTCTCCGGCAATAAGTCCTGAATTCTTTCCGGCCACTCGATAAAACAGGTGTTTCCGGAATAAAAATATTCTTCATAACCAATGTCGTAAGCTTCCTGAAGATTTTTAATGCGGTAAAAATCAAAATGATAGATGACTTTTGCGGAGGCGTGGTATTCATTAACAATGGAGAAGGTAGGGCTGGACACGGTTTCGGTGACCCCCATAGCCGCTGACAATGCTTTGATCAGGGTGGTTTTTCCTGCACCCATTTCACCCTCGAAAATGAATATCCGTTCACCGGCTGCAAAAGCCAGGACCTGCCCGGCTGCTGCTTCAAGATGTGCGAGGCCCTTTACCTCAATCCTTTTGTTTTCCATCTGAAGCAAATTTAAGAAATCATCTCCATTAAAACAGGCCAAGAATGTCAGAAAGAGTATTTCAGGCCGGCAGCGTTCGAGATCAGTTCCGGATCAATATAAGATGAGTTCTATCTGACAACTACACGATACAATCCCTGTTTGATACTTGAGATAGGGTTGACTTATGGTTGAAAGGCCTGATGGATATGCCAAAGGTCAGTCAAGGGTCTAGAAAAGGCCTACCAACCCCCTCTCAGCCTGGTTATCATATGAAAATGAAAAGGTACTGATCCCGTGTTTATACGGAACAGTACCTTTTTTTAAATATCGTGTTAACGGCTGCTGTAGGTGGCGATCGGAATGATCATTTCCTCAAGGGAGATTCCTCCGTGCTGAAAGGTTTCATTGTAGTAATTCACAAACTGGTTATAATTGTTCTGGTATACAAAATACCGGTCTTCTTTGGCAAAAATATAATTGGAGCTGATGTTGATTTTCGGCAGCTGGGCCTCGTGCGGGTTTTTGATCAGGAATACTTCTTTTGCATTGTAATTGAGGTTCCTGCCTTGCTTATAGCGAAGATTGGTGTTGGTGTTCCTGTCGCCTATTACCTTGCTTGGATGTTTAACCCTGATGGTGCCATGGTCGGTCGTGATGACCACTTTGACATTTTTCTGGGAAATCTTTTTCAGCAATTCCATCAGCGGGGAGTGTTCAAACCAGGATAAGGTGAGTGAACGGTACGCCGCGTCATCATTGGCCAGCTCACGAATCATTTGCATGTCTGTGCGGGCATGAGAAAGCATGTCGACAAAGTTATAGACAATGGCATTAAATTCATTTTGGAGCAGGTTGTTGACCTGTTCGTTCAGTGCTTTGCCGTCATCATAAGTCAGGATCTTATTGTAGCTGAATTTACAGTCTTTTCGCAAACTTCTTTTGATCTGATCGGCAAGGAAAGCACCTTCGTGCATGTTTTTACCGCCTTCATCATCATCGTTTTGCCACAACCCCGGAAAACGGCGCTCCATTTCAAGAGGCATCAGGCCGGAGAAAATGGAATTACGTGCGTATTGAGTTGCGGTTGGCAGAATACTGGAATAGATATCTTCTTCTTCAAGCCTGAAGTGTTCGGTGATCAGGGGATTAATGATTCTCCACTGGTCGTAGCGAAGGTTATCTATCAGGATAAAAAATACTGGAACGTTGCTGTTGATGAGGGGAAATACCTTTTTCTTTAAGAGGTCGTTGGAGAGCAGGGGCGCTTTGCCCTTGCCATTTACCCAGCCGAGATAATGTTCTTCAATAAACCTGGAGAATTGTGTGTTGGCTTCAGATTTCTGCATGGTCAGGATCTCGTGCATTTGCGGGTCGTCCAGCTTTTCCAGTTCGAGCTCCCAAAAGACCAGCTTTTTGTAAACATCCACCCATTCTTCGTAGCTGAGTTTATCGTTCAGGGTCATGCCCAGCCTTCTGAAGTCCTGTTGATAGGCCATGGAGGTGCGCTCGCTGACCAGGCGTTTGTTGTCAATGATCTTTTTTATGGTCAGTAAAACCTGTTTTGGATTCACCGGTTTAATGAGGTAATCGTCTATTTTAGAGCCGATGGCATCTTCCATCAGGTTTTCCTCCTCACTTTTGGTGATCAGGACTACAGGGACATCATTTCTTATATTTTTGATGGCAGTAAGGGTTTCCAGTCCGCTCAGCCCTGGCATATTCTCGTCCAGGAATACCAGGTCAAAATGCTCTTTGTCAAATGCTTCCAGCGCATCATTGCCATTGGTAAAGGTGGTTACGTGATAACCTTTTTCATTGAGGAGTAGGATATGGGGTTTTAATAAGTTGATCTCATCGTCGGCCCATAGAATCTTGGTTTCCTGCATTATGATTTTTGTATAAAATGAATTTATGTTTAAAAAAGAGGGTTCTCTTTTTAACTATGAATAAAAATAGCAATTTTTGTACCGTATATTTATTTTTCAAATTGAACAAAAAGAAAATCATCAATGATCCGGTATATGGATTCATCAGTATTCCTTCGGCCATCATCTTCGATCTGATCTCTCATCCATACTTTCAGCGGCTGCGGTACATCAAGCAACTTGGGATGACGCACCTGGTCTACCCGGGCGCTCTGCACACCCGCTTTCATCATGCGATCGGGGCTATGCACCTGATGAGCCTTGCTGTAGAGGTGCTTAGGAGTAAAGGGCACAGCATTACTCCCGAAGAGGAAGAGGCCGCGACCATAGCTATCCTGCTGCATGATATAGGCCATGGGCCGTTTTCGCATGCACTTGAACATTCTCTGGTAAAGGGGATCAGGCATGAGGATATTTCCATGTTCGTCATGGAGCAGCTGAATGCAGAGTTTGACGGAAGACTGACTTTTGCGATCGATATCTTCAGGGGGCGCTACCATAAAAAATTTCTGACACAGCTCATTTCAGGACAGATGGACCTGGACAGGATGGATTATCTGAACAGAGACAGTTTTTTTACTGGCGTAAGCGAGGGAGTAATTAGTTTTGACAGGATCATTAAGATGTTCAATGTACTCGATAATGAGCTGGTTATTGAGGAGAAGGGGATTTATTCTATAGAGAAATTTTTGATTGCCAGAAGGCTGATGTACTGGCAGGTGTATCTTCACAAAACAGTTATTGCAGGAGAACAGGTGCTGGTCAAGATTCTGAAAAGGGCTAAAGCCCTGGCGGTTGAAGGCGGGTTGCTTTTTGCTTCGCCGGCGCTTGGGCATTTTCTTAAAGAGGAGGTCAGTGAGCAGGAGTTTTTTTCGCAGGGGATCCACCTGTCTCAATTTATGAAGCTGGATGATCAGGATATTTTCACTGCAATTAAAGTGTGGAGGGATCATCCTGACAGGATTTTGTCCCGTTTGTGCCGGATGCTGACCGACAGAAATTTATATAAGGTAGAGATCAGCAATGCAGAGCCGGATCAGGAGCGGGTTAAAATGCTGAAGGAAAATACGGCAGAATTGCTAAAGCTGAGCCCTGAGGATGCCGGATTCTTTGTGTTCACGGATATTATTATGAACAGGGCTTATAATGCCGGAACGGGCAACATCAATATATTGCTGAAGAACAATAGTATAATAGATATTGCAAAAGCATCAGATTTATCTAACTTAGAATCTTTGGACAAAACCGTACAGAAATATATTTTGTGTTATCCCAGAATTATTTAGCATTATTTAACAAAATAATTAATTTTTTATCCCGTTTTTAGTTTTCCCGCACCAACAACGGTGTCTGTAACCTGATTAGGTTTATTTGTTCATATCAATTTAACATTTAACTTTGTAAAATGCAATTTACTGCCAAGCAGATAAGCGAATTTATAAATGGCACCATCGAAGGTGACGCGACTGTAAAGGTTGGCGAGCTATCTAAAATAGAAAATGGCAAGGAGGGATCCTTATGTTTTTTATCGAATCCGAAGTATGAGAATTTCTTGTATACTACGGAGGCTTCGGTAGTCATTGTAGGCCAGGATTTTGTTCCGGCACAGGCTGTTAAAAGCACCCTGATTAAAGTTCAGGACCCTTATAGTGCATTTTCTCTGTTGCTGGAAAAATATAATGAAGCGGTTAATCAGGCCAGTCAGCGATCGGGTATTGAGCAGCCTTGCTTCATTCATCCGACAGCAAAGGTTGGCAGGAATGTTTTTATCGGCGCATTCAGCTATATTTCTGAAAATGTGGAGATCGGAGACGATTCCAAGATCAACGCACAGGTTTATCTGGGCGCTGATGCAAAAATCGGAGAAAACTGCGTGATCTTTCCCGGGGTTAAGATTTATAATAAATGTATCATTGGCAACCGTGTTGTCATTCATTCAAATGCCGTTGTCGGCAGTGATGGGTTTGGCTTTGCGCCACAGGCTGACGGAACGTATTCCAAAATAGCCCAGATTGGGAATGTGATCATCGAAGATGATGTAGAAATTGGGTCTAACACTACGATTGACCGGGCTACTATGGGCTCGACATTTATCAGAAAGGGTGTAAAACTGGACAATCTGATCCAGATTGCACACAATGTGGATGTTGGTGAGCACAGCGTTGTAGCGGCTCAAACCGGGATCTCCGGTAGCACCAAGCTGGGAGAAAAATCTGTAATAGGCGGACAGGTCGGAATTGCAGGGCATTTGTCTCTCGCTAAAAAAACCCAGATCGGAGCCCAGGCAGGCATCAATTTCAGTACGACCGAAGAAAACAAGCAATGGCACGGAAGTCCGGCGCAGCCACTGAGAGACTGGATGCGGGCATCGGTGATCTTTAAACAGCTGCCTTCCGTAGAAAAAAGAATTGCTGCACTGGAAGCGAAAATTGCAGCATTAAAAACAGAAATAGAACAAAACAGTACAATATCAAAATAATGAACGTTAAGCAAAAAACGATTAGAACCGAAGTTTCAGTAAAAGGGGTGGGGCTCCATACAGGAGCCAATGTGACGCTCACTTTCTGTCCTGCACCTGAGCATCATGGTTTTAAATTTCAAAGGATAGATTTGCCGGGCAGTCCGGTAATTGATGCTGACTGCGATAATGTGACCGATACTGCAAGGGGAACAACCATCTCGCAGAACGGGGCGAGCGTGAGTACTGTTGAACATGTAATGGCCTCTTTGGTGGGGATGGATCTGGATAACGTATTGATGAAACTGGACGGTCCGGAAACCCCGATTATGGATGGAAGTGCGATATTGTTTCTGGAGGCACTGGAAAATGCAGGTGTTCAGCTTCAGGATGTTGACCGGGAGTATTTTCAGATTCCGCACAACATTACTTATACAGAGCCGGACAGGAAGGTAGAGATCGTGGCGATGCCGCTTGATGATTACCGTTTTACCTGTATGATTGATTATAATTCGCCGGTACTGGGCAGCCAGCATGCTGGTATTTCAAGCATAGCGGAATTTAAAAAAGAGATTGCGTCCTGCAGAACGTTTTGTTTCCTGCATGAACTGGAATATCAGTTGCAGAATAACCTGATCAAGGGAGGGGACCTGAACAATGCGATCGTGATCGTAGATAAAGAGGTGACCAAGGAAGAGCTGGATCATCTGGCCACTATATTTAACCGGACGGCGATGGAGGTTGCTCCTCAGGGTATCCTGAATAATATGGAGCTGCGCTATCAGAATGAACCGGCCAGACATAAATTGCTGGACATGATCGGGGATCTTGCTCTAGTGGGAATGCATTTAAAAGGACATATTATGGCAGCCAGACCAGGGCATGCGGCTAACGTCGCTTTTGCAAAGAAAATTAAGGCAGCGATTAAAAAAGAAAAGAACAAAAAGGTACAGCACGTGTATGATCCCTCTGTAAAACCGCTTTACGATGTGGTACAGATCATGGAGATCCTGCCGCACCGTCAGCCTTTCCTGTTTATAGATAAAATTCTTGAACTTTCGAAAACGCATGTTGTCGGGGTGAAGAATGTGACCATGAATGAAGAGTTTTTTAAAGGGCATTTTCCGGGGGCACCTGTTTTTCCCGGAGTGATTCAGATTGAGGCCATGGCTCAGACGGGAGGTATACTTGTTTTAAGTACTGTTCCTGATCCGAGAAATTACCTGACCCTGTTCCTGAAAATCGACAATGTTCGTTTCAGAGCACAGGTTTCTCCAGGGGATACGATTGTATTCAGATGCGATCTGATGGAGCCGATCAGAAGGGGTATTGCCCAGATGAAAGGTGTGGGCATGGTTGCCGGAAAAGTAGTAGTGGAAGCCGAAATGATGGCACAGATTGTAAAAGTTAAAGATAGCGAAACCGTATCATGATACAACCCTTAGCGTATATACACCCCCAGGCAAAGATTGCTGATAATGTAGTTATAGAGCCTTTTGCAGTAATTCACAAGGATGTGGAAATTGGAGAAGGTACCTGGATCGGGTCGAATGTGGTGATCATGGACGGCGCCAGAATCGGAAAGAACTGCCGTGTTTTTCCCGGATCGGTGATTTCCGGCGTTCCCCAGGATTTAAAATTTGCCGGAGAGGTAACCACTGCTGAAATTGGCGACAATACGACCATCAGGGAGTGTGTGACGATCAACAGGGGTACTAAAGATAAGTGGAAAACGGTAATTGGCAGCAATTGCCTGATCCAGGCCTATTCGCACATTGCTCATGATTGCGAAGTAGGAGATTATTGCATTTTTTCTAACAGCACCACGCTTGCGGGTCACATTACCATAGGTAATTATGTGGTTCTGGCGGGGCTCGTGGCTATTCATCAGTTTGTAAAGGTGGGTGCTCATGCTTTTGTAACAGGGGGTTCCCTTGTTCGTAAAGACGTTCCCCCGTATGTAAAAGCTGCCCGTGAACCGCTTTCTTATGCCGGGATTAATTCGGTAGGGTTAAGAAGAAGAGGATTCTCGTCTGAGAAGATCAATGAGATTCAGGAAATCTACAGGGTGCTGTTTGTGAAGCATAACAATGTAACCAAGGCCCTTGATATGATAGAAGCAGAATTCAAGCCAACGGAAATACGTGATGAGATCGTTGATTTCATCAGAAACTCTAACCGCGGTGTCATGAAGGGCTTCGGATCGGGAAGTTAAAGACGGCTTCCGATGACAATTCATCTTGAAAATGCGGGCAGAAGGTTCAACCAGGAATGGATTTTCAGAAAGCTGGATTACCGCTTTGAATCAGGAGGAAGGTACGCCATACTTGGACCTAACGGATCCGGGAAGTCGACCCTGCTGAGCGTGATTCTTGGAAATTTGTCTGCTTCAGAAGGAAAGGTCTCTTATGATGAATCCGGCAGAAATATTCCTGCAGAACAGATCTACAGGCACATGAGCTTTGCCGCCCCTTATCTGGACCTGATTGAAGAATTCAGTCTCCAGGAAACGATCGCTTTTCACTTTCAGTTTAAGGGCTATTACAGGGGGTTGAGTCAGGAGGCGGCGCTGGAAATCCTCGGGCTCAAAAAATCTCAGGACAAGGCTTTAAAACACTTCTCTTCGGGAATGAAACAGCGGACTAAACTGCTGCTGGCCTGTTGTACCGACAGTAAGGTGCTGCTGCTGGACGAACCGACCTCTAACCTGGATAAAGAAGGGCTTGACTGGTATCACCGCCTGATTGAAGAGTTCACGGAAGACAAGCTGCTCATTATCGGGTCAAATCAGGAGGTTGAATATTCTTTTTGTAACCATTTCGTTCGGATAACGGATTATAAATAACTAAATATATATTTGTGACAGAGGGCAAAAGCGTGTTATTCCAAGCTTAAACCGCTCCATAGAATTATTTTAAAATAACTATTGTATAACTAAAAAATAGTCTTTACCTTTGCGGCACGAAAAAAGGCCGATGGTTTAGGCTTAATTTCAAAAAGAAAATGGCAAAAGCATCTGACATAAAAAGTGGAAATATCCTTCGTTTTAACGGAGAATTGGTACAGGTAGAAGAATTTCTGCACCGTACTCCAGGTAACCTTCGGGCTTTTTACCAGGCGAGAATGCGTAACGTGAAGACGGGTAAATTGGTGGAGTACAGATTCCGTGTAGACGAAGAGGTAGAGATTTGTCGGGTAGAGACCAGTGATTATCAGTATCTGTACGAAGACGGAGAGGCTTTGGTGGTCATGGATAATAACACTTATGAGCAATTTAACATCCCTAAGTTGTTATTTGGTAAAAGTGTCCGCTTTTTGAAAGAAGGAATGAATGTAATCATCGCATTTGAGAGTGAAGAGCCGATCATGGCGCAGACACCTTCTCATGTTGAGCTGGAAATCACCTATTCTGAGCCTGCAGTAAAAGGCGATACTTCTACAAATGCGCTGAAATACGCTACAGTAGAAACAGGAGTAGAGATAAAAGTGCCTATGTTTATCAATCAGGGCGATAAAGTTAAGATTGATACACGGACAGGTGATTACGTAGAAAGAGTAAAATAAGAATTTTCATAGTTTAGTTTTAGGTTTAGGTTGATTGTGGCTTCGGAGTGGTTCCCGAAGCCATTTTTTTTGCCTTGTTTTTTGGGGGCGGGGGAAATTCGGCGTGTGCCTCTTCAGCACAACACCGAATTTCTCAGGGAGTGAAAAACAGGACTAAAAAAAGACGGCTTCGGGGTTTGTGGGGATTGTTATATTTGGGGATGAAAAAGGCGGAAATCAGGAAATTGGCTTTGGCGCAGAGAAAGGAGCTTTCGGAGGCTCAGGTGCAGGCTTACAGCATGGCTTTGCTGGCACAGTTTTCTTTGATCGATCTTTCGGCTGTTAAAACCGTTCATATTTTTTTACCTATTCTGGAAAAGAAGGAACCTGATACTTTTTTATTCATCGAATGGCTCTCGGAGCAGCACCCGGAGATTAAGATTATAGTTCCCCGCGCAGATTTTGATGCAGCGCTGATGATCAGCCATGTGTATACGGGAAGGGACAACCTTCAAAAGAATCTATATCATATTCCGGAACCACAGCAATCTGAGGTTCATACGGGAGAGATAGATCTGGTGATCGTCCCATTGCTGGCCTTTGACCTGCGGGGTTATCGTGTGGGTTATGGCAAGGGTTTTTATGACCGGTTCCTGGGGCCCATTCAAACGCAGAAAGTAGGCCTTTCTTTTTTTGATCCGGTTGAGGTCATCAGCGATGCGGATCCATATGATGTGAGGCTGGACAGTTGTATCACGCCTGAAAAGATCTTTTTCTTTTAGATGGTTTCGGTTCTTTTAAATTTATTTCAAAATAAATTGCTTCGTTAGGGGGGTAACAATTTTTTCTTTTTCCTGATCTCTCTGTACACAACAAAAAAGAGAGGTTATGAAAAAGTTAATTTTTACCATCGCACTGGCCGCACTGGCCTTTATAGGACAGGCACAGGGGCCTGCAGAAAAAATTACCGATCCGGGTTCTGTTCAGATTTCTGCATTTGGCGGACTGAGCAGCCCCACAGGAACATACCGTAACGGGACCGGCAGGGCTAAAGACGGGTATTTTGGAGGGATCGCCCTCGATAAATACTTTAAAGGGGGCAAATGGGGGCTTGGTCTGGACGCCAGGTTTCTAAACCATGATATGAGGAAGTTGGACAGCGTTTTCTTTAACAACGGTTATGTGGCTACGGATTACCTCAATCATGCTTCTTTCCAGCATGTGGCGGTTAGTATAGGGCCAAGCTATAAAGCAGGGTTTGGCAAGTTGGATCTGGAAGCTTATCTGAGGGGTGGCATTATGTTTCAGGGCTTTCCGAAATACACGCAGTCGGTATACCTCAACCAGGCGGTTGGGCCGCCGGTAAAGATGTTTGACAGTTACTTTACGGATAATCCTGAGCGCATTACAAAGGGGCTGATGGGCCTGGGCGGACTCAGGTTGACCTACAGGCTCAACAGGGGCTGGGGTTTGTTTTTTCAGGTGGATTACCTCAGGACTTTTGGCGGCCATCTGATGGGGGATTCGAGCAAATTCAGTACCAGAGGTTATCCTGTTAAACAGGTGCTGACTGCAACGGATGTGCTTATTGTGAAAGGGGGCCAGATCAGCAATATCAATGATTATTATGAGAAGGCTCAGGTGAACAATAAGATCAATGTACAGGCTCTTAACGCGGCTCTGGGAGTGAAGTTTACCTTCGGTGCTAAAGGAAAAAAATCGCCGGCTGAGGCAAAGCAGGAGACTGTGCATTTGAATGCTGAGCCTAAGGAGATTCTGGTGGTGGTAAAGGATAAGCTGAGTGGGCTGGCGCTAAGTGGTGTGACGGTGAAAATTAATCATCAGGGCAGGGAAGAGGTTTCTATCAGTAATGCTGATGGGGAAGCGGAGCGGATAAAAGTGGCGCAGGCGGGTGATTATAGCATCAGCGCGACTAAAAATGGGATTGCTGCGGTGCCGGTAGCGATCAGTGCTGCGGACTTTAAAAACGTGGGCCGGGTGATTTACAAAGAAATCTATCATGATGACCCTAGGTTTACCCTGATCGGGGAGACTATCTCTGCCAGTGACAACGGCAAATTACCGGGAATCAGCACGGTGCTGACCAATACACAGAACAACAGCAATATGAGCCAGACCTCGGATGCAGAGGCCAAGTTTGTATATCAGCTGGCGCAGCAGTCGGACTATCAGATCGTGGCCAACCAGGCGGGTAAGTTCTCTCAGACGGAGGCGGTGACGACTAAAGGTCTGGACAGGAGTAAAACCCTGTATGTGACGCTGCGTCTGGGTATCAGTAACCTGGGTGAGGGAATGTCGATTGTGCTGAAAAATATTCATTATGATTTTGACAGATCAGAGATCAGACCGGATGCGGAAAGGATCCTGAATAATCTTGTGAATGTAATGGTGCAGAATCCAACACTAAGGATAGAACTTTCCTCACATACGGACAGTCGTGGTAAGGACGATTATAATCTGATGCTTTCGCAAAAAAGAGCTGAATCTGCGGTGCGCTACCTGATTGGAAAGGGGATAGACCGTACAAGACTGGAGGCCAGGGGATATGGAGAAACCAGGTTGCTGAACGCCTGTGTAAATGGTGCGGAATGTAGCGAAGAGGCTCATCAGGCAAACCGCCGTACCGAGATCAAGGTACTGAAGTATTAAGGAAAGCTTCAGGGAGAAAGACAGGCTCTGAAATAAGCGGAGTGCTATTAAAGGAAAAGGGGATGGTTCTATAAAGCCGTCCCCTTTTTGATGATATTATGGGTTCAGTTCGAGCAATACAGGACAATGGTCAGAGTGAATGGCATCAGGCAGAATGGTTACCTTTTTTAGCCGTTCCAGCATGGGTTGTGTGGCAAGATGGTAATCGATACGCCAGCCCAGGTTCTTGGCTCTGGAATTGGCCCTGAAGCTCCACCAGGTATAATGATGGGGGTCTTTGTTGAAATGCCTGAAAGTGTCTATAAAGCCATTGCCGAGAAATAATTCCATCCATTCTCTTTCTTCCGGCAAAAATCCTGAAGAATTTGCATTGGATTTGGGGTTGTGGATGTCGATTGCCGTATGGCAAATGTTATAATCTCCGGAGATGATCAGGTTGGGGTAGCTTTTACGTAATTCACCGATGTAATTGTCAAAAAAGCGCATGAATTCATATTTTTTGACCTGCCTTTCTTCACCGCTTGATCCCGAAGGCATATAGAGGCTCATCAGGGAAAAAGTATCAAAATCGGCCCTTAATATTCTGCCTTCCTTGTCAATCCATTCCTCTCCGCAACCGTATTCTACATGATTGGGTTTTATTCTGGTGAGGATGGCGACACCGCTATATCCCTTTTTTTCTGCCGGAAACCAGTAATGGTGATAACCCAGCTGTTCGATCAAAGCAAGGATATCTGGTATCTGAACCGGCAGGGCTTTTACTTCCTGGAGACAGATCATGTCTGCATCGGTAGCCTGAAGCCAGCCGAAGAAGTTTTTGGTGGATGCAGAGCGGATGCCGTTGACGTTATAGGAGATAATCTTCATTGGTATGGAGCTTTGGTGGTGGGTTTGTTCAATTGTTTTTCCAGTTTTTTTGCGGCTCGGCGCTTCAGGACGGTGACGGTCATTTTTACATCGGTAAGCGGGCGGTCATTGTCGTCTTTAGTGACAGCAGCGATGCTGTCGATCATTTCTATTCCGGAAACTACTTCGCCGAAAACAGTATAATTTCTATCGAGGTGAGGTACGCCGCCCAGGGTTTTATATACTGCTCTCTGCCATTCCGGAATCTTGAATTTAAGGCGGTTGGTTTCTGCGGCATCCAGCTCTTCATCTGTAAAGACCCGTCCCTGAACCAGGTAAAACTGGCTTCCGCTGGATGCTTTTTCGGGGTTGTTGTCTCTGGCCGCGGCCAATACGCCTTTTTTGTGAAACAGGCTGTCGTTGAATTCTGCGGGAATGGTATAACCAACAGTGCCGTTGCCGAGCTGTGTGCCGGGCCCGGCGTTTTTTGAATCCGGATCGCCGCCCTGGATCATGAAATCTTTGATGACCCGATGAAACAGGGTGCCGTCAAAGGTCTTTGACTTCACAAGTTTTAAGAAATTGTCCCGGTGCAGCGGGGTCTGGTTGTAAAGTTTAACGATGCATTCTCCCTGCTCAGTTTTGATCAGAATGTACTGGTGCTTTGGTCTCGCCGCGAATGCGGTGCTGATGAAGCAGCAAAAAAGAAGGGTAAGAAATCGGTTCATCTTAAATTTTAAAGGACGCTAAGTTAATTTAAATCTGTCTGATTAAAAATGAGATTATTTGACCTGCATCAAACAAGTATAAAATGATTTGCCATTATTATTTCTTAATTTTGGATTCTCCGGAGGCATAGATTTAATAGTTCTCCGGTCTGAATGCCATATGAGAAGACAGCAGAAAATAGCAATGGGCCTGTGCCTTTTTTACCTGATCAGTGTGATCGGGATTGCTGTGAATATGCATTATTGCAGCGGGAAACTGTCTTCTGTCCGGTTTACGGAGCAGGCCAAATGCGGTGCCTGTAAAGGAGAGGAAAAAGTAAAAGACACGCACAATTGTTGCAAAACGACTGAAGTGGATGTTAAGGTAAAAGACAGTCACCAGGCAGGTTTTAAGGTGAAGATACCAGAGAACTTTAGTATTCAGCTGCTTACCGGACCCCGCATTACAGATATTTTTAAGGTCTTTCTTCCGAATATTTTCCGGGCAATAGAAAATAAGGTCCCGCCGCTTTCGGCAAAGCTCTCGCTTCACATTTACAATTGTGTTTTCAGGAATTAGCCTGTAGATAAATTAATGTTGCATCCTGCGCCAGCAGAATGTAAGCCAACAGTTTATTTTATTTACAATTTAATGCAAATTTCAAATGAAAACGATTCAATATTTCAGCATATTTTTTATTCTTTTAATGGTCGGCAAAGTGTCTGCCCAGCAAATTTCTTCTGCGGAACTGCAGGTAACCGGCCTGACTTGTTCGATGTGTTCGCAGGCTACTGAAAAATCGCTCCGCTCCCTGGATTTCGTGGAGAACATCAAAGCGGATCTCAATAAGAATCTCTTTGAGATCAGCTTTAAAAAAGATAAGGCAGTGAACATTGATCTGATCAGGAAAAAAGTTCAGGATGCAGGGTTTTCCATTGGTAATATGACTGCCATGTTTAGTTTTAATAACCTTAAGGTTAATGAAAACGGACAGGCAGCGGCAGGAACGGCGGCATATCAGTTTTTGAATGCCAGAGACAAGACGCTGAACGGTGAGGTGAAGGTGAGTGTGGTGGACAAAAACTTCATTTCAGGCCCTGCTTTTAAACAAAAAGCGGCACAGTTTAAATCGGAAAGCTATGCGAGCGGTTATGGTATGGTGAATGGCAAAAAGACCAGGATCTATCATTTAAGCATATAACTGCACAGATGAAATTCTTAAATTTAGTGGCCCTGCTTGTGCTGATCACAGGCACGGTCAAATCCCAGGAGTTATATGTGTTTACGGAACCTGCGAGCAATATGCCGGCTAAATCCATTGGTGTAAGACTGACCAACGAAGGGATCTTCAATCCGGAATTTGTGAACAGAACCATGCCGGAGATTATGATAGGCTTCAATAAAAACCTGATGACCCATGCCCAGACCTTTCTGTCGGACATGGATGGAAAATATAAATTTGAAGGGGGAAGCATTTATGCCAAGTACAGGGTTTTGTCTGTTGATGGATTAAAAACACATTCCAGGATGGCGCTTTTTGGCAGAGTCAGTAAGAGCAACAGGCCAACCTATACAGAAGATATCAATCTGGAGGGCGACAACAGCGGGGTTCAGGGAGGCGTGATTTTTACACAGCTCCTGCATAAACTGGCATTGTCAGGTACCTTAAGCTACGCAAAGGCGTTCCGGGATTCGGACCGGCAGCTTGCCGGTATGCCGGAGCCTGAGCAGATGCTGGGCTATAGCCTTTCTTCAGGCTATCTCCTGCTTCCTTTTGTTTATAAAGATTATAACCAGCCCAATCTGAATCTGTATTTTGAAGTGCTGGGTAAAACCAATCCCGCTAATGGCAGGTCATATCTTGATCTTGCACCTGCGTTACAGGTTGTGCTCAACAGCAGGACCAGGATCGACCTGGGATACCGGTTTGAGGTTGCAGGGAATCTTCCGGGCAGGTACACCAGGAACATGTATCTGGCAAGGGTAGAATTCAATTTTTTTAATGTGCTAAAATAGAGCGGTCTGATATTTCTTATCATAGGTCAATAAAACCCTGAAGTAAAGGTTATACCTTTAGGTATCATTAATTTATAAAGTATGAAAAAGGCATTTTTATTCCTGGTTGCAGTTTCAATCAGCGTTGCGTCATTCGCACAGACCAAGTGGACGGTAGATCCGGCACATTCATTTGTTAACTTTTCAGTGAAACACATGGGCATTTCCTTCGTGGACGGACAGTTCAAAAAATTTGAAGGTTCTGTTGTGGCATCAAAAGCAGATCTTACGGATGCGAAGATCAGTTTTACTGTTGATGTGAACAGTATTTCTACCAATGTTGAGCAGCGTGACAATCACCTGAAAACGGATGATTTTTTCAATGCGGCAACCTATCCTTCCATGAAGTTTGAAAGCACAGGCTTTAAAAAGCTGAGCGGCAACAATTATGAACTAAGTGGAAAACTGACCATTCGCGATGTCACCAAAGACGTGAAATTCGATGTGGTATTTGGCGGTACAGCTCAGCAGCAAGGGAAAAATAAGGCAGGCTTTTCAGCAACAACAAGCATCAACAGGCTGGATTATAACATTAAATACGATCCTACCGGAGCGGGAGTAGCTAAAGACGTTAAGATCACATTGAATTTGGAGTTCGTACAGGCTCCCTAATAAAATAACCATTCTGCAGGCGTTCTGTCTGCCTGCAGAATTAATTTACACAAACATGTCCGGCTTATCTCAGTTCAAATCATTTACCGGCAGCTTACCTTTACAGGATACGCTGATGCCGGTGCTTTTCATTGGTCACGGATCACCAATGAACGGTATTGAGGACAATGAGTTTAGCCTCAAATGGGCTTCAATAGCGAAAGATATTCCTGTTCCGGCTGCTGTACTGGTAGTTTCTGCGCATTGGTTTACCAGGGGAACACACATTACGGCCATGGACTTTCCGCAGACCATTCATGATTTCGGCGGTTTCCCGCAGCCTCTTTTTGAGGTGGTTTATCCTGCGCCGGGCAGCACGGCGCTGGCAGAAGAAACATCAGGGCTTATTCACAGCACAGCCATAGGTCTGGATCACGACTGGGGTCTGGATCATGGAGCCTGGACTGTGGTGAGGCGCATGTATCCTGAAGCAAATATTCCGGTACTTCAACTGAGTATAGATTATACGAAGGATGCCAGGTATCATTATGAGCTTGCAGCAGAAATTGCCCTGCTTCGCAGAAAAGGGGTACTGATCATTGGTAGCGGTAACATGGTGCATAACCTCAGGATGATGAGCTGGGAAATGATCAATGGCGGCGGTTACGACTGGGCCTTGCAGATCAGTGATAAATTCAAAAACCTGATCCTGAATGGAGATCACCAGCCTCTGCAGGCCTATGAAAGTCTTGGAAAAGAAGCTCTGCTTGCTATTCCTACACCGGAGCATTACCTCCCGCTGATGTATACCCTCGGTCTGAAATCGGGTAATGAAGAGGTTTCCCTGTTCAATGATAAAGCAGTCGGGGGATCACTGACCATGACCTCGGTCAGAATAGGCTGACCTTACATTAATTTTCTTAAAAGTTTCAATACCCAGGATTTATGCACATAAGGAGGATAGATCATTCTGGTTGTGTCTATTCCGGACTGAAACAGGACAGCTCTTTCATGGGAAAAGGCCTTAAACCCATAAAGACCGTGACAACTGCCCATCCCGCTTGCGCCTGCGCCGCCAAAGGGCAGCTTCGGATTGGAGATGTGTACGAGAACATCGTTTACACAGGTTCCTCCTGCACTGGTCTGAGCGATAATTTTTTTAACGGCATTGTTGTCTTCACTGAAAATGTACAAAGCGAGCGGCTTGCTTTTGTTGTTGATATAGGCAATGGCCTGATCCCTGGACCGGCAGGTAATTAGGGGAAGAAGGGGGCCGAATATTTCTTCCTGCATCATCTCTGCATCATTTGAGACATTGGTAAATACAAAGGGGGCTATGGTCAGGCTTTCAGCTTCTGTACGGCCTCCGGCCATCTCTTTTGCGCCATAGTCTTCGGCATCCTTGATCAGTGCGCAGAGCCGATTAAAATGGCGCTCATTAATGATCTTTGCATAGACACCGGAGTCCGGCATTGTCTTGTCTTTAAAAAATAAACGTTGAGCGGCAGCTTTGTAATGTTCAATAAATTCCTGCTGCATATGGTCGGGGATCAGTACATAATCGGGAGCGATGCAGGTTTGCCCGGCATTGATCAGCTTTCCCCATGCAATCTTCTCTGCGGCTTTCCTGAGGTTTGCGCTAGGGTCAATGATAACGGGAGATTTTCCTCCAAGTTCAAGGGTTAGGGTACTCAGGTGTTTCGCGGCAGCCTCCATGACTACTTTCCCAATGGCGGTGCTCCCGGTAAAGAAAATATGATCGAAAGGGAGTTTTAACAGTTCTCCGGCCAGAGCCGCATCTCCCTGAAAGCAGCAGATTTCTTTTGGCTCAAAGCAGGCTCTAATGATTTGAGCGAGGACGGCACTCGTGGCAGGGCTTAATTCTGAGGGTTTGAGCATGGCGCAATTCCCTGCAGCAACTGCAGATACGAGCGGGCTCATCATCAGTTGAAAAGGATAATTCCATGGAGAAATGATCAGACAAACGCCTTTTGGTTCGTAGTAAATCCTGTTTTTAGAAAATGGATTACTCATTGTCCTGCCTGCTCTGACAGGTTTCATCCATTTTTTAAGATGATTGACTGCAAAGTCGATCTCCCCGCAGATGAAGATCACTTCTGTTACCGCTGATTCAAATTCGCTTTTGCGAAGGTCCTGCTGCAGGGCGGCGTAGATCTGTGGTTCATATTCAGAGATCAATTGCTTCAGTTTTTTTAACTTAGCGATTCTTTGTCCGGCGTCCGTTGTTCTGAGCTGGTACTGATGCGCTTGCTGGGCTTTAAATACTGAAGTAATGTCTTTTGGCATGGTGTTGTATTCAAGGGACTTAATTGTTAAAATAAGTTAAATTAATCACCCTTTATTACTTTTATATCGTAAATCGTTTCAATTGAGGGATATTGCATTATTAAATTAAATATACAAAATGAAAAGGGGATTATATATTGTTTTGGCTTTGACAGCGCTGGTCCGGTTCTCTTCTGCGCAAACCACCAAAACAGGAGTGCTGGTTGTAGGAAACGGGAATAATGCAATTGGTGCTGGCATCCAGTCTGCCGTTTCGGGCGTAAAAACAATCATCCTGCTACCCTCGGATGGATTTGAACTTTCACCGCTGAGTAAAAACCTGAATTCAGGTATTGCTGCTGAGTTCTTAAAACGACTGAGGTCATCAAAAGGCATAAAAGACAGCCTTGTGATACCAGAATTTAACAATGCAGAGGCCAATGCCGTGCTGAAGATCTGGACGGATAGTCTGAAGAATCTCAGCCTGATCAAGGGTACGGGCTGGATAAAATTAAAAAGATCGGGAAGCGGCTGGAATATGGAACTTAAAGATGGAAGAAAACTGAAGGCAGAGGTTTTGGTTAATGCAGACGGGTCCGGAAAAATAGATAAAGAACTGAATCTCCAGAAAACAGAAAATCTCTGGCAGACGTTTAATTACGGAGACAACCTTTACAGAACCAGTATTGCCGCCGGGTATTTTAACAAAGGAAACGCCGCAAATGTATTGTCGCTGTATGGCTTTTTAAATCATCTTCAGGAAAACCTGATTGCGATGGATCCTGCTGCAGAGAGTCTGGCTGCGGGGCAGGCTGGCGGAGCGACAGCAGCGTATGCCTCTTTTTTTAAGCGAAAAACTTCAGAGTCTAATTTGAAAGCCATACAGGGGGAACTGATCGGTTATAAACTTGATCTTGTACCCTTTGCAGATGTGAGCATAGCGGACAGCAACAGGAAAGCGATTCAGTTTGCGGGATTAACTGGATTATTGAAGGCGGAACTCTCCGGAGGCAAGGCTTATTTCCACCCTGATCTGCCTGTCGGTACAGAAGAAATCAAAGAAACGATTAAGTCTTATTTTTACAAAGCCCAGATCTGGTTTGACGATTATAAGGATCCAAAGATGACGATCAGCAGTACCTTAAGCCTGGTGAGTAAGGTGGGCAATAAGTCTTCGAAAACTACGGAAGAAGAATTGCGGAAAAGATGGAAAATCAATTATCATTTTAATAGCGGGTTTGAGCTTTCCCGCCAGATCTCCCGAAGAGAATTTGCTGTGCTGATGAATGACTATCTAAACCTCTTTAATGTCAATATTGACAAGACGGGACGGGTCATCAGATAGCATAGTCAAAACCAATGTTTCTTGGCAGATGTATAGTTTTTGTCTATAGGGATATCAAGATTAAGTATCTCAGATAAGTTTGTCTTCATTGTTTTTGAAGTTCTCTTGCCGTACCTTTGTGCCAGAATATAAAAACAAAATATAATATGGCTATAGTAGGTAAAAAATTCCCGAGTGTTAGCATTGATGCGATGTCAGAAATGGGTGACGATTTAAAAATCAATGTATTTGAAGAAGCAGTAAGTAAAGAGAAAAAAGTATTGTTATTTTGGTATCCGAAAGATTTTACTTTTGTTTGTCCTACAGAATTACACGCTTTTCAGGCAGCATTACCTGATTTTGAAAAAAGAAATACTATCGTGATCGGCGCTTCATGCGATACCAATGAAGTTCATTTTGCATGGTTGAATACACCTAAAGATAACGGTGGTATCGAAGGGGTAACTTACCCGATACTTGCAGATACACACAGGCAATTGTCTAATATTTTAGGAATTGTAGAGCAGGAAGTAGAATACGATGAAGAAGGAAGTGAAGTGTTTTCTGGTTCAAATGTTACTTTCAGAGCAACTTATTTGATTGATGAAACCGGTAAGGTTTTTCATGAAAGTGTAAACGATATGCCATTGGGCAGAAACGTTAAAGAATACCTGCGTTTGATCGATGCTTATACTCACGTACAAACACATGGTGAGGTTTGCCCGGCAAACTGGGAAGAAGGTAAAGAAGCAATGAGTGCCAACAGAACTGGTGTTGCGGAGTACCTTAGTGCTAACTAATTAAACAAGAAAACATGTTTTTAGAATTAACAGAAGATAATCTTCGGAAGTATGTTGCTGAAAACAACAAGGTGATGGTTCAGTATGCAGCGTCCTGGTGTGGAAACTGCAGAATCATGAAGCCTAAGTTTAAAAAACTGGCGGCAGAAAATGAAGAGGTCGTCTTCCTGATTGTAGATGCTGAAAAACTTCCGGATTCACGTAAACTTGCGAATGTTGATAATCTGCCGACCTTCGCTGCCTTTGAAGGCGGAGCCTTGATCAGTCAGGTTCAGACCAATAAAGCAGAAATTTTAAATGAATTATTTGATAAAATAAAATAATGAAGATTCCGGTTATTAAACAACTGTTTCAAAGCAGTACACCTGAAGAGCTTGAAGCTACTCTGACTGTCTTGGAAGCTTTCAGTGAATTCAGAGGAGTAAAAGATGAGGAGATTGATGTGGTAGGAGAACTGATCACCAATATTTGCGGAGCTTTGGAGGTTCACGCCAGCGTGAATGCCGGTGCAGCTGAAAAAGATGCACTGAATGCATTCGGACAAAAGGTAATGGGCTCTATTGACAGGTCATAGTCAGCCGCTTATTTCATATAAAAAATGCCCGCCGATTGGCGGGCATTTTTGTTTTTATAAAAGATGGGTTTTTTCTGTCCTTTATGGAGGTTAGGCCAGGTTCCTTCCGGCATTTACAATGCCATAAACGGTTCTGATCGCCAGTTTTTCATAAGATTGCTGCTCCTGCTCAGAAATCTCTCCCTGAAGCTGCTCAAGCGCGTAATGCTGGATCAATACCAATGGCAATACGATCTTCTCTCTTACGGCAATAGAACGCTTTTCTGCAGGGTAATTCTCCATCAGTGTCTCATGTCCTGAGAGCTTTAAAAGCATCTCTTTAGAAAGCTCAAACTCTTCAAACAGGACCTTCCAGAAAGCTCCGTATTCCTTATCATTGACAAAGTGCGCGGTAATGGCAAAATCAGATTTGCTCATAGACATCATACAATTGTCTACAATGGTTTTAAAATAGCCGGATTCATTATAGGTTTCCACGACCTTATCCCAGTTGCCTTGCTTCTCCTGGTTCTTCAATGCGGTACCTACACCATAAAACCCTGGAATGTTTTGCTTCAGCTGACTCCATGCGGTCACGAAGCTGATCGCTCTCAGGTCTTCCAGCTTCAGGGCTTCGCCTGAATTTCTTTTTACCGGTCTGCTGCTGATCGTGATTTTCGACAGCAGGGTCAGCGGCGAGAATTTCTCGAGATAACTCAAAAATAAAGGATGCTTGCGCAGGGCTACGAAAGCCTCAAAGCTGTCTTCGGCCATTACATCCAATAAGTTTTTGTGCACCGGGTCGAGCAGGATGTTGTGTTTTTCTCTGATCCCGGCAGAGATTCCTGCATTGATCAGCTGCTCAATGTTGAACTCCGCACTGTCAATGGAACCGTACTGGGAGCTGATGGTTTGTCCCTGTATGGTTAGCTGTATATTTTTATTGGCGATTTCTTTACCCATTGAGGCATAGAAACGATGGGTTTTACCACCACCCCTTGAAGGAGGTCCTCCGCGGCCGTCAAAAAAGGCCAGTTGTATGTTGTGTTTATTTGCTGTTGCGGTAAGGGATACTTTGGCGTTGAAAATTGACCAGTTGGCCATCAGGTAACCACCGTCTTTGGTAGAGTCACTGAAGCCAAGCATGATGTCCTGTTTGTTTCCCCTGCTCTCCAGATGCTTTTTGTAGAAAGGATGCGAATAGAGTGTTTCCATGATCTCTGCTGCTCCTGCAAGGTCATGTACGGTTTCAAACAAGGGCACGAAATCGATAGACAGATTGTCTTCTCTCCAGCCGTTCCACAGAAAAAGCTCTATCAGTTGTAAGATGTCGCTTGCCTGCTGGCAGTTGCTGATGATGAAACGGTGACAGGCCAGTTCTCCGTTGCTTTCCTGGATCTGTCTGATCTCGGAAATGGTTTGCAGGGTATCTTGTGTTAATGCATCTGCTGCTTCGCTATAGATTACCTTTGCGCTTTTAAAGGAAAGTGCCTGGATCTTCTCTTCTTCAGAAAGCGTCTCGTAATGCTCAGGAAAAAGAGAATTGAGGGGTTTGCTTTGCCTGCAATAGGTGTGCACGTCTCTCAGTACACGGCTATCCTGTCTGATGTCAAGCGAAGCAAAGTGACAGCCATAAAGCTCTACTTTACGGATCAGGTCAGAAACCAGATCAGCAAACAGGCCATCGTGGTCCTGGATCAGGGTATTCCTGATGTCATTTAAGTGTTCGATAACATTGGAACAAATGTTATTCAGGTCAATATTAGGATCGAAGGCATTCTCATAAAGAATGTCGTGTACAATTGCGATAGACTCTTCTACGCCTCTGAAAGTAATGCGGCGTTTCAGGTTCCTGAAATCACGGTAATAGCAGCGGAACAGGATCTGACGAAGCATTTTGGATACCTGTATGGTAGAGTCGGTGTGAACGTTCGGGTTACCGTCCCTGTCGCCTCCGGGCCAGAAGCCCAGCTCAACAATCTTCTTCGGTACCAGGTTATACTCATTCAGGGTTTTGTCTATGCCGGATTGTATGTTGGCCGCCGCAAAATAAAATACATTTTCAAGATACCAAGCCAGGCTTAAGGCTTCATCAACCGGGGTTGGTGATTTTTTGTTAAAGAAAGGAGTCTTGCCCAGCTGCTGTAACAGCAGGTGTATGGTGGAGATCTCATTGGTTTTGATCGCGGTGGTCAGGTCTGTAATGATCGACAGGACACTGCCAGGATAGAACTGGGTCGGATGTGCGGTCAGTACCAGACGCAGAGAAAAATCTTCAATCAGTTTTTCGATCTTGTCGCTCAGCGGGTGATTGTCCACGCCTTTTTTCAGGTAAGACAACAGTGCATTTTCTTCATCATCAGCATTGAGCTTATTGAAGGACGCATCTTCTACGGCATCAAAAAGTACAACCTGTCTTTCAATGTATTGAATAAAACGGAACAGCAGGTCGATGACATCCTTGGTAGCAGTGGTCTGGGTATATTTTTTAAAGAAGGCGCCTATAATTTCTGCAGGAGTTTCATGGTTATTTACACCATCTTCGCAGTATTTAATGAATAGTGGCAACAAGGTGCCGGTGTCTTTAATCTTGTAAAACGGAAGGGTAAGGAAAAGGCTGTTGTAAAGTTCAAATCTGGATACTACTTCATTGTTAAATACGGATTCTCTCTGTCCTTTTGCACGTTGTTTCTGCATCATATTTAAAGGGTGTTTTTTCGGCCTTAAGCTACCAAAAATCCCCCAAAAAAACGACCCTGAAGGCCTATTATTTTATTTTTGATATTTTTTTCAAAAATCTGTAACTTAGCACCATAGAGGTAAACAAATCTTTTTAAACTTATTTGCCGATTCTATTGCGGAAACGCAGTAAATCAGTCAAGTAATTGTTAATTTTTTGGGGTAGAACAGCCGTTAAGATATTCTTAACGGCTGTTTTGTTTTAATGCAAGTCGGCAGGAACTTCGACATTCTTTTTAAATTTCTGCAGATAAAGCAGCGGAATAGAGCATAAAAGGATCAATCCGGCCACCCAATAGGCGTCACTATAGGTCAGCAGGAGCGACTGTTTTGTCAGTGTTCCTTCAATCGCTTTTGTAGCGAGTACCTTTGCGTCAAGATAGTTGTATCCCTTGGCCATAAAGTTGCTGATGAAGCCATTGAAACGCTCTGTGAATGCGGGGTTGTATTCATTGATATTAACCAGCAGGTTGCTGCGGTGAAATCCCTGACGAACATGGATCAGCGTTGTCAGGGCTGCGATACCAAAAGATCCGCCCAATTGTCTCATCATGTTGTTCAGTCCTGAGCCCTGACCAATCTCCGGACCTTTAAGATCCTGGATGGCCAGTGTTGTGAGTGGGACAAATAAGAGGGCCATGCCGACACCTCTGATCATCAGCGGAAGGAAGAAATCTCCGGTACCTGACTGCAGGGTCGAATTGCTCAGCATAGAGCAGAATACAAAGAAAAGGAACATGCCAATGGTCGCCATAAACTGGGCCGGGATGTTCTTTTTCAGCATAATCCCTATAAAAGGCATCATGACGATAGTACATAAACCACCTGGAAATAACAATTCGCCCGTTTGGAGCGGAGAGAATCCCAGCAGGTTCTGACAGAATACAGGGAACACAAATACAGATCCGTACAGGCCGAAACCAAGGATAAAAGAGGTAAACATACCCACTGAAAAACTCCTGTGTCTCATGATCTTGAAGTTTACGATTGGATGGTCTGTGCTCATTTCCCTCCAGATGAACAGCAGCAGCCCCAGTACAGAGGCGACCGCAAGCCCGGTGATATACGGTGTTGCGAACCAGTCTTCACTTTCTCCTTTTTCCAATACCGTTTGAAGGCTTCCTACAGCGATGGCCAGCAATACAATACCCCACCAGTCGACAGGCATGCCTTTGCCATCCTTTGGTGTCTCCCTGACAAACATGTACGTACAGTAAGCGGCCAGGATTCCGACGGGAATATTTACATAAAAGATCAAAGGCCAGCTGCTTACTTCAAGTAAGTAACCCCCAATGGTCGGTCCTACGGTTGGTCCAACTACTGCACCCAGTCCGAAAAGCGCAGTGGCTATACCCACATCTTCCCGTGGCCAGGTCTCTATCAGAATGGCCTGTGCGGTGGAAATCAGTCCGCCCCCGGCCAACCCCTGTAAGATCCTGAAAGCGATCAGTTCTTCCAGATTGGTGGCGTTCCCGCACAGAAATGAGGCAATGGTAAACAGGATAATAGAAAAAAGAAAATAATTCTTTCTGCCGAAGCGGCTCCCCAGCCAGCCCGACATGGGCAGAATGATTACGTTGGCTACAGCGTAACCGGTTGATAGCCAGGCTACGTCCTCGAGGGTTGCGCCCAGGTTGCCCTGTATCTGTGGTATCGCCACGTTCACAATGGTGGTATCGATCAGCTCCAGGAGGGATGCTGTGATCACCGTAAACGTGATAATCCACTTTTTTAAACCTTTCTCGGCCATTGTTAATCTTTTATAGAAACAGAAACTTTAACACTCATGCCGGGACGAAGCCTGGACAAGATCTCTTTTGGTGCTTCAGTGATTTTAATCTTTACAGGGATACGCTGTACCACTTTTACAAAGTTTCCGGTAGCATTATCTGGAGGAAGAAGTGATCCTTTTGCTCCGGTGATCGGGGCAAAATTATAGACCTCTCCTGATATCTCAGCATTAGGATAGGCATCTACTTCTATTTTAACCTTTGAACCCGTTTTAATATCTTCCAGCTGAGTCTCCTTAAAGTTGGCCGTCACGTAAATGCTGTTGTCATTTACGATGGAGAATAAGGCTTGCCCTGGCTGAACCAGCTGCCCTTTCTGAACATTCTTCTTAGAGACAATTCCGCTTGAAGGGGCTTTAATCTCCGTATAACTTAACTGAAGTCTGGCAAAATCTACATCAGCCTGATGCTGTGTGACACCAGAGTTGCTGACCACCAGCTGCGATTGAGTAGTGCCTACCTGTTTCACCGCAGCAACATACTGATCTTTTGCTGCAGTATAGGCTGCTTCCGCAGATTCCTTGGTGGCTTTCGCCTGATCAAAGGCTTGCTGGGTGATGGAACCATCTTTTACCAGGTTGGCATAACGGTCATAGTCTTTCTGAGCCAGCATCACCTTAACCTTTGCAGCTTCGATATTTGCCTTGGCTGTACTTGTGTTTGCTGCGGTAGCTGCGATCTGCGACTGAGATACCCCTACACCTGCACTCGCTCCCTTTTGTCCGGCTTCTGCCTGCTCCAGCTTCACTTTATAGTCACTGTCGTCGAGTTTCACCAGGACCTCTCCCTCTTTCACAGGGGTGTTTTCTTCAAATTTTATTTCCTGGACATAGCCACCCACGCGGGACACGACCGGACTAATGTCGCCGTCGATCTGTGCATCGTCGGTGTCTACGTGTTTGCTGTAATAAATGTATTCTTTAGTACCAAAAATGGCACCTATAACGATCAGTACTCCCAGTATGATCGGGATTACCTTGTTTTTCTTTTTCTTTTCAGTTGTCATGACAGTAATTTGTTATGGTATGTTATTGGGAGATTTTTCCTGTTGATTTTAATAAAGTGTAATAAGCGAGTCCGGCATCAGCCTTAGCGATCTCCAGGTTAATCCTGGCCTGATACAATAAGGTCTCGGCATCAATCCTGTCTATGGCGGAGGCGACATTGTTCTTGTATTTAGACTCCAGCAATTTGTCATTTTCAGTCGCCTGTGCTATAGAAGTTTCGAGTACCCTGATTTTGCTGATGGCCAGCTGGTAATCCTGGAAATTCTTGTTGATCTCTGTTTTTACATGATCTGTCAGGATGTCTTTCTGCAGGCCGATGCTTTTTTGCTGCACTCTGGCTTCACTCACCTTGTTCTTATTGGTCCAGAGGTTTCCAATGTTCCAGGAGATGTTGGCGCCAAGTGTTATGGGCATAATGAACTGATCAGCGGGAGGAATGAATTTTCCACTTGGATTGATGTAATACAGGTTTGCTCCTACACCAACAGTAGGTAGTGTATTGGCTTTTACAGATTTAATATTGACATCGGCTACTCTGTTTTGGATGTCAAGCTGTTTCAGTTCCTGACGACTGCTAAAGGCCATATCCAGGTAACTTCCCAGTGTTCCTACAGGCTTCAGGGCATTGTCCGGATCACTGATTTCTATGTCAGTATTTTCATCCAGACCCAATAAAATGTCGAGGTTATAATTGATCACCTTTCTGTTGTTTTCAATCTCCATATCAGTAAGTGATACATTGGCTTGCTGCAGCTGGAAGCGGAGCACATCATTTTTAGTGACGACACCCTGTTCAAAAAAACGCTGGGCCTGTTTGAGCTGACCGGCAATGGCCTCGAGATTTTGCGCTACAACCTTTTTGCTCTGAAGTATCTTGTAAAGCGAATAATAGGTATTGATCACGGCATAGCTGATCTCTTCCTTATCCTTGTCGGCGTCGAGCAGGGCTACCTCTGTAAGCAAGCGTGTAGATTCTTCTGCGTACTTCAGCTTGCCACCGCTGTAGATCAGCTCTTCAACAGCCACCGTGCCCACGAAGGCATCGGCACGCTTAGGCAGATGAATCGGATTCGCCCCTCCTATACTCAGGGTATTGGTCGGTATTTCTGCGTGGTTATATAAGAAAGAAGCGCTTGCGGATGGAAGAGCATTGTCCTTTACGGTTGCCAGCCGGGCCACCGCTTCATCTATCTTATTTTGAGAAAGCTTCAGGTTTTTGCTGTTGCTGATGCCAAGCGCAACCGCTTCGTTCAGATCCAGTTTTTTTACCTGCTGTGCATAAAGCGCTCCCGGTAGCAGCAGCGCAGTTAATATTAATTTGTTGATATGATGTCTCATTTTCGGGGTGTTAGATATACGGTAATAAAGTCTTTCAGATGCGTGGTCAGTCTTTCCGTGATCGCTTTCCTGTCTTTCGGGTCGTTGATGTCCAGACCCGTTCCAGAGGTGATCTTGGAGGGAGAGATCGCGACCTTGCTGATGGTTCCGACCAGGGTCAGGATGGTCATCCGTACATCCACCTGACGGATGTTTCCCTCTGCGATTCCATCATTGATGATCTGCTCGATGACCAGCTGGTTTCCTGCCATTGCATTTTCTATATTGCTGAACATCTCAGGTCTGTGCGGCAGGGAGAGTTCCCTGTGCATCATTTTATGAAAGGCATGGTTGCAGAGGATGCGTTTGGCATAACCATCCACCACCTTTAATAATTTTTCCATACCGGTTTCGGTACCCTGGCTGATCAGGTTCAGCTGATCTTTAAAATCAGTGATTCTTTTGGTCATGATCTCCATGAATACCCCCTCTTTGGACCCGAAATAGTAATTGATCATGGCCATGTTGGCTCCCGATTCTCTGGCGATCTGCCGTGTAGATGAGCCCTCGTATCCAAACTCTGAAAACAGCTTTTCCGCCGCTTCCAGGATACTGGTTCTCTTGTCTGTCTTTTCCATGTTATAAATTAACGGGACAAAACTAATCAATCGATTGATTAGTTTTCTGATTAATTTTCAGAGGAAACTATTTGTTGACCTTTTACTGACAAAAGTCAATAAAAAAGGGGTGTATCCACACTGGACACACCCCTGACTAAATGATAATCTTTAGTTATTCTTTATTTCTGTCCAGCCATTTCTTTTCGATCACATAAGAAATGATCAGGCCTATACCGCCAAAAATAAAGATAAAGCCAAAGTACAGTGCTGCCGCATGTTGATTATGAATATTGTTGTTCATCACGGTAAATAAGGCTGTGATCAGACCAAGACCAAGACCTACCATCAGCAATCCGAATTTCAGACTAATAAACGGTGTCGGTGCACTGGCTCTGGCCCTGGCAATACCCGGATCTATTCCCCGTTCAATCATGGCCATTTTTTCTTTGTTAGACATATACCTGATGCCGAATACCATTGCTGTGGCACAGATAAAGAGACATATAAATACTAATTCGCTGCTCATATTTTTAACTTTTTAATTGATAAATAGTGTTATAACCGGTGTTCTGAAAGCTATGACTACATCAAAAATCATCAGGTTACACAGAATTTAAAAAAATGTTTGCTTCCGTTATTTATCTTTAACTAAATACTCAAAACATTGAATGCGTTAATAGAAAAAATCAACAGTATTTATCCCTTGCCTCCAGGCAGCCTTAAACTTTTAACGGATGAGATGCGGAGGATTGAACTTCCGAAAAGCAAAGTGCTGGTAGAGGCCGGCCAGACAGGCAGAACCGTCTATTTCATTCAGAAAGGAATTGCGCGAGCTTATTGCGATGGCAAGGATAACCAGATCACGTTTTGGTTCGGACTGGAGGGCGATTTCATCTTTTGCTACAACAGTTATATCAATGGGCTGCCGGGCTATGAAAGCATTGAACTCCTGGAAAACAGCATTCTTTATGAAATACGGGATGAAGTATTGCAGGAGCTGTTCCGTCAAAATATAGACCTGGCCAACTGGGGACGTAAACTTGCAGAGCGTGAGCTGATCAAACTCGAAGAACGGTATATCGCAAGACTGTTTAAGTCTGCTTCCGAATGTTATAAAGAACTGCTGAAGAATTCTCCGTCCTTAATTCAAAGAGTTCAGCTGGGATACATCGCCTCTTATCTGGGTGTTACCCAGGTCACCCTGAGCAGGATCAGAGCTGAAATAAAATAGCGGATCATTTTTTAACATTTGTAAAAAACGGTGCTGCTGATTCAGCCTAATTTTGCCGGAGTTAAAAGAAATAAATTATGAACTGGATTATTTTAATTATAGCAGGATTATTTGAAGTGGGTTTTACGACCTGCCTTAAGCTTTCAAACAACTTTACGAATCTCAAATGGACAATAGCATTCGCAGTATCCATCGGTTTGAGTTTTTATTTTCTGAATAAAGCCACCCAGACGCTGCCAATGGGTACGGCCTATGCGGTCTGGACCGGAATAGGTGCTGTGGGTACTGTCCTGGTCGGGATTCTTTATTTCAATGAACCGGTCAATTTCTGGCGGATCTTTTTTATCGTCACACTGATCGGTTCTATCCTGGGATTAAAGTTTTTTGCAGGAAGTCATTAAGATGCTGTAACCTGCCTGTACCTGCCAACGTCATAGCAGGTATATGCAGCAAAAGCAAACAGACGAAGACCTGATCAATGAGGTACTGGCAGGACATACCCAAGCGTATTCTGAGCTGGTGTCCCGTCATCAGCGCTTTGTCTTCAGTCTGGCCATGCGCTTTGCCAAAAAAAGGGAAGATGCTGAAGAGATCGCACAGGATTGTTTTGTGAAGGCGTATAAAGCCCTCGGTACATTTCAGGGGAGTTCTAAATTTTCTACCTGGCTCTACACCATTACTTATACCACCGCGATGTCCTTCCTAAGAAAGAAACGTCTGGAAACAGACTCCATTGATGATGAAGGAAACAACATACAACTGGAAAGTAAGGTGTCAGATTTTAATGCTAATCTGGCGGAAAGAAGATCAACGGGTTATTGGCTGAACAGGGCTATAGATCAGCTGACACCTGACGACGCCATGGTCATCAATCTTTTTTATAAAGGGGAGCAGAGTCTGGAAGAAATTAGTATTGTGCTGAATATGGACCCAAACAATGTAAAGGTGAGGTTACACAGGGCCAGAACAAGGCTAAAGGAAAAGCTGCAGTTTTTATTAAAGGATGAAGTAAAAGAGCTACTATGAAATTAACAGATCAGGAATTGGATGCATTACTGAAAAGTATGGAGCTGGATGAGCCTTCCATGTCTTTTAACCGCAATGTAATGGAACAGGTTAAACTGGAGTCGGTACCTGTTATTTTGAAAACAAGGGTGGATAAACGGATCATTTACAGCATCGCCGGACTTTTTATGTGTTTTATTGTTGTCGTTGTTGCCTATGCCGTAGCAAATACGAGCTTTGATTACAAGGGGTTTCAAAAAGTAAATGTTAAAATTGATTTTGAATTCGGCAAGATGATCTCGTCTCAGTTTCTGAGCGTATTTTTGATGGTTGACGCGGTGATTGCGCTCATTTGGCTGGATCGGATCCTGCGTAAAAAGAGTGCTATTTGATCGTAACCGGCAATTCAACGGTAGAAAGGTCCCAGCCTATTATCAGGTTTGCGCCGGCAGGCCGGGGAGTAAAAGTAATGGACAAGACCTCAAGGGGTTTGTCCAGAGGTTTTACTTTGACCTCGGTACGGAGCACATCTTTGCTTTGGTCGTAAGTAAAGGCTCCCCATTTATCGGTTTGTTTATTGATAATAATAGTCCAGGTGTCTTTATTTGGAATGGCAAACAGGCTGTATGTTCCGGCTTTGATCTTCCTGCCTGCAATTACTGCAGATTTGTAAAACCGGATCTCTGTGTTTTCGTTGGCGCCGACCCGCCAAACCTTGTCAAACTGCTCTAGAACACCAAAGATCTCACGGCCTTTTTTTGAAGGTCTTGAATACACCACTTTAATCAGTGGGGCAGCATCATCCTTTGCTTTGGCAACATTCAGCGGATAATACACGATATCTGCAGGACTGCTGTCCGGTGCCGGAAATTTTACATCTTGTGCATGGGCACTAATGCCTAAAGCAGCGAAAAGCATAACAGAGATTAATTTCTTCATGCGCATCAGGGGTTAAACAGCAGGGAAATGGAGCAAAAATTAATATTCGCGGTCTTTAACTATTCCGTTCAGGAAGATTGCGCCGAAAATAAAACCGAGAATGCCACCGAAAATAGCCCAAAAGAAGTTGGTTGTGATTGCTAATGTAGTAGCAACTCCGCAAATAAGGCCTAATACGTAATAAACCCAGTCAAAACTGTTGTTGTTTCCTTGTTCAGTCATTGTAAAATATTCTTATGCGGCAAAGATATTGATTTATTTTTCTAGTGTATAATTTATCTGGAATTGATCTGGAAGACCCTTTACCAGGGGCTTGTGTCAATCAAGTCAAGGACAAAAGCGGGACAGATCGAAGACGACTTCAGAAAACGGGTACCTTTTTCCGGAACTCTGCTGGAATTGTCTTGGAGCTGACAGCTGGTTGCTGCTTCAGATCCTGACTGTAATTGTCCTTCCTGTAACCAGGATATACTGATATATCTTGTACAGCCCGTCATCACTAATCTCTATTTCTTCTACCAGGCCGGTTTTGCTGAAGGTGTCTGTTACCAGGTCCCCTTTTTTAATTTCGTTTAATACATCTGCAGGAGTATCCCCGTTTAATCTGATCATTTCATAAAGATGAATTTTATATTTGTATATGGAGCAACAAATTTTTGAAAAAGTAGACCGGTATATCCGTGATTTACTGGCACCGGAAGATGTGGTTCTTCAGGAAACCATAATGTCTTTAGAAGCAGCAGAAATGCCGCAAATCAGTGTTACCGCAAACCAGGGGAAATTTCTGCAGGTTCTGGCGATGATGTGCAACGCGAAGAGGATTCTTGAACTCGGTACGCTTGGCGGCTATAGCACGATCTGGCTGGCCAGGTCTGTTCCTGATGATGGAAAGGTCATCACGGTTGAGTTTGATCCTCATCATGCAGCGGTTGCAAAGAAAAATATTGAAAACGCGGGGCTTTCCGGCAAAGTAGAACTGAGAGTCGGGAAGGCTATGGAGATCCTGCAAGCTCTTAAAACGGCTGGGGAGCAACCTTTTGACCTGATCTTTATTGATGCTGATAAACCACCATATGCTGAATATTTTGAACTGGCACTCGGCCTTTCGCGCCCGGGAACCGTGATCATTTGCGATAATGTGGTCAGGGAGGGAAAGGTACTTGAAGAAAACAGTGATGATGACAGGGTGAAGGGGGTACGCCGTTTAAATCAGATGCTGTCGGAAAATAAACAGGTAACAGCTACGATACTTCAGACTGTTGGCAGCAAGGAATATGACGGGATGGCTATAGCCGTGGTGAACAGATCATTATAGCTGTTGCGCCTGGTCGGTTATTTTTCTGATTACAGTATCCAGCTTTTCGGCTGCTTCGCCCAGCAGATCTATGATCTCCTGATGGGAGGAATCTTCTTCACTGCCATTAAACAACTGGACCAGACCCAGAATACTGGATAGCGGACCTCTTACTTCGTGAGATTGTATCAGGGATATTTTTCTGAGTTGCTCATTTTGCTGCTCGATCATTTGTGTGTGTATGTATTGTTCAGTGATGTCTCTTGAAAAACAGCTGATGCCGATGACCTGATGTTCCTGATCAAGGATGGGGTTAAAGCTGACTTCTTCAAAAAGATCCTCCCCGTTCATCTGTTCTTTCCATATGATCTTGAAAGATGCTCCGGCAAAAGCACGCTGAAAATATTCCTGCCATTGATTGTAAAGGGTTTCTTCAAAATCCGCTTTGTTGAATCGCGTGATCTTCCTGCCGCTGATGTATTCCATTCTGCTGATAAAAGCTTCATTGGCCGTGATGATGTTGTTATCGCGGTCAACAGACCAGATGATGTCCCTGGTGTTGTTAATGATAGCGCGGAGATTCTGGTCGTCATTAAATATTTTTTCCTGAATCTTTTTCTGTTCGGTAATGTCCATAAAATAAACGGCCAACCCTTCTTTGGTCGGGTAAACACGCATTGATCCCCATACGCCGAGTGCTACATAACAATCTTCAAAGTGTACACTGACTTTGTTTTTTAAGGCACGCTGATATTCATTATAAAATTTTCCTTCTCTTAAAAGGGGAAAGAAATCCCACAGGTTCCTGCCAATCAGTTCTTCCCTTTTGCAATTGAGAATCCTTTCGGCTTCCTTATTCATGTAGGTGATCTCCCAGTGCTCATTCATTGCATAAAACCCATCGGTGATGCTTTCGAGAACATCGGTAATTTCGGCGTTCTTTTCGAGAAGCGCAGCTTCCGCTTTCACTTTGGCATCGATGTCTATGGCCATGACAAAGCGGGAGGCCCTTCCCTGAAAAACACTGGCATGTGCGTAGATGTGAACAAAGAATACTTTTCCGTTTTTCCTGATGTGCTTCCAGCGTCCGTAATCGAAATAAGCAACATGGGGACCATAGTGTATGGTCTTTTTAAGCAGATCTATTTCCTGAGGAGGCCGGATCTGGGTTGCGTTCATGCTAAGAAACTCTTTCCTGCTGTATCCGTACTGATTCAATGCCGCACTGTTTACAGCCAGAAATTCAAAAGTCTGCACATCGAAAATGTACATTGGTGCAGGGCTTTCTTCAAAAATCTGTCTGTAATTACCGGAGGATATGTTTCCGTCCGGGATGATGGAGTCGGGAGCTTTCTTCATTGAAACAGGGTTGAAAATCCAATGAATTTAAGTAAAATATTTCTTTTTAGAACAGAGCGCATAGTAAGCAGTTTACAAATACCGCTCCTTAATGGTATTTACATGATGCATAATATGTCCTGCAATAATATACAGCAATGCTCTTACGGAGATGTTCTTTTCTGATGCAACTCCAATGCGGTCCAGTTCGGGTTCTGTGAGTGATTGGAACAGGTACAGGTTTGCTTTTCTGAGCAGGGCAAATTCATGGGATAAGCTGAGCAGACTGCGATCAGAGAAATGCGCTCCGGCAACATAGGCATCTTCTTCAAAATTGGGCAGGTGCTGAACTTCGCCTCTGGCGATACAGGTAAGCCGGTAGACCAGTATGCGCTCCGTATCTATGATGTGTCCGAAAATCTCTTTAATGGTCCATTTTCCGGGTGCGTAGGCATAATCTGCCTTTTCTACCAGGCTGTTGATGAAGTCTGAAAATTCAGTTGCCTGTCTTTCCAGGATTTCCATGATGTCGCCATCAACCAGTTTGATATAGGTGTCTCCCCAGGGAGAATATTCATGAATTTGTGGTCGGTTCATAGGTGATGCTGCTTTTTAATACAATTCGAAATGTGGTACCTTTGCCGAGTTCAGAATCTTTAACAAAGATCTGTCCGCTGTGGTAATTTTCAATGATCCTTTTAGTGAGGGACAAGCCCAGTCCCCAGCCTCTTTTCCTGGTGGTATATCCGGGCTGGAAAACTGCATCAAATTTTGACCTGGCGATGCCTTTTCCGGTATCTGTTACGTCAATAAATACTTCTTCCTTGGTCAGGTTCTCAATAATGTTAATAGTAATGTTCCCTTCGTTTTCGATGGCATTCACTGCATTTTTGAGCAGATTTTCGATTACCCAGTCAAACAGGGGAACATTGATCATGGCGCGAACCTGCTCGTCACCAACGATGGAAAATTTTGTTTTGTCTGAAGTACGGAGCTTAAAGTAGGCTACAAAATTATAGATCACGGTATAGACCACATGATCCTCCACAATTGGTTTGGAGCCGATCTTGGAAAAGCGGTCTGTAATAACCTCGAGCCGTTTGATGTCATTTTCCATTTCAGCGATGAGCGGGTCGTCCTCGGCATTAAAACGGGACTTGATCAGCTCTACCCAGGCCATAAGGGACGAAATAGGGGTGCCGAGCTGGTGTGCGGTTTCTTTGGCCATACCTACCCACACCTGATCCTGCTCGGCTTTGCGAGCGGAGCTGAAAGCCACGTAGGCTGTGAGCAGGAACAGTGCGATGACGCCAAGCTGGATGTATGGAAAGTACCGGAGCTGGGTTAAGGTGGAAGAATCTTTATGGTAAATCCACCAGCGGGTACCATCCAGACCTGTGATGGGGGTTGGTGAATGCTGTTTTTTCATCTTCCTGAGCTCATGCTCGAAATATGCCGGATCGTAATCTACACCGGGTTTTTTCTGAATATCGTAATTGGTTTTTGTGGAGTCCAGGCCCTGGTAAGTGATGATCTCTCCGCTTGAATAGGTCATGATTACCGGAAGCTTATTGTTTGAACGTATCAGGTCTATAATAGGGGTGGAACGGTCGTCTTCATACATGTAAAAGGATTGTTCGGTTACCCGGACATATAACTGAAACTGGAGCTTCTCCTCACGTTCCATTTTTTTCACGAAGAAGTCGCTGTAAAAAACGGAAGCAGTGCCTATAATAATGGCAAAGAATAAGAGAAAGAATTTCCAGCGCCGTTTCTTTTCGTATGGATTCATAGATTATGAAGGCAAATTACAAAAATATATCTTTGCGGGAGTTATATGGAAAAGAAAGTTAGAGTAAGATTTGCCCCCAGTCCAACAGGAGGCCTGCACCTTGGCGGTGTACGCACAGCATTGTTCAATTATTTGTTTGCCAAAAAACATGGCGGAACATTTGTCCTGAGGGTAGAGGATACCGATCAGACCCGTTTTGTTGCCGGTGCTGAGGAATATATTGTTTCCTGCCTGGAATGGTGCGGAATGACTCCGGATGAGAGTCCCCAAAAAGAAGGAGCTTTTGGCCCTTACCGGCAGAGTGAGCGAAAGGCGACTTACAGGCAATATGCTGATCAGCTGATCGCTGACGGCCACGCTTATTATGCTTTCGATACCCCTGAGGAACTGGACGCCAAACGCAAGGAAATACCAAATTTTACCTACGGACAGGCAACAAGAGGACAAATGCGTAACTCGTTAACCCTGGATGAGTCAGCGGTAAGGCAACTGCTGGCGGCCGGCACTCCATATGTAATCCGGATAAAAATGCCGGAGGATGAGTTGGTTTCTTTTACTGATCTGATCAGGGGACACGTCAGCTTCGAAACCAACCTGGTTGATGACAAGGTTCTGCTGAAAGCAGACGGAATGCCTACCTATCACCTGGCTGTAGTGGCTGATGACAGGGCAATGGAAATCAGTCATATTTTCAGAGGAGAAGAGTGGCTGCCTTCTGCTCCAATTCATATTCTGCTTTGGAGATATCTGGGCTGGGCAGACGAAATGCCGGCATGGGTACACCTTCCATTGATCCTGAAACCTGATGGTAATGGAAAACTGAGCAAAAGAGATGGTGACAGACTGGGCTTCCCGGTATATGCGCAGAACTGGACGGATCCTAAAACAGGTGACCTGACCAAAGGATTCCGGGAGCTGGGCTTTATGCCTGAGGCATTCGTGAACCTGCTGGCTATGCTGGGCTGGAATGACGGTACAGATCAGGAGTTGTTTTCAATGGAAGAGCTTATTGCTAAATTCTCCGTAGACCGGATCAGCAAGGCGGGAGCCAAGTTTGATTTTGAAAAAGCAAAGTGGTATAACCATGAATGGATAAAAAATGCGGATGCGGCAGTCTTACTGCCTTTGGTAAAAGAGGTTTTTTCTGAGCATAGAGTTGTTGAGGGTAATGACGCAGATCTGTTAAAGATCATAGACCTGATCAAAGACAGGTGCAATTTGCTGACCGATTTTGTGCAGCAGGCGGCTTATTTCTTTTCTGCTCCGGCAATCTATGATCTGGATTCAGTAAAACCAAAATGGTCCTCAGAAAAAGTGGCTTTTTTCACTGCCTATGGATCGGCCATTCATGAAGATGCAACTTCGGTGGAACTGGAGGAGAAATTTAAAGAACTGGCGGCAGCGAATGGTTTTAAACCAGGAGAACTCATGCTGCCTTTCAGGATCATGCTGGTTGGTGGTAAGTTTGGCCCTGCAGTATTTGATATCGCGGTGGCGCTGGGTGGACAGGAAACTATACACCGCATCAACAAAGCCGTACTAGCTTTCAGCAAATAGGCTTTTTTGATCCTGCTGAAGCATTGTATCAGTATAAATACCTTCTTTGGGTTAATTTGGTATAACAATTGTCGCAAGCATATGTTTAACCAAATTAACTCAAATTTTCTATGCAGTGGTTCGGTAAGGGGAGTGGTAATGTAGACGACAGAAGAGGAATGAGCGGCGGAGCAATCGGCGGGGGTGTTGGCATTATCATCGTTATTCTGGGATTGCTTTTCGGTAAGGATCTTACAGGTCTGGTCAATCAGCTGCCTGTGCAGGATATGGCGCAGCAGGAAGGTAAAAAGGGGGATCCTGAGGATGCTGAAGGTAAATTCGTAGATGGGGTTCTTGAATCTACCAATCAGGTTTGGAGCACACAGTTTCAGGCTATGGGGAAAACCTATGAAGAACCCAGGCTGGTTCTTTTCAGCAATAGCGTTCAGTCGGCCTGTGGGGCGGCAAGCTCCGCTGTAGGGCCGTTTTATTGTCCGGGTGATCATCAGGTGTATATTGATCTGTCTTTTTATCAGGAGCTCAAAGACAGGTTTGGTGCGGCTGGAGATTTTGCCCAGGCCTATGTGATCGCGCACGAGGTAGGTCATCATGTACAGAACCTCCTTGGAATCTCTGAAAAGATGGCCCGCGCGAGATCGGAAATGAGTGAAAAGGAATACAATAAACTTTCTGTAAGACTGGAGCTACAGGCCGATTTTTTTGCCGGTTTGTGGGCTCATCAGGCACAAAACCTGAAGGACTTCAGATTGGATGAAGGTGATCTCGAAGAAGCACTGAATGCCGCAAATGCGATAGGGGATGATAAATTGCAAAAGCAGATACAGGGAGAAGTTGTTCCTGATGCCTTTACACATGGAACTTCCGCACAAAGAATGTTCTGGTTTAAAAAAGGATTTGACACGGGAGATATTAATCAGGCGGATACTTTTAACAGCAAAATATAATATTTTATGACGATAAACTTACTAACCAGCAGCTTATTTACCCGGAATAATGATTTTAATTGTAGATGATACTCCAGAGAACCTGATTTCTTTAAAACGGGTTCTGGAAAGACACAACTTTGAGGTAGATACGGCATCGTCGGGTGAAGAGGCGTTAAAAAAAGTACTCAAAAATGAATATGTACTGATCATTCTGGATGTTCAAATGCCAGGCATGGATGGCTTTGAAGTAGCGGAAGCGATATCAGGGTATAGCGGGGCCAGAGAAACGGCGATTATTTTTCTGTCGGCTGTTAATAAAGAACTCAAGTTTATTACCAAGGGTTATTCCTCAGGAGGGCTAGATTATATCACCAAACCGGTAGATATGGATATTCTCCTGCTTAAAGTAAAGACTTTTTACAGAATCTATGAGCAAAGCAGGAAGCTGATTGAGATACAAAAGGCGCTATTGGACGAGATTGAGTTCAGAAAGCAGGCTGAGCGAAAAAAAGATGAGTTTATCAGCATCGCCAGTCATGAACTGAAAACACCGCTGACGAGTGTAAAAGGTTATATGCAACTCCTGGGAAGGAGTATAGATAAAGGCGATATGGAAAAGGTGAAGAATCATCTTTCGAAAGCCCAGGTACAACTGGAAAAGCTGAATGAACTGATCGCAGATTTGCTGGACATTTCTAAAATTGAAAGCGGAAAACTTAAATTCAATAAAAAGCACTTTGTAATGGATGTCCTGCTGGATAGTGTCATTGATATCATTCACCAGTCCAATCCGGAATTTAAGGTCATCAGAAAAGGAAAGGCTCCGCAGGAAATCTATGCAGACGAGATGCGTGTTGAACAGGTCATCATTAATTTTCTGACCAATGCCATTAAATATTCTCCGGGTACCCATGAAATCCAGATCAATGTAAATGTGAAAGATGAGAAGATCTATGTAGGGGTTCGTGATTTTGGGATCGGGATAGCTCCGGATCAGCAAAGAAACGTATTTGAGAAATTCTATAGGGTAGAAGAAACCGCGATCCATTTTCAGGGACTGGGCATTGGCTTGTATATTTCTTCGGAAATTGTGAAACGTCATGGCGGTCAGATCGGAGTGAAAAGTACAATGGGTGAAGGTTCGGAGTTTTATTTTATCATACCTGTAGATACCGGGGAAGAAACAGACTAGATATTTTGTTTATGGAAAAAACATCATTAAAGAACAATTTGCGTTTTGGGTTGGGATTATCGTTATTGATCCTGTTTATCTCCTCGCTTGCATCATACAAAAGCATAACCAACCTGATAAAAAGTGCTGATCTGGTATCGCATAGTAACCAGGTTATGACTGACCTGGATGGAGTGATCTCTACGCTTAAGGATGCTGAAACCGGACAGCGGGGGTATTTGCTGACCGGTGATAAGGTGTTTCTGGATCCATATACGGGATCAAAGCAGGAGGCACTGGAGTTACTAAACAGGATAAAGGTGGCCACGCAGGACAATGATCTTCAGCAGCAGAATGTAAAAACACTGCGCGAAATTATAGAAAACAGGCTGTCTATTCTGGAACACACTATTGAGATGAAGGATCAGGGGGAAACCATTACGGTTTCGGAACTGCTCAATGGAAAGAAATATATGGATCGGTCGAGGTCGCTCATCAAAACCATGCAGTCGGAAGAAAAGAGATTGCTCGACGAGCGGACCTCTGTGTTGAATGAGCAGGCAGGGTATACGCCGGTATTAATTCTTATTGCAGCGGCACTTGCTGTTCTGATCACGCTTTTTTTCTATATGCGGGTATCCAGAGATTTTAATGAGAGAATGAAGCTTCAGGAGGAACTGAAAGCTAAAAATAAGGAAATAGACGAACGAATAGCAGTGATACAGGGGATTGCCGGTCAGATCTCGAGTGGTGATTACCAGCTCAGAATGGGTGATGAGGTAAAAGATGGTTTGGGCAGTCTGGCGCTTTCACTCAATGCGATGGCTGAGTCACTTCAGTATTCATTTTCTTTACTTGCGGATAAGGAATGGCTGCAAACCGGAATTGCCAGCCTGAATGATAGAATGGTGGGTGAGAAAATCCTGGAAGAACTGGCCAATGACATTCTTGATAGTATAGTTGGTCATACGCAAAGTGTCGTTGGTGCTTTATATATAGTGGGCGAGGGTAAGGTTCTTCATCTTGAGGGGAGTTATTCTCTGGATGCGGCAAAGAAAAGAGCAGTGCTTAAAGAAGGAGAAGGCATAGCCGGACAAGTGATGAAGTCTCACAGACAGATCCTGATCAACGATATCCCTGATGGAGAAATGACGGTTAGCTATGCTTCCGGGAATACCAGGCCGAGAAATATTGTGGCCGCACCAATCATGAGAAATACAGAGGTCATTGGAGTGATAGAGCTTGGCTCTTTACATGGCTATACGCCTTTGCAGCTGGAATTGCTGAGCAGCATTTCTGAAAATATCGGTATTGCTATACACGTGGCTCAGAACCGGAAGAAGTTGCAGGAATTGCTTGAGGAAACACAGGCGCAGACAGAGGAACTTCAGGCGCAGCATAGTGAACTGGAGGGATTGAATGCGGAATTGGAGGCGCAGACCCAAAAGATTCAGACTTCGGAAGAAGAGTTGAGGGTGCAGCAGGAAGAATTACTGCAGAGCAACCAGGAACTGGAAGAACGGACAAGTTTGTTAGAGGAAAAGAACCAGCTCATACAGGAGCGGAACCTGGATATTCAGCAGAAAGCCGAGCAGCTGGAGCAAAGCACGAAATATAAGTCAGAATTCCTGGCGAACATGTCGCATGAGCTCAGGACTCCACTGAATTCTATTCTGCTGTTGTCTAAACTGATGTCTGAAAATAAGGATCTTGATACGGAATACATAGAGTACGCAGAGGTGATACAGAGTTCTGGTCAGGGCCTGCTCGGCCTGATCGATGAGATCCTGGACCTTTCTAAGATCGAGGCGGGAAAGATGAAACTGGAGTTTGCAGACATTAATATTAATGAGGTGACGACAGATATGAAGTCTTTGTTTAACCCGCTCGCCAAAAACAAACAGCTTCAGCTCATCATTGATGTAGAAGAGGGGTTGGATAGGATCAATACGGATAAAATGCGAATGGAGCAGATCCTGAAAAACCTGCTCTCTAATGCCATTAAATTTACAGAACAAGGTAAGGTGTCACTAATCGTTAAAAAACAGGAAACAGGCAATTCTATCTTGTTTAAAGTAAAGGATACCGGAATTGGTATTCCTGCAGACAAGCAGGGGTTGATCTTTGAGGCATTTCAGCAGGCAGATGGTTCTACGCGCCGCAGGTTTGGAGGAACGGGGCTGGGCTTGTCGATCAGCAGGGAACTGGCAAAGCTTCTTGGCGGTGAGATAGAGCTGAGTAGTAAGGAGCATGCAGGAAGTGAATTCACGCTCTCATTACCTGTCGACAGAACTACCGAGATTTTAGTGAATGAAAGGTTTGCGCCTGAAGAACCTGAGTATGAAAAGCCTGAAGTTCTTGTTGAAGAGCGCTTTACGGTAACGCATATTCCAATGGAGATCGATGATGACCGGGCTGACATTAAAACAGGGGATAAATCTATTCTTATCATTGAAGATGATACCTCATTTGCAAAGATCCTGCTTGATTTTACCAGGAAAAGGGGGTATAAGGGAATTGTTGCGGTAAGAGGAGATGCCGGACTTGAACTTGCGCATAAATATAAGCCGCAGGCAATTCTCCTGGATATACAGCTCCCGGTGAAAGATGGTTGGCAGGTCATGGAAGAGCTGAAGTCCAATCCTGAAACCAAACCTATTCCGGTCCATATCATGTCTTCACTGGAGGTGAAAAAGGAGAGCTTGCTCAAGGGTGCTGTGGATTTTATCAATAAACCGGTAGCACTGGAGCAAATGCAGGAGATTTTCCGGAAGCTGGAATACGCATTGAGTAAGCATCCGAAAAAGGTATTGATCGTTGAGGAGAATAAACAGCATGCTGAAGCCCTGAGTTATTTTTTAAGTAATCACAATATCAATACAACGGTAGCCACAAACGTAGGCCAGAGCATTGGTGCACTGAGTAAAAAGGAAGTAGACTGTGTAATTCTTGATATGGGGGTTCCTGATAAGAATGCTTATGATACACTTGAGGCCATTAAGAGGGCTGAGGGCTTGGAAAATCTGCCGATTATCATATTTACAGGCAAAAATCTTTCAAAAGGAGAAGAAATCCGTATCAAGCAATATGCAGATTCTATCGTTGTGAAGACTGCTCATTCTTACCAGAGGATACTGGATGAGGCCGGGTTGTTTCTGCATCTGGTGGAGGAAAAAGAAACCGAAGCGAAGTTAAAAAAACCAGTTTCAGAAAAATTTGGGGGTTTATATGAAGTCCTGAAAAATAAAACGGTACTGATCGCGGATGATGACGTAAGAAATATATTCTCCCTGACAAAGGCTCTGGAGCAGCATAAGATGAAAGTGCTGGCGGCTACTGATGGTAAAGAGGCCTTACAAATCCTGCAAGAAAATCCCCTGGTAGATATAGTTTTGATGGATATGATGATGCCTGAAATGGACGGTTATGAAAGTACCAGAGAGATCAGGAAGATTCCGGCCTACAAACAATTGCCTGTTTTGGCTGTTACAGCCAAGGCAATGATGGGAGACAGGGAGAAATGTATTGCTGCCGGAGCATCTGATTATATTTCAAAACCGGTTGATATTGATCAGTTGATATCGTTACTTCGGGTCTGGCTTTATGATAGAGTTTAATATATGGCGAACAAGGTTTTAATAATAGACGACGATAACAGGAATATCTTTGCCTTAAAAGCGGTATTGAAAGCAAAAGGCTATCAATGTCTTTCTGCTGCAGGTGCCGAAGAAGGTATTGACCTGCTGAGCCGTGATCAGAATATAGCTGTGGTGTTAATGGATATGATGATGCCTGGAATGGATGGTTACCAGGCTATTGCCAGGATTAATGAAATTCCTGAAATTAAAGATATACCTGTTATTGCGGTTACTGCTCAGGCTATGCTTGGTGACAGAGAACGATGCCTTAATGCTGGAGCAGTAGGATATGTTTCAAAGCCAATTAATGTGGATGAATTAACAAAACTACTGACCGAATACATTTGATATTGGAAACAGCGGTAATCAGCGATGAACAAGTGGAACTATTGCTTTCGGATCTTCTGGAGCAATACGGGTATGATTTTACAGGGTATTCAAGGGCTTCTCTGAAGCGCAGAATCATCAGGCTTTATACGCTCGATAAAGCGGTTAGTTTTAGTGAGTTCAGGTATAAGATCAGCAATGATCACGCTTATTTTAAAAGATTCGTAGAGCAGATCACCGTAAATGTTACCGAAATGTTTAGAGATCCAGAATTTTTCAAAAGATTGCGCAATGAAGTACTTCCAAAGCTGGGAACTTATCCTTTTATCAGAATCTGGCTGGCAGGATGCTCAACTGGTGAGGAGGCTTATTCCATTTCTATTATTCTGAAGGAACTGAACCTGCTGCACAAGTCGCTCATCTATGCTACGGATATTAATCCTGTGGTGCTTGAAAGGGCCGCACAAAGTATGTTTGGGTTAAGCTATATGAAACAGTATTCCGAAAATTATATACTTTCGGGAGGAACCCGAGACTTTTCCAGTTATTATACCGCGAATTACTCTCTGGCAAAATTTGACGACGAACTGAAAAGTAAGATCATCTTTTCTACCCATAATCTTGTTTCTGATCATTCTTTTAACGAATTTCAACTGATCATGTGCAGAAATGTATTGATTTATTTTGACAGGGAGCTTCAGCACAAAGTTTTTAATCTCTTTGATGAAAGCCTCGAAGAGCTGGGTTATCTGGCTCTTGGTACTAAAGAAACCATAAATTTTTCGCAATTTGTTAAGAAATATAAACGGCTGGACACAGAAAAGATCTGGCGGAAAATAGGATAATGGAAAGATGTGATGCATTTATAATTGGAGGTTCGGCAGGCAGTCTGGAAGTGCTTTTAAAGGTATTGCCGGTTATTAATCCTGCTGTAAGCTTTCCGATCGTGATCATCATTCACCGCAAGCACGGTACTGATTCTCTGCTTCCGGACCTGTTGTCGAGCCGGACTAAACTTAAAGTAAAGGAAGTAGATGAAAAGGAAAGCCTGAAGGCGGGAACAATTTATATTGCTCCTTCAGACTATCATCTGTTGGTAGAACAGGACAGGACATTTTCCCTTGATTATTCAGAAAAGGTCAACTACTCCAGACCTTCTATAGATGTTACCTTTCAAACCGCGGCTGAAGTATATCAGGATAAACTGGTCTGTATGCTGCTTTCCGGATCAAATGCTGACGGGGTAAACGGCCTGAAAAGCGTTAAGGAATGGGGTGGGGTTGCTGTAATTCAGAACCCAATAACAGCACAGGTAGCCTATATGCCTACCCAAGCTCAGCTAAATGTGGATATTGACCATGTATTAAGCATTGAAGAAATGGGAGAATTTATAAATTTGTTATCTAACCGTTAAGCAACAATGGATAAAACTAAAAAGGTGTTTGTTTTTGATGACAACACGGATATTCTGGATTTGTGCACCATAATTCTGGAAGATGCAGGGTATGAAATCAGAACATCATCGACATCAAATGATATTATAACGCAGGTAATGGCTTATACGCCAGATATTATCTTTATGGACAACTGGCTTCCGGATGTGGGGGGAATAGACGCTACCAGAGCGTTAAAAAAACATGAGACATTAAAACATATACCTGTAATCTATTTCTCGGCGAATAATGATGTTGCCGCTCTGGCTAGTCTGGCAGGGGCGGATGGGTACTTGTCAAAGCCCTTTGATATACAGGAACTGGAAGATATCATCAGCAAGCATATTGCATAAAAAAGGCCTCATTTTATGAGGCCTTTTAGCTAAAGGGTTATTTTACCCCCAGGACATCTGCTCCTTGTTCAAAAACAAGATCGACAGGTATTCCTTTTTTAGTCAGTCTGTCGAGGTCTGCCTGAAGTTCCGGTGAAATGACTGCTTTTTCCTTCTGGACTTTCTCAACTGCGGCTTTGTCTCCGTCTCCCTGCAGCTTAAGAATCAGACCGCTGAGCTTATTTATAGATTCTTCAAACTTGACGAAATCGACTTTATAGGTGCCATCATTATTTCTTATAAAGGCCCCGTTCTCTTTAAAGAAGGTAAAGCACTGCATGTTTGCTTTGCCGTGCGCGCTTGAGGCTCCAAACCTGACAGAACGAAGAATGCCCGCCATATAGGTGGTATAGAATTGTTTGAGATCACCTTCAAGCTCACCTTTTTTAACCAATCCTGTTACCATGTAAAGACCCAGGACGTCAGCCTTTCCTTCTTCAAGCCAGGAGAATTGTTCTTTTAAGGCTTCTTTTACGAATCCTTTTCCGGTCACTGTTTTCTTGATCCCTAATCCATGTGCTACCTCATGAAACATTACGTTTGCAAAAAAAGCATCAAAGTTTATGTATTGCTGCTGGTCCCTGTCTATTAATTCCTTTGTTATAGGAATGAGAATTTTATCAAACTTAGCTTTCATCACATTTTTTAACTGTGAACGCCTGGTTCCTTTTTTTTGCTGAATCACTTCGTCGTTAGGAAGGTTTACGGCAATGGTTTTTGATCCCGCATTGCAGTCTCCTGCATAATAGACCACATCGTAGGCGTTGAGCTCTGAATCGGTGCCCGGCTTTTCTTTTTTATATTTTTCAGGTACCGGAAGACCCCTCTGCAGTTCCGGGAGCATACTTACATATTTGGCAAGCCGCTTGCTCCATACCTTGTCTTTCACCAGAACATAAGCTTCAAATGAGGCTCTGGCGTTGAACAGTTTATCTTCATAATTTTCTATAGGGCCAATGATGATGTCCAGACCGTTGTTCTTCATGTCAAGCCATGCATAATCACTGGCGGTGTATAAGTTCGTTACCAATGCCTCAGCACGAAGATTGAGGTATTTCTGCAGTTCTCTGTCTTCAGCTATTACGGCTGCCTGTTTTAAAATTGAGCAGGCTTTATCCAGTTCCGCTGCATACAATATATTGTAGGGTACAGAAGTTAATCTTCCTGAGTAATCCCCTCTGATCACCGAATATTGGCCGTATTTGTCTGAAACCTGCGATTTGTCAAGTTGCTCTTTGGTCATGCCTGCAGGATAAAATGTTCCTGCGTCCGGTTTCGGCCCTACCCCGGTGACAAATGGTTTGTCGCTATTCAGTCTGTCCCATGGCCCATAATTTATCCAGACAAATTCTTTTGTTTTTTCATCCGTTATGGTACTCAGCAGACTGTCCCTCTCAGGATAGGCCTGTTTCCAGAACAGATCGTCCATGATCTTTGCCGCCTTGATCAGCAGGGGCAGGATTTTCCTTTCATTGGGAGTCAGCTCATTGAGATTGGTGGTGAGTTTAACTTTTTCATAGATGGCAAGACGGCTGTCTACATATTTTAAAAGACTGTCATTAACAGCAGTTTTGCTTTTGTCTGCTGTATTGCTGTTTTCTTTGGGACTATTACATGCCGCAAGTCCGGCAATAATGGAACATCCTGCAACGAAAATGGACGCTCTTGTTATGTGCTTCATGTCTGGTTAGTTTTTATATATAAGTTAATGATAGAAAGCTTCTTTTATGCAAAGGAACAATTCAATGCAGGCTAAAATAGTAAAAAATAGTAATTTCACACTTTCAACAGATATATTATGAGATTTCTGAACAAAATATACCGCATCAGTCTGTTCCTGGTTTTACCTTCTTTTGTGCTTTCCTGTTCTATGGGGAAGTACGCTGCAAGTAATAAAATATATAAGAATCAGGCAAAGGATTATGCAAACATTATAAAGGCAGCACCACCTGCAGGTCAGGAAATCACTTCACTGGCTGCTGATCAGCAATCCTGGGTCGGTTCTGTCAATTTTGGGATACGCAAACCGAACTTTATAATCCTTCACCATACTGCGCAGAACTCTTCGGATCAGACGTTGAAAACCTTTATCATCGCAAAAACACAGGTGAGCGCACATTATATAATCGGACGGGACGGTAAGGTTTTCCAGATGGTCAATGATTACCTGAGGGCACAACATGCGGGAGTGGGCAAATGGGGGAATGATACAGACCTTAATTCTTCTTCCCTTGGGATAGAGATAGACAATAATGGGGATGAACCCTATGCAGACGCACAGATCAAGAGTCTGATCGAGGTCTTGACTGTTCTTAAAAAAAGATATAACATTCCTACTGCTAATTTCATTGGCCATGCGGATATTGCACCAACAAGAAAGCCGGATCCAAACAAGTTTCCATGGAAGGTTCTGGCCAAAAAAGGATTTGGGTTTTGGTATGATGAGGTGCTGCTGATGCCACCGGCAGATTTTGATACTACTCTGGCATTGAGGATCATTGGTTATGACGTTAAAAATCTTTCTGCTGCTATCATTGCCTTTAAAAGACATTTTGTGCAGACTGACATCACTCCTGTACTCACACCGGCAGATAAACTGATCCTGTTTAATTTGTATAAGAAATACATGTAAAAAGAGAAGACCCGGAATCATACTAAAGGGGCTTCTCTTTTTAGAAGATCAACATTTACTTATTTGCTTTTGCCCAGGCATCTTTAAGAGAAACCGTTCTGTTAAAGATCAGGTGATCTGCGGTAGAATCTTGATCTACGCAATAATAACCTTTTCTGATGAACTGATATCTCGCATCCTTACCCGCATGGGCCAGATAAGGCTCTATGTAAGCATGAGTGATGACTTCCATGCTGTTTGGGTTCAGATAGTCTTTAAAATCGCCTTCTTCTCCGTCAGGTGATTCTACTGTGAACAGGCGGTCGTACATCCTGATTTCTGCCTGCTTTGCATGTCTGCTGCTGACCCAGTGGATGGTGCCTTTAACATTAATGCCACTGGTATCTTCACCGCTTTTCGATTCAGGAACATGCGTACAATAAATCTCCGTGATATTGCCATCTGCATCCTTGCTGAAAGATTCACATTTTATGATATAGGCATGCTTAAGACGGACCATCGCTCCGGGAGCGAGTCTGAACCATTTTTTTGCAGGCTCCTCCATAAAGTCTTCCCGTTCTATCCAAAGGGCATTGCTAAAAGGAATTTCTCTGCTTCCCCCCTTATCTTCCGCTTCGGGATTGTTTTCGCCGGTAAGTATTTCTTCTTTATCCTCAGGATAGTCAGTAATAACAAGTTTAATAGGATCCAGTACCGCCATCACGCGGTTTGCCGTTTTATTCAGATGTTCTCTTACACAAAATTCCAGCAGGCTGAGCTCTATGATATTTTCCCTTTTTGCAATACCTATCCGCTCACAAAATTCCCGGATGCTCTCAGGGGTATAGCCTCTTCTTCTCAGACCACTGATGGTAGGCATGCGGGGATCATCCCATCCGCTTACTACCCCCTCATTGACCAGTTGAAGCAGCTTGCGCTTACTCATCACGGTGTAAGAAAGATTTAATCTTGCAAACTCATATTGTTTTGACGGGAAAATTTCCAGTTTTTCTATCAGCCAGTCATAAAGCTCCCTGTGCGACACATATTCCAGTGTACATATGGAGTGAGTAATGGTTTCGATACTGTCGCTTTGCCCGTGAGCAAAGTCATACATGGGATAGATGCACCATTTATTCCCTGTTCTGTGATGTTCTGCATGTTTTATCCGGTATATGATTGGATCACGCATGAGCATATTGGGGCTGTTCATATCGATCAGTGCCCGTAAAGTACAGACCCCATCCGCAAATTCTCCTGATTTCATCCGGCTGAAAAGATCCAGGTTTTCGGCAACAGACCGGTTTCTGTAAGGGCTGTTTTTTCCTGGTTCAGTAGGTGTTCCTTTAAGATCAGCGATCTCTTCAGCAGTACTGTGGTCCACATAGGCCAGCTCCTTATTGATCAGCGTGACAGCATACTCATAAAGGGTGTCAAAATAATCGGAAGTATAGAGTTCATTTTTCCATTGAAAGCCAAGCCATCTGATATCGTTTTGCTGACTGTCCACATATTCTGTTTTCTCCGTGACCGGATTGGTGTCATCAAACCTGAGGTTGGTATATCCGCCATATTTCTGAGTAAGTCCAAAATTCAGACATATCGCTTTTGCATGTCCAATATGCAGATATCCGTTAGGTTCTGGTGGAAAACGGGTAATCAATGTCTCGTATTTTCCGCTATTTAAATCATTCTCAATGATCTCTTCTATAAAGTTCAATGATCTTTCCTCACTCATAAAAACTGTAATTTTAATCCCAAAGTTAACATAAAGCAGCTAAATTAATTACATTTACCAAGCACTATCGTATAAATTATGAGCAGCACATTAAACCGGCCAATACGTGTTTTGGTAGCGAAAGTAGGATTGGATGGCCATGACAGGGGGGCAAAAGTGATTGCCACATCCCTCAGGGATGCCGGCATGGAAGTCATATATACCGGCTTGCGTCAAACTCCTGAAATGGTGGTGAATACAGCTCTGCAGGAAGATGTGGATGCCATAGGGATATCTATTCTCTCCGGAGCCCATATGACCGTTTTTCCGAAAATAATTACAGCGATGAAAGAAAAACAACTAACCAATGTTTTATTAACGGGAGGAGGGATCATTCCTGAAAAGGATATGCATAAGCTGCAGGAGCTCGGAGTAGGTGAACTATTCGCCCCCGGGACAACAATGGCAACAATTGTAAATTATATAGAAGGCTGGGTTAACGAGCATAGAAAATTTTAGCGCATGAAATATCTTAATATTTTGTCTGAAGTAAAGAATCAGATTCTTTACGTAACCATTAATAGGGAAGAAAAATTAAATGCCTTAAACAAGGCCACCCTATCAGAACTGGGGGATGTAATTGCATTTGCTTCATCAAGTTCTGAGGTCAGGGCGGTTCTTTTAACCGGTGCCGGAGAAAAGGCCTTTGTGGCGGGAGCAGATATTTCAGAATTCTCGGGCTTTGATACCAAACAGGGAGAGGATCTGGCAAGAACGGGACAGCAATCGGTGTTTAATGCTATTGAGAACTGTACCAAGCCTGTGGTCGCGGCGATAAATGGTTTTGCTTTGGGTGGAGGTTTAGAACTGGCCCTTGCCTGTCATCTGCGTATTGCCTCGGGACAGGCAAAATTAGGTCTTCCTGAGGTAACTCTCGGGCTGATCCCGGGTTATGGCGGGACCCAAAGATTAAGCCGTCTCGTGGGTAAAGGAAAAGCAATGGAAATGATCCTGACTGCAGATATGATTACAGCAGATGAAGCATTAAAGATTGGACTGGTTAACCACGTCGTTCCTCAGGAGGAACTGATCGGAAAAGCAGAGGAAATTCTAAATAAGATCAGGCTGCGTGCACCGCTGGCGATAACAGGCGCAATCGACGCTATCAATTCCAGTTTCGAGAACGATATTGACGGATATGAAGTGGAAATAAAATATTTTGGAAAATGTTTTAATACAGAAGATTTTAAGGAGGGAGTAGCGGCATTTATGGAGAAAAGAAAGCCACTATTCAGGGGTAAATAGTCTCGGGAAAATAGATCCTGGGCTTATAAAAACGGGGAGATTTCTTATAAAAGTGTAGAAAATATTTCCCATAATAAAAAAACTATTTATATTTATTGAAGAATGGCTCTAACCTTTGCGATATGAGAAAAATATTGATTGTTGACGATGAAGTAAATATTGGTATACTGCTTTCTAAGTTCCTGATCAGGAATTCTTTTAGTGTCTCTACTGCAACAAGTGGTGTTGCAGCGATGGACTATCTTTCAAAAGATACGTATGACCTCGTATTGTGCGATTACAGGCTGGAGGATACAGATGGTAAAGAGATGCTGATTAAGATTAAGGAAAGTTATCCGAGTACCGGGGTGATCATCATTACCGGATATTCTGATATTAAACTTGCTGTTGAGCTGATCAAACTGGGTGCATACGATTACATCACCAAACCTTTGTATCCTGATGAGATATTAAATACCATCAACAAAGCAATAGAGACCCAAATTGCGTTAAATACAAATCAGGCTGAAACCTCGCTGGATATACCTAAGCAAAAGGCAGCTAAAATCAGCTATAACCCTACTGAGAACTTTGTCATAGGTCAGAGTCCGGCATCAAAAGAACTGCTGAAACAAATTCAGCTGGTCGCACCTACCTCATATAGCGTGATCCTGATGGGAGAAAGTGGTACTGGAAAAGAATCAGTTGCACAGGCCATTCATATGAACAGCCCCAGGAAAAATAATCCTTTTGTAGCTATGGATTGTGGTTCCCTGACCAAGGAACTGGCAGGAAGCGAATTTTTTGGTCATGAAAAGGGGTCATTTACAGGAGCGTTATATACGAAGATCGGGCATTTTGAGATGGCCAATGGCGGAACACTCTTCCTGGATGAAGTTGGAAATCTTTCTTATGAAATTCAGGCTGCTTTGCTTAGAACTGTTCAGGAAAGAAAAATAAAAAGAATAGGCAGTACAAAAGAGATTGAACTTGATGTAAGGATCATTGTGGCCACCAATGAAAACCTGGCTAATTCGATCCAAAAGGGAAAGTTCAGAGAAGATCTGTATCACAGGTTTAATGAATTTTCTATAGACCTGCCACCCTTAAATCAGCGGGGTAAAGACATTATGATATTTGCCCATACTTTTCTTGATGTTGCAAATCAGGAACTGGGCAGAAATGTTCAGGGATTCTCGGATGAGGTTGAGGAGTGTTTCTTAACCTATAACTGGCCGGGGAATGTAAGGGAGTTGAAAAACGTAGTCAGAAGAGCAACTTTGCTTACTGAATCGGACCTGATACAACTTAAAGCTTTGCCTTTGGAAATCTCTACCTATGCGAAGGCTTCTGCTCTTGAAATTTCTATTGCCAGAAATGACAAACCCAGGGATCTTAAGAATGCTGCGCTGGAAGCAGAATATGAGGCGATTTTGAAGGTTTTAAGAGAAGTCAACTTCAACAAAACCAAAGCAGCCAAGATTCTCAATATCGATAGGAAAACACTATACAATAAAATGAAAGCGATTAATTTGGATAACTAAAGTGTTAGTCTCAGTTCTTGTTGCATCTTTATGCCTTTTACTGCTGATGTATTGCCTCTTTAAGAGCAGGGCATCAGTACGCAGGCTTAAGGAGGATGTGTCAGAGCTGAAAAGAGAAAATGAGGCCTTATCTGCAAAGGCAGAATTGCTAACCCTGGCAGAACGGATCTCTAACCTTGGAACCTGGGAGTTTTTTATTGGCAGCAAAATTATAAAATGGTCTGAAGAGCTGTATAAGATCTATGGTATTAACTATAAAAACGCGATTATTGATGCAGAACTGAATGAACGCATAATCGCACCTGAATACCTGGAAAAGGTAAATAAAGAGCTGCAGGCTGCAATAACCAATAAAACAACTTTTGCGGTCGAATACCAGATCATACAACCTAACGGCATTAGGAGATATGTTTTGGGTCAGGGGTTTTATATAGAAAAGGAAGACAAATTGGTTGGCACTGTACAGGATATAACGCAGCAAAAAGAGGCTATATTTAAGCTCAAAATAAATGAAACCCTGTTGAGAGAGGCGGAACTGGTCTCTCATAGCGGAAGCTGGGAGTGGGTTGACGGCAAGGAATTCATTTTATGGTCTGACGAGATGTACAACATCCATGGATTTTTACCACATTCAATATTTGTGAATTTTACTGTTTATAGGGATTTGGTTCATGAAGAAGATCTGCAGGTGTTTTTAAAGAATTTTTTTAAGGCAAGACGGGAAAAAGCCTTGTTCAAAATCAATTACCGGATAGTCAGACCATCAGGAGAGGTAAGGCATGTCCTCAGCACCGCTGAATATAAAAAAATAGGGATAAACAATTTTGCCTATATCGGAAATACCCAGGATGTAACAGAACTCCGGGAAGCGCAGGTTCAGCTGGAAGAGAAGGTGATTGAACTTAACCGGTCGAACCAGGATCTAGAGCAGTTTGCTTATGTCGCTTCTCACGATCTGCAGGAACCCTTGAGAAAGATCCAGGCATTTGGCGACATGCTGAAAGACCGGTATTTAACAAACATCAATCCGGAGGCACTGGATTATCTGAACAGGATGCGAAATGCCGCTGAAAGAATGCGTATACTCATTAATGATCTCCTTACCTTTTCGAGAGCGACAAGGGATCATAAGAATTTCATCAGAACCAATCTTGGCGAACTGATTCATAAAATGGTAAATGAACTGGATTTTACCATAGAACAAAAAAAGGCGCAGGTGATGATCAATGCAAATTTGGATGCGGATGTCATACCCTCACAGTTGATGCAGTTATTCCAGAATCTCATGGAGAACGCATTAAAATTCACAAACGCGGAACGTCCTCCTGAAATTGAGCTGAATGGGTTTGTTAAATATGGTCATGAACTCCCGATCCCTGATGCAGTTCCCGGTCAATCCTATGCGGTGATAGAGATAAAGGACAATGGAATAGGATTTGAGGAAGAGGATGCAGAAAAAATATTTGACATATTTCAAAGATTGCATTCCCGCTCTGAATACAGCGGGACTGGTATAGGGCTGGCGATATGTAAAAAAATAATACATAACCATTCAGGATTTATCTTTGCAAAAAGTAAGCCTGGTGAAGGTTCGGTGTTTACCATTGTTTTGCCCAGAAAGCAGGTTAAGTGAAAAAATATAAGAAATGAAAGAAGTTAAGGTCTTACTAATTGATGACGATGAAGATGATTACATCTTAACAAAAGCAGTTTTTGATCAGCTCTATGGAAAATATTCACTCCATTGGGTTAACAGCTATGAAAAGGGAATAAGTGCTATCCTGAAAAGACAGTTCGATGTTTATCTGGTTGATTACAGACTTGGAAAAGGTACTGGGATTGAACTGCTTAAAGAGGCTGTAAATTCCGGCTGTGTTGAGCCAATCATTATGCTTACAGGCAAAGGGGATCTTACGATCGATAAACAGGCGATGAATATTGGGGCAGCTGATTATCTGTTAAAAGATGAAATTGAACCGGGGTTGATGGAAAGAAGTATCCGGTATTCCATTAAACATGCGGACGGGCTTAAAGCCATACAAGATAGTGAAAGAAGGTACAGGGCGATATTTGAACAGGCCAATGATCCTATACTGATTACAGACTATGCAGGAAAGATACATGACATCAACAGCTGTGGAGTAAATTTCTTTGGCTACAGTCTTTCAGAGCTATTGCAGCTGCCTGATGTAACGATCTTTAAAAACAGTGCTGATGCTGAAAAGTTCAGAGACCTTCTGGAAAGAAACGGGTCATTAAGTGATTTTGAATGTGAGCTGATTGCTAAGAATGGTGAGGTTTATCATTGCAGCCTCTCCTCTTTTATACAGGTCGATATGATTAGTGTATCTGAAGTGTATCACACCATCGTCAGGGACCTGAGCTATAGAAAACACATAGAAGAAAAATCTGTTCATATTGGTAAAATGTCTATCTCAGAACATATTGCGAAAGGACTCGGAGATGAAATAAGAGACCCCCTTTCCACGATTAATCTCGTTATAGACGAACTTGCATCCGATGTTACACTAGTCTGCAATGAATCTGTTCAGTCTTATCTGGAGATCATCAAGACCAATTGTGACAGCGTTACAAAGCTGATGCAAAACTTTATTTCCAGTACCGAGACGAAGACACTAAATCTGCAGCGGCACAGCATCAGAGAAGTTATAGATGAAACGCTGACGGATATGGAAGGCCTTATTCTGGGCCATAATATTAAATTGACAAAACAGCTTCTGGAATCCGAGCAAAAGGTTTTGCTGGACAAGAACAAAGTGAAATCTGCCCTTATGAGTGTTATTCAAAATGCGGTAGAGGCCATGCAGTCTTATCCTAAAACAATTTATATTACCAGCAGCACTGATAAAGATATGTTTGAAATCGGAATCGAAGATAACGGGACGGGTGTTAGTCTGCAAAACCAGGACAAGATCTTTGAACCATTTTTTACTACAAAGAAACGGGCTAATGGATTGGGTCTGACTCATGCACAAAGGGTACTAACTACTCATAACGGCAGTATTGCGTTCAAACCGTTGACCAGCGGTAGTTTATTCCTGATCAGGATTCCCGTTTATAACGAGGGGGCGCTTTGGCTTTAATTTTTTAAAAAGATGTCAATATTCACCTATAAACAACGAAACCAGATCAATCTCCTGATCATTATTGTTCTGGGCTGTATCATCGCCTATTCTCTGCAGGGAATTTTTGGATCTATACTCAGTACACTTGTATTGTATACCATACTTCGTCCTATGTTCATCTATATGGTTGAAGTAAAGGCTTTAAACAGAAGTTTTTCTGCAATCCTTTTATTGTTCATCTCTATCCTTCTGATTGTACTACCCTTTTATGCCCTGAGTAGTATGGTTATAGAAAAGATTGCAGAATTGCAGAATGACCCTTCTTATTTTAAAAACACCCTTTTTAAGCTGAAACATTTGATCCCGATCAGGGGAGACATGCAAGCCCTGGTTGAAGACGGAATCAGAAAAGCCGGCGTTTGGGCTACGGGATTATTCCCTTCACTCATCTCGGGAGCATTCAACATTATCCTGGGTTTGCTTTTGATGTATTTCCTGCTTTATTTTATGTTGGTAGAACGCAAAAAATTTGAATCTGCCCTGTTAAAATATGCACCTTTCAGATCTCAGAATGCGCATCGTTTTGCTGAAGAAATGCGGAACACAACTTATGCGAATGTATTAGGCCAGGGTTTTATTGCTTTGGTGCAGGGCTCTTTGGTTGGACTGTCCTTCTATGTTTTGGGTTATAAAGATCCTGTGTTTTGGGGGGTAATCACTACCTTCATCTCCTTTGTGCCGGTGCTTGGGCCGCCGGTTGTTTTTGCTCCGGCTGCTTTGATGCAGATTGCGGACGGAAATAACTTTGCCGGATGGGCGATGCTTATTTTTGGATTTGTAGTGATTATTAATATTGATAACGTCCTCAGATTTATGATCGCAAAGCGCGTAGGTAATATTCATCCCATCATTACGGTAATTGGCGTAGTTATTGGGATACCAATATTTGGGATTTTGGGACTTGTATTTGGACCGTTATTATTATCTTATTTCGTATTATTGATTAAAATATATGAAACGAGTGCGCTGGCCTCTGAAAGATTGGAAAGAATTAAAACAATTTCAGAGACTGACGAGTTATAATATTGAGATCCCGAAAATTATTTGTTAAATATAAAAATTAAGTGTCATGAATGATAATTCAAAAGTACTAGTTGCGCTTTTAGCGGGCTTAGCTGCAGGAGCGGCATTGGGTCTTTTATTTGCTCCTGATAAGGGAAGTGAGACCAGGGATAAATTAGGACAGTCATTAAAAGATCTTGGAGATACTATTAAAGACAGGGCTGCTGACGAAATCAATAGCTTGAGCAGTTTAAAAGACAAGGTAGTGAGTTCAGTGAAAAGTAAACTACGTCAGACCGAAGAGGAATTAGCTGATGATATCGAACACGCATAATAACCCCAAAAACCAATAATAATGGAGGATAAAGACAAAGAAAAAAGTATTGAGGATCTTTACCAGGATGCCAGGAGCTATCTGGATACCAGGGTAGAGCACACACGTTTATATCTGCTGGAGAAAATATCGAAAATCTTTGCAGATATTGTAACCAATGCTGCTGTGGTCATTTGTTTTGTTCTGGCTTTTTTGTTCGGAACTTTCACTCTTGCTTTGTTTTTGTCAGATGTATTGCATAGCTATACAAAAGGGTTCGGATGCGTTGCTTTAATCTACGTGTTTTTAGCACTGCTGGTTTATTTTACCAAGGAAAAGTATATCGAAAAGGCAATAATTAACTTTACAATTAGAAATTATTTTAATAAACTGGCTGATAAAGATGAAGAAGAACAGAAAATATAATATTAATAATCTGGAGGAACTTCACGCGATGGTTTGCACGCTGAAAGAAGAACACACCCTGCAGGGTGAGGCTTTGCTCATTGATACAAAGACCTATCTGAAGCAGTTTACACTGGGTGGACTGATCAAAAGATATGCTACTCCGTCGTCACTTCTTAAAGTAGATGATAAATACAACATCAGCAGTACAGTCATGTCCTGGGTATTGCCCTTATTCATGAACAGTACTGTATTTAAAGGTTCAGGTATCCTGACTAAGGCACTTGTTGGGTTAGCGTCCGGAAAAGTAGGTAAATCGCTTGACGGAACTCATCTCTCAGCTATTTTTAACTCTGTTAAATCTTGGTTTGGGGGGGCTAAAAAGAAAGAAGAGAAATCATCTGAATATTTTGATTATGGTATTCCTCCAGATAGTGAAACCTATTAATAAAAAAGGACAGTCATTTTGACTGTCCTTTTTTTTATTACCATCGCTGTCCTTTTAAAGTGCTGTCTTTATTTTGAGTTCTGCAAGCTGTTTGTCATCAATTGTAGAAGGGCTATCGATCATTACATCTCTTCCCGAATTGTTCTTAGGGAAAGCGATCACATCTCTGATGCTGTCCAATCCTGCGAAAATAGAACACAATCTGTCAAAGCCAAAGGCGATACCTCCATGTGGAGGAGCACCAAACTCAAAAGCATCCATCAGGAATCCAAACTGCTTTTGTGCTTCTTCAGTAGAAAAGCCGAGATGCTTAAACATCAAAGCCTGTAAGGTTCTGTCGTGGATCCGGATAGAACCACCTCCGATTTCTGTACCGTTCACGACCATATCATAAGCATTGGCCCTAACCTCACCCGGATGTGTGTCCAGCAAGGCAATATCTTCAGGTTTAGGAGAAGTAAAAGGGTGGTGCATCGCATGATAACGAGCCGTTTCTTCATCCCATTCCAGTAGTGGAAAATCGAGTACCCAAAGTGCACTGAATTTATTCTTATCTCGCAGACCTAATCTTGAACCCATCTCCAGGCGAAGTTCACTGAGTTGCTTTCTTACCTTATCTTTTAATCCGGCCATGATCAGTACAAGATCACCAGGATTGGTGCCTAATGCAACAGACCATTTTTTAAGTTCCGTTTCATCATAAAACTTATCCACAGAAGATTTTAATGAGCCATCTTCATTGTGCCTTAAGTAGATCAGTCCCGTAGCACCGATCTGAGGGCGCTTTATAAAGTCTGTAAGCTCATCAACCTGCTTGCGCGTATAATTTGCACAGCCTTTGGCGTTAATGCCGATAACAAGCTCTGCAAGGTCAAATACAGGAAAATCTTTTCCCTTGACCAGTTCTGTTAATTCTACAAACTGCATTTCAAAACGGGTGTCGGGCTTATCAGAACCATACAAACGCATGGCATCTGCATATTGCATTCTGGGTACCTCAGGAAGGTCAAAATCCCGGACTTCTTTAAATAAAGTCCGGATCAGTCCTTCAAAGGTATTCAGGATATCTTCCTGTTCAATAAAGGACATTTCACAGTCGATCTGGGTAAATTCCGGCTGTCTGTCGGCACGCAAATCTTCATCTCTGAAGCATTTCACAATCTGGAAGTACCTGTCGAAACCGGAAACCATCAGCAATTGCTTAAAGGTTTGCGGAGATTGAGGAAGGGCATAAAATTCACCTGGATTCATTCGGCTTGGAACAACAAAGTCCCTTGCCCCCTCGGGAGTAGATTTGATAAGTACAGGGGTTTCTACCTCGATAAAATCAAGACCATCCAGATAACGGCGGACGGCTTGTGCCATTTTATGACGCAGTATCATGTTGTTGCGAACCGGATTCCTTCTCAGATCCAGGTACCGGTATTTCATGCGCAGGTCATCACCGCCATCGGTCTCGTCATCGATCATGAACGGTGGCAGTTTGGCCGCATTTAAGATTTCAAGGGCCGTAATTTTAATCTCAACCTCTCCAGTAGGAATTTTCAGATTTTTATTTGACCGTTCAACTACCAGTCCGGTGGCTTTTATGACAAACTCTCTTCCCAGTCCGCGGGCAGACTCGCACAATTCGCGATTGTCGTCCATATTAAACACCAGCTGAGTTATTCCGTATCTGTCACGGATGTCTATAAAAGTCATCCCGCCTAAATCTCTTGATTTCTGCACCCAACCGCACAGGATTACATGCTCTCCTAAGTTCTGAATGGTTAAAGCACCGCAAGTAGTTGTTCTTAACATTGTTAAAATAGTTATTTGCGGCAAAAATATTGATTTTGAACCACATATTTCAAAACATGGAGATTTTACTTGGTATATTGAAAATATTTTCAATCCGGTGCAACGTTTTAAATTATCGGATGTCTCTTATAAAGAACCTTATACATTGGAAACCGTATACATTGACAAACACATTAGCCTGGTCAACGACTGCAGGCAGGGAAACCGAAAGGCACAATTTGAATTGTACAAATTGTATGTGAGAGCTATGTACAACGTAGCCCTGAGAATTGTAAATGATGAGGCAGAAGCAGAGGACGTGCTGCAGGAATCTTTTTTAGACGCCTTTACCAGGATCGAAAACTTCAGAGAAGAAACCACCTTCGGATTGTGGCTGAAGCAGATCGTGATCAACCGGTCTATTAATTACCTGAGGAAACGCAAAGCTGAATTTGTAAGCATTGATGAAGTTGATGTTGCTGAAGAAGAAAAAGAAGATCCGGAAAGTCTGGAATTAAAAGTAAATGAAATAAAGGAAGCGGTGGCCGGGCTTCCCGACGGATACAGGGTCGTACTGACTTTGTATTTGTTTGAGGGATATGATCATGAAGAGATTTCACACATTCTCAAAATATCAGAAAATACCTCAAGAACACAATACATGAGGGCCAAAATGAAATTAAACAGCTTACTAGCAAAGAAAGGAGTACAGAGATGAGTAAAAAAGTTGAAGAGTACATCAGGGAACACAGAAAAGAATTTGATGTAGAATTACCGTCAGATCAGTTATGGGGCAGGATCGTGAACGAGCTAAACAAAGAAAACATAAAAAAGCCCTTCAGGGTGCCGTTGTGGTTAGGTTTAGCTGCATCCCTGATCGTGGTAATGACAATTACTTTTATATATACCTATCGTAACCATACTGCTGACATGGAAATCGCGGATATCAATCCTGGATTTGCAAAGAAAGAAATGAAATTTGCCAGTCTGATAGAAGAAAGAAAGGAAAGCCTGCAAGCTTATGCAAAAGAGAATCCTGCCCTATACCAGCAGTTTAGCTCAGATCTGGAGCAACTCGAAGCAGACTATGCGAAGCTAAAAGAAGAACTGCTGAAAAGCCCCAATCCACGCCTGATCGCAAGTGCGATGGTGAAAAACTTAAGACTGCAGCTGCAGGTAATTGACCAGCAGCTCTCTATCATAACAGAAGTAAATCAATATAAAAAAGAAAATAGCATATGACAGCCTCAATTAAATTAACACTGGCATTGATACTTATAACAAGCCTTGTTCATGCACAAAATACGGGTGACAGCAGTCCGGTTATTCAGCAGGTTGCAGTCAATGTGCCTAAGGTGAACCAGGAACCTGGTGCCATAGCCAATTCCGTTCAGGACGGTAACGACGATGACCCGATGCGGACCAAAACATTCAGCAAGTCTTTTCCCGCTGACAATTCTGATAAGATTGTATTGAGTAACCAGTATGGCTCTATGCAAATCAAAATATGGGATAAAAAGGAGGTTAAAGTCGATGTAGATATCAAAGCCTACGGAAATAATGACACCGAAGCTCAGAAATTATTGGATGGCGTGACCATTGAAGCTGGAAAATCCGGAGATCAGATCGCATTCAAAACAAAAATGGAGCAGAGCGGCAACTGGGGCCGGGGTAGCAACGGGAAAAAAAAATGGAGAAGGGAAGTAAGGATCAGTTATGTGGTCTATATGCCTGCCTCCAACTCACTCACCATGTCGCAAAACTACGGTGACATCAATATGGGGGATCTTTCAGGCCCGTTGTATGTTAAAGTTCAGTATGGTGGCTTTACCGCAGGTAACTTAAGCAATACCAATAACTATATTTCTGTGCAGTATGGCAGTACGAACATCCAGAGTGTAAATAAGGCAGTTGTCAAACATCAGTATGGTTCAGGCCTGACCATAACAACTGCGGGAACTTTAGATGTAGACGCGCAGTATACTGCAGTGAACTTAAACACTATTAAAGGAAATGCCGTGATCAAACAGCAATATGGAGGCGGATTAACTGTTGGTTCGGTGGAAAACATCGACCTGGATGCCCAGTATACCAACGTTAAGCTCGGTACGGTTAAAGGAAATGCAAAGGTACACCAGCAGTACAACAGCCTGAGCATAGCAACAGTAGGTAAGCTTGACCTGGACTGCCAGTATGCAAATACCAGCATCGGAAGTTTAAGAGGCGACGGAAAATTCAATATGCAATACAATAAGCTTAGTATCGATGAAGTCGGTACGGGATGCAAAAACCTGAATGTAGACGCGGCCTATGTAAACATCAGTATCGGTTTCAATTCCGGTTACAATGGCGATATCGACGTACGTACCAGTTATGCATCCTTCAAATACGATGGCGATATTATGGCAAAGCAAATTGGCGACGATGACAGCAACAGTAAAAGCTATACCGGGAAGATTGGAAAAGGCGGCGGAGCAATTGTAAAAATAAAATCAGACTACGGTGGGGTTAACCTTCAGATGAAATGATAAACCAAATGCAGCTTAAGCTTGTTGATAAAATCAGCAGGCTTTTTTTATATCTTAGCCCCATTATAAGTTTATCATATGGAATTTTTAAGCAGCCCCGAGGCTTGGATCTCACTTCTGACGTTAACCATTCTGGAAATCGTTTTAGGAATAGACAATATTATCTTCATTTCCATCTTATCGGGCAAGCTTCCCGCCCATCAGCAAAAGAAAGGCAGGCAGATCGGTCTTGGCCTGGCTATGATCACCCGTGTGCTGCTGTTGCTTTCGCTGAGCTGGGTAATGACTCTGACCAGCCCGCTGTTTAGTATTGGTACCTGGTTTAATGTCAGCGATGCCGAATGGCTGCATAAACTTGAAATTTCGGGCCGTGACCTGATCCTTATTGTAGGGGGCTTATTCCTGATCTACAAAAGCACTCACGAGATCCACGACAAACTGGAAAGTGAAGAAGAAAAGGAGCAAAAAGGCAAGGTGCATTCCTTTGCCGGGGTGATTGCCCAGATTCTGCTGCTGGATATTGTATTTTCACTGGATTCAGTAATTACCGCTGTGGGCATGGCAGACCATGTTGAAGTCATGATTGCCGCAGTAGTCATCGCCGTGATCATCATGATGTTTTCTGCAAACGGCATCAGTAATTTTGTAAATAACCACCCGACCGTTAAAATGCTTGCCCTATCATTCCTCCTGCTGATCGGAGTTTCACTCCTTGCAGAAGGCTTTGACCAGCACATTCCTAAAGGATACATTTATTTCGCGATGGCTTTCTCCGTATTGGTAGAAATGCTCAATCTGAAAATGAAGAAAAATGCTGCCAAACCGATAGCACTTAGGAATACACCAAAAGAAGAGCAACCCAAATAACAATTTCTGATGATTTCTTTTTTCGAAGCCTCCCTGGCCGAACTTTCCATTCACAGAATCGGAAACAAATCCCAGGATGAATTTTACGTGCTTTCAGAGCAATCTGTAGCCATACAGGACAATCTGCTGAGCAACCTGCTGCAGCAATATTTTTTAAATTCTTTTGAAAAGGTAAACGAAGTATACCGATTCTTTCATCCCAATTCCGACCTGAACCTGAATGAAGTCTTTCATTTCGCCTCGGAGATCTTTGCAGACGGTACTACTTTTCATGAAAACAGTAAGGAACTGGCCAAATACCTATACGAAGTATCCGGCCATCCAAAAATTAAATCAGGAGAACTGTATCTGGCCTATTTCGAGAATGTACAGATCGAAGGAGAACTGCATGACGCCATAGGTATCTTCAAATCAGAAACCAAGGAGACCTATCTGAAGGTCTTTCCGGAAAACAGCGGATTTGCGCTGAGCTATGAAGAAGAAGCGATCAACATCAATAAACTCGATAAGGGCTGTCTGATTTTCAATACGGATAAGGAAGAAGGCTACCGGGTTGCCGTGATAGACCAGACCAACAGGAGCGCGGAGGCAGTTTACTGGAAGGATGAATTTTTGAAACTGAAGATCAGGAATGATAATTTTCACCAGACCAGCAATGTACTAGGTGTATACAAAAACTTTGTGACCGAAAAGCTGGATCAGGATTTTGAGATCTCCAAGGCGGACAAAATAGATCTGCTCAACAAGTCTATGAAGTACTTTAAGGAAAAGGAAAGCTTTGATCTGGATGAATTCTCTAATGAGGTGATTGGTAATGCGGAAGGGATAGAGTCCTTTAAAAGTTATAAGAAGAGCTATGAAGAGGAATTTGACGCACCAATTCCTGATAGTTTTGATATTTCCGGTGCTGCCGTAAAAAAACAGGCACGGGTTTATAAAAGCGTACTCAAACTGGACAAAAACTTTCATATTTATATACATGGCGACAAAGAGCTGATAGAAAAAGGTTTTGATGACGATAAGTCTATGAACTACTACAAGGTTTATTTCAGGGAGGAAGAGTAATTTGTTTTCGCATTATAGTTAAAATGTTTGGCGGGTAATTAATAATTGCTAGTTTAGTGGTAAGCCAAATATTCTGAACTATAACATGAGCGTTGAACAGCAAAAGAACAGCATTTTCAAAGTAATTGGGGCATCTTCCCTGGGTACATTAATAGAATGGTACGATTTTTACATTTTTGGAAGCCTTGCCACCATTATCGGAGCGCAGCTTTTTCCGGCTGATGCAGGTGCTTCGGCACTGATCAATACCCTGGCTATTTTTGCGGCAGGTTTTATTGTAAGACCTTTCGGAGCACTGGTGTTTGGTCGTTTGGGTGACCTGATCGGCAGAAAATACACTTTTCTCTTGACCCTGGTTCTGATGGGTGGCTCTACTTTTTTGATCGGCCTGATTCCTTCCTATTCCAGCATTGGTTATGCGGCTCCGATTCTGGTGCTGATCCTCAGATTGATACAGGGACTTGCCCTTGGAGGGGAATACGGTGGTGCGGCCACTTATGTAGCCGAACATGCTCCTGCAAATAAGAGGGGCTTCTTTACCAGCTGGATCCAGACTACAGCGACAGGAGGTCTTTTCCTTTCCCTAGGAATTATTGTCCTGACCAAAAACCTGCTGGGTGCAGAGGTATTTGCGGATTGGGGCTGGCGTGTGCCTTTCCTGCTCTCCATACTGCTGGTCGGGGTTTCGATCTATATCCGGATGAAAATGCATGAATCACCTATGTTTACCAAGCTGAAAACAGAAGGTAAAGTCTCCAAAAATCCATTGAAAGAAAGCTTCAGCAATAAGGTCAATTTTAAAATGGTTTTGCTGGCCCTGTTTGGTGCCACCATGGGACAGGGAGTGATCTGGTACACCGGACAGTTTTACGCTCAGTCATTCATAGAAAATACCTGTAAGGTCGACTTCAACGATTCCAGATATATCCTTCTCTGGGGAATTGCCTTTGCCACTCCGTTCTTTGTGATCTTCGGCTCCTGGAGTGATAAGGTAGGACGTAAATGGATTATGCTGACGGGGATGTTACTGGGCATTATTTTTTACCGCCCCATTTACCAGATCTTCCTTGACGAGACAGACATGACTAAGGTGGAGCAGAAAGACATCAAAGAAATTTCCAATCCTGTAGTCACCCGCACAGCTATTGAGCATACACCGGACAGCTTAATTACAACTACATCAGCTGTTACCTTACTGAACGGGGCTTCCTATACCAAAATACAGGCGCATACACAATATGCAGAAGCTGGTAAAGCAGCAACTGTAGCACCGGATCTTTATAAAGACAAAAAGCTTTCTACCCCGGTATTCTGGAAATTTGTAGCCCTGATCTTTTTCCAGATTCTGCTGGTCACGATGGTTTACGGCCCTATTGCCGCATTTCTGGTAGAACTATTCCCGACCAAGATCAGGTATACTTCTATGTCTTTGCCTTATCACGTAGGTAATGGAGTTTTTGGAGGACTTGTCCCTTTCATCGCTACGCTGATTGCCAGCTTCTCTGGTTCTACTCCATTATCCGGATTGTGGTATCCTATCGGTATCGCGGCCCTGAGTTTTGTGATCGGTACCATCTATTTGTCCAATAAAAAACCTGACCACGGTGAAGCCGGGGATTAACCATATAGCACTATGAACGGATTAAAAAAAGCATTGGGATTATTCTGGATCATTCTTGGTCCGGCCTCTATCGTATTGATGTTTATGCAGGCGGTAGAGAAAGTTGGCCTCGCAGCCGATGGCGTAGCCAGAACCAATACCGCACTTCAATGGGGCATCATTCTATTCATCTTCATCCCCATCAGCGCAGGTCTGGTGATCTTTGGTTACTATGCCTTGAAAGGAGAATATGATAACCTGCCTGAGGATTAATTATAGCACTCTTAAAAGCAATCCCTTCAGGTATTCACCCTCAGAAAAGGAAACCCTTACCGGATGATCTTCAGGCTGACTGAACTGTTTGATGATCTGTACCTCTTTCCCTGCGTCGAGCGCTGCCCAGGCTATGATTTGCTTGAATGTCTCCATATCTACGGCACCAGAGCATGAAAACGTAGCCAGGATGCCTCCGGGTTCCAGCAATAACATGCCCAGTCTGTTCAGGTCCTTATAAGCACGTGCCGCCCTGTCCAGTGCAGATCTGGACGGCGCGTATTTTGGCGGATCGAGTATAATTACCTCAAACTTTTGACCTTCTTCTTTAAAAACACGAAGCTGCTTGTTTACATCCGATTGTATACTGGTTTGCCTGTCCGCAGAAAAGTCGTTCATCCCGAGGTTATGTGCGAGCGTTTCCACCGCCAGACCGGAACTGTCCACACTGGTCACATGTGCCGCGCCCTGCTTCAGGCTGTTCAGGCTAAATCCCCCGCTGTAGCAAAAGCAGTCGAGTACCCGTTTATCTTTGGTGTATTCGGCCAGGATCTTTCTGTTGTCCCGCTGGTCGCAATAAAAACCGGACTTCTGTCCATCGGCGATATTGATGTGGTATTTGATGCCGTTTTCATGAACTTCGATGAATTCGGGAGGAGCTTCACCCCAAAGTAAACCCTGTACAGGTTCCAGATTTTCGTGCTTGCGCGCTCCGGCATCACTTTTATCAAATATCCCTTTAGGATTTAATTCCTGTCTTAAAATGGCGATGATGTCCTCCTGTACGGCTTCTATGCCTGCACTCAAAACCTGGAGGGAAAGAAAGTCATCGTATTTGTCGACGATTAGTCCAGGAAGAAAATCAGCCTCACTAAAGACCAGTCTGCAAGTATTGGTGTATTCATTTAGTACATGCGCTCTGGATGCAATAGCATTTCGCAACTTCTGTTCGTACCAGTTTTTATCAATCACTATACTTTCATCCCATTCCAGCAGGCGGAGGGCCACCCTCGACTGGTCATTGTAATACGCATAAGCAAGAAACTCTTTATCGGCAGATCTGACGGTTACCACTTCACCATTTTCCGGTTTACCCTTAATTTTGTCAAGTGCGCCCGAAAAGATCCATGGATGACGCAGCATGGCTGCTTTTTCTTTGCCTTTCTTAAGTATTACATCTGTCATAAAGCAAAAGTAAGGAAAAATGAGCATTCCGGCAGAAGGCTGATCTTTACGGCTTATTGACCGGTCTCTGATAATTTTCCACAGCTAGCGTTGAGCTTTTATGATAATGAAGTATGCTAACGGAAAGAACAGATTAAAAAGAAAGCGGAAATGGCCATGAAGGCCATCCCCGCTTAAATTAACGCTCTCACGTCAAAGATGGTTATTTATTTTCAATTCAGCAAAAAATATCATTTTTTATGCTTGTTTTTTGCCAAAATCAAATTTTTCTGACTGAAAAATGATTTTATTCTGTTTTAAGCTTCCGGGGATTGACCGACCAGCTGGATATACCGATGGTCAATATTCCATTGAGTCCAAACTATCCGTTAGCAGCTAATGGCCATGCTTCGTTTAAATGAAAATAGTAAGTTCATAAATTAATAGTGACCTTACCGGGAGTCTTCGCTGAGGCTGCTTTTTTCCCATTTACCCAAATCATAAAGCCTTTGCCTTTGTGGTACCTTGTGCCATGTTTATCATATAAAATGGTGATTTCTTTTCCATGGTAAAGTATCTTATCCAGACAAAAGTAATCCCATTTACCCTCAGGCAAAAGGGGGTTGATCACCAGTTGGTTTCCTTCAGAAGGGCGCAGTCCGATCAGCCCGGAGATGACCAGGTCACAGAAGGTAGAATGGTTGTAATCCTTGCCCCGTTCTACACCACCCTTATCCTTTGCCCAGGTGCCATTGTACCAGTTTTTTAAGCGTGTTCGGGATATCCAGTCACCCGTAAGCGGATTCAGGTTTTCATCTATCCAGGGCAGCACTTTGCCATCATCGGTTTTAAGTTGCTGACTGCCGGCATAGGTTTTCAGGAGCCCGTAATAGTCAGAACGTCCTATCACAGACCGGGGGTAGTTGTTTAACAAATTGGCCATAGCAGTCAAGGTAACCGAAGTGGCATATGGCCAGCTAGGGCCATTCCATTGACATTCATGGCCCTCATAAGACAATTTGAAACCGGGGTGGTTGCGCGCCACGGTTGTCGGGCCATAAGGGGCTTTAAAATAGGTGCTGTCCAACAGGTATTTCCAGGCAGGGGAATACTTGTTGTCTGGCATATTGAAATACCAGGGGGTGTAACCCTGAAGTTCGAGGGCGTCGCAAAGTCGGGAACTTGCAGCTCTGGGTTTTACTTTAAAAAAGCTTGCCGCATCATCCCAAAGCTGACCTTCAACGTTTATCTTGATTTGTTCCGCCTTTTTACGATAAATTTCAGCATCCTCACGGTTTCCTTTCTGGCCGGCTATTTTGCTGATCGCAAGGGCTTCCCCATACATATAGGAATTGATGGTAGGTCTGTACCCGCTTCCGCAAACGGACACTTCCATCCCGTCCCTGTCATCGACCTGCCAGAATAAACCATTGGGATCCTGCTTGTCTTTTTCCCATGCCGAATAGTTATTGATCAGGTCTGGTAACAACTGCATAATGCCCTCCGGATTGCCGCTGATGAGATATTGATTGTAAATGGCATCTGCAGCCCAGAAGCTATACAACCGCGGATTTCCACCCTTCCTGAACCAGAAAAATGCATAGTCGTTTAAGTAAGTGTCGTCCCGGAGCCAGCGGCCTTCATAGAAGTGAAAAGCGGCCGGGCAGCTGATCGTATTGTACTTGCCGGCCCAAGGTACATCTGGTAAGAATTCTGTAATCACATAACCTTCCGGTGTTTTTTTGAGGTGCTTGCGGTAGGTCCACCACCTGAAGTAATAGGTCCTTTCGATGTCCTTATCCGGACAGTCTAAAAGCGGAATGTTCTTTGACAGAAAGACCCAGCTGTCGGTATTGCTGATGAAATTTTGATAATATTCTTTATCGTTTTGATTAAATCCATCGATATAGTGTTTAAAATTGCTTGTTTTTAATATGGCCTGTGCCTGTAAAAAAGCCGGGCAAAAGAAGGAGAGAAAAAACAAAAGGAATCTGTTCATGGAGATCACTTTTTAAACCCAAGATTTCGGCCCTTATGCAGTGCCACCCCAATTTGTTCTTTCCCGTCTTTTCTGCCGTTATACCAGAGCAGCCATTGTTTGCCATCATAAATTGCGTAGGGTTTGTAAACTGCGCTGGAATCCCAGCCATTGCCGGGTCTGATGATGGGGTTTTCCGGGTGCCTTTCCCACTGGCGTATGCCGTCTGTTGATTTGGCAACGCCAATCTGGGCGTAGTCAACATCACGGAATCCGATGTAAAACATCAGGTAATTATTTTTTTCCTTGATGACCTGGCAGGCAGTGACCTTAGCTTTTTCCCATGGATTGGCCGGGTCGTTTCTGAAAACCGGGTTGGCGGCTTCCTTCTTCCAGTTGATCCCATCTTTACTGGTTGCATAGCCAATGGCATCAGGTTCATATTGCTCGCCGCCGGAATACCACATTTTATAAACACGGGACTGTTCGTCCCAGATTACACTTGGGCACATGACCGAAGTTTTCTCCCAGGGGAGTTCTGCCGACAGTACAGGTGTTTTGCTCATGCGCTTCCAGGTTTTTCCGTCCGGGCTGGTGGCGTATCCGATCCATGATTTCCCGTCTGCCTGACCGGTGTACCACATGTGATACAAGTTTTCTTTGATGATCACTCCCGGGCGATTCAGGTCTGACTCCCATTTGTTTTCCGGATTTGGTTTAAGGACGGATACGGGGTCTGTCCATTTCAGCCCGTCCTTACTTGTCGATAAGGCTATACTTTTTTCCGGCCGCCAGGAACTCCACATGCGGTAACCGTCTGATCCACGTAGTACGCTGATGTCGAATATCGTCCCAAAACTCCCGCCCAATACCGGGTTATGTTCGTATTTCACCCAACCAGAAACAGTTTCCTGCGCAGGACAAGGATTGAAAAATACAAACGTAAAAGAGAGAATTGCGATTATCCTGCCGGTGATCTTAGGTGTTATACTTTTTATGTTTTTCATCTTATGCTGGCCTATGGTTTATTCAATATCGTTAGAATTAAGTTTATCTCAATAATCTTTTTAAACTTTAACAGGAAAGTCGGTGCAGATTTTCCATTCGTATCGATTTATGCCCTTTATGAGGCTAATAAAGTAATCCCTGCTAAATTTGCTTTCCCGCTTTTCAGAAATTCGAAGGTGATCTGATCTGCCTGACAATTGTCAAAACGCATGCGTTTGAATTTATTATTTTTAAAAAAGGTGCTGGTTATTGTTGCGTTTTGGAACTTTACCCAGTTGAAAGAGCAATTTTCAAAATAACATTCCTCGAGGGAGCCTTCAAAAATGACATCTTCCATCTGCATCCCTATAAAAGAGCTGTGGTTCCAAATTGCATTTGCAATTTTGTTGTTGCCGAAGCCTCCGGATTTAAATGATGCTCCTGAAAAATTAACTCCTGAAAAATCACAGCTGTTGATATAGCTTTCAGAAAATTCTGCACTCTTTAAAGAGCTGTCCCTGAATAGATTTCTATTAAAATAAGAATACTGAATATGGCTGTGGCCGAAATCTGAATCGGTAAAGTCGCAGCCTTGAATATAACTTTTAAAAAATTCAGTTTCTTTCAGGCAGGTACCCCTGAATAGATTGTTGTCTAAGTTTGATTTTTGAATGTGACTCTTGCTGATATCTGAGCCGGAAAAGTCTGCATCTACCCAGTTGCCGCCGGACATATCCCAGCTTAATTTTTTCTTTTGCGATTGTAATTCGCCGGGCAGTATGACCGTAGGTTCAACAGGAGTTTCACTGGTCCCTGAATTGAAGTTTTCTGAAAAATAGTTTAGATCAACACCCAGTATTTCAGCCAGCCGGTTAAAAGTAATGATATCAGGCATCGACTCTCCGCGCTCCCATTTTCCAACAGCCTGGGCACTGATAAATAGCTGAGCGGCAAGCTGGGATTGAGAAATGTTTATTTTCTTTCTTCCTTTAGTAATTTTCTTGCCGATGGTGCTGGTATTTAACATATTATGTCTCTTTATTCTGATGCTCCAAAGGTATTCACATTCACTTGTATAATCGAAAAAAAGCTGCAACTTCTGGTTGCTAATGCGCTATTTATTGTTGCTGTTTAACAACTAACAGTTTAGAGCTATAAAATCATGTAATTGACCTGGAAAGATTATAACAATAATTTATTTCCGGAATTTTAGAATGTTGGGGTGTGATGCTGAAAGTTGCAGATAAGTACTGAAAGGATATATAGCGCTGCGGAGTGTATCGCATTTTTGGCCGGTTCAACTGATTTCAATAATGTTTACTTTTGCGGTAATCGCATGAACAGACTTAGTAACAAATGATATGGAAGAAATTACGTGGGCAGATTTTGAGAAGGTGGAGCTGAGAGCAGGTACAATACTGGAGGTTTTTGATTATCCGGAGGCGCGGAAGCCAGCTTATAAGGTAAAAGTTGATTTTGGTGCGCTTGGAATTAAAATGAGCAGTGCGCAGATTACGAAGCATTACACTAAAGAAGAGCTGATTGGCAGGCAGATCATCGGAGTGGTCAATTTCCCCAAGAAACAGATTGGTAAATTCATGTCAGAGTTCCTGATCACGGGTTTTTCAGATCAGAACGGAGATATTGTTCTAAGTAGTTTAAAGGGAACAGTTCCTGATGGGAGCAAAATGATATAAATGATATCTTTGGGGTATGAGTTTTTATAATTTTTCAGAAGAGGGAGAGCATCCAGGATCGGAAGATGAGCATTATATGCGGCTGGCACTGCAGGAGGCGGAAAAAGCATATCGCGCAGAAGAGATTCCCATAGGTGCCATTGTGGTTTGTAAAGGCAGGATAGTTGGTCGTGGTCATAACCTGACTGAACAGTTAAATGATGTGACCGCTCATGCGGAAATGCAGGCTTTTACTGCAGCTTCGCAAACACTGGGAGGAAAGTATCTGAAAGATTGTACACTGTATGTCACTATAGAACCTTGTGTGATGTGTGCAGGAGCAAGCTACTGGACGCAAATAGGACGGTTGGTATATGGTGCGCCTGAACCTAAACGTGGTTTCAGCTCTAAAAGCAATAACTTACTGCATCCCAAAACGGTTTTGAAAAGCGGAATACTGGCCGACGATTGTGCTGCGCTGATGAAAAAGTTTTTCCTGAACAAAAGAGGTTAAACTTGACAAACTGTTGAACAAAACTTAACTGCCGAATGTTATATTTGCTAGACTTAGACAATTAATTTCTCTAAGTTTGTCTAGTAATTTTTTAATTTAACCTTAAATCCTATAATATGGCTTTTGAATTACCTGCGTTACCATACGCAACCGATGCATTAGAACCGCATATCGATAAACAAACCATGGAAATTCATCATGGTAAACATCACCAGGCTTACGTTACCAACTTAAATAAAGCTTTAGAAGGAAAACCTGAGGCAGGTCAAAGCATCGAAGAGATCGTTAAAAACATATCTAAATTCCCTGCTCCGGTTAGAAATAACGGTGGTGGTCACTACAATCACTCTTTGTTCTGGGAAGTAATAGGACCAAATAAAGGTGGCGAACCTAAAGGTGAGCTTGCTGAAGCAATCAATGCTGCTTTTGGTTCATTCGCAGATTTCAAAACTAAATTTGCGGAAGCCGGTGCTACCCGTTTTGGTTCTGGCTGGGCCTGGTTAAGCGTTGGTGCGGATAAAAAGCTGGTAGTTTCATCTACCCCTAATCAGGATAATCCTTTAATGGATATCGCTGAGGTAAAAGGAACACCAATCTTAGGAATGGATGTTTGGGAGCATGCTTACTATTTGAAGTATCAGAACAGACGTCCTGATTACATCGCTGCTTTCTGGAATGTAGTAAACTGGGATGCCGTTGCTGAGCGTTTCAAAAAAGCATAAGCGTAAATATTTATAAAAAAGGCCGGCAGGGAATTCCCTGCCGGCCTTTTTTGTTTTATCCTGAAGAATAAGTTGAAGGTTTCTTCAGGGGTTGATTTAAGATTCTAAATGTCGGAGTAATCCGCAGGGTATAAGAACCGGGTGTCATTTTTAGAAACGTTGCCCTGGTATTCCGGCAATACGGATAGTTTTTTCCAGTAGGCATCATCAACGAAAGCTTTCCAATGCTCGTCCCGGTCTGTCTTGTTTTCGAAAGTGGTGAGGTACATCAGGTTCGGCATACGGCTTCCGGCAATCACCTCTCCGTAAAAGACCGCGTTGAAGTTGAGTCTTTTGAACAGGCCCACTTCGTCGCCTTTGTTGAACATCTGAACTTTGTTCCAGTATAGCTTTTCGGTGGGACCCTCATAACTGCGCAGTTCATACACCCGGTCTTTCTTTGGGGCTGATAGTTTTGGCAGGACCAGGTTAGGGCTGCCTTCAAAGGCATTTAAAAGAATGGTTTCCATTCTGTCATATGGAGGGTTTGCAAGTGTTGCGCTCAGATATACCTGACCTTCAGAACGATATTTCTGATCTTTTTCCAGGGATTTCTCTAGTGTGCTGAAATTCTTATAAGATGAAAAAGGAATCAGCACATAGATCAGCCTCTCGGTAGTTTTATCTGCCTCTGCAGGAGGAATGGGTTTGAAAACACCTACATGTGCAATTCCGGCTCTGTGTAAGGCGGGCAGGTAGGCTTGTTTTAAGAAGTCTTCAACGGTTTTTTCCTGTGCTTCATTTTTGAGGTGATAAACCTTGATTTGATAAAAGCTTCTGCCAGCGGTTGCTTTCATGGCATTCAGGCAATTTAATGACAGGAATAAGGTCAGAAAAAGGACAATAGATTTTCGCATTTGTGTATCGTGTTTAGTTGTATCCAAGATATTCTTTTCGCTTTAAAGTTCATCATGTGTATTCATAGTTTTACCATTTTCTTATCGCAATTTATTAGAGGAGACAATTATCTGACAGGTAAAATCATAAATTGCAGTGTAAACAAAGTGTATGAAATATATTCTCGGCATAGATATCGGTACTGGTAGTACAAAAGCGGTAGCACTAGATCTCAGCTATCGTCCTGTCGATTCCTGTCAGCGGCATTATCCGACATTTACTCCGGTCAGCAATGCGAGTGAGCAGAACCCTGAGGAGATCTGGCAGGCACTGGTTTGGTGTATTAATGAAATGTTTGATCGCTATGATGCAGCTCCGGTAGCCATTGGTCTGAGCAGTGCTATGCACAGCCTGATCCTGGTGAATGCGGAAGGGGAGGCCATTGCTCCGATGATGACCTGGGCCGATTCCAGAAGTGCGGAGCTTGCTGAAAAATTAAAATCAACTGCTGAAGGAAAAGGTATATACGAGATTACCGGAACACCTGTACACGCCATGTCGCCCTTATGTAAGCTCCTCTGGCTGGAACAAAATGAGTCTGCCGTATTCCAATCAGCGTATAAGTTCATCTCTATTAAAGAGTACCTGTGGTACAGGTTGTTTAATGTTTATGAGATAGATCACTCTATCGCATCTTGTACCGGGTTGTTTGATATCAGAGACTTAGTCTGGAGTGCCGAGGCTTTAGCGCTTGCGCAGATAGGTTTAGGGCACTTGTCTGAGCCGGTAAGTACCGGTCATGTCAGGCAGGGTCTGGCAGCTTCTGCCGGGATGCTTTCCAGATTGCAGGATGTACCTTTTGTGATCGGTGCCAGTGATGGTTGTCTGGCCAATCTTGGCAGCAATGCGGTTGTACCGGGGATTGCCGCGATTACGATCGGGACAAGTGGTGCGGTCAGGGTTGCATGTGTTAAGCCTGTATCTAATCAGGCGATGACTTTCAGTTATATTCTGGATGAGCAGACTTATATCTGCGGAGGGCCTGTTAATAATGGCGGAATCGCATTGCAGTGGTTGCTTAAAAATATTTTTGATAAGGCAGAACTCTTGCCGGATGATTACAGTTGGGTGTTTGAACAGGTTGGATCTGTCGCTCCGGGAAGTGAAGGCTTGTTCTTTCTTCCTTACCTGACGGGTGAGCGGGCCCCGATCTGGGATGCCTCAAGTTCAGGGACGTTTTTCGGGATGAGGCTGCAGCACAGCCAGGCTCATCTTAGCCGGGCTGTGCTGGAGGGAATCTGCTACGCGCTTAATGATGTGCTGCATACCGTGGAGCAATATACAGGCGGCGTTCAACAAATTCATGTGAGCGGAGGTTTTGTGCATTCTGCTGTCTGGATGCAAATGCTGGCAGACATTACGGGAAAAAAAATAGTGCTGGTACAGACGGAAGATGCTTCTGCAATTGGTGCCGCATTTTTGGGAGCCAGGGCTATCGGATTGGAGAAGAGATACCCCTCAGCACCGGAAGGGGATAAGATTATCATTGTTCCTGACTTGGATTGTCATCAAAGTTATAAGAAGGATTTTTTGACATATAAGCAATTGTATCTCTCTTTGAAGGAGATCATGCAGGCTGCTGCCGCACACTAATTGCCGGCTTGTTTCGTTTTGGTTATGCCTCTTATTGAAATCCGGTAACATGCTTAAGTTTGTGTTGGTACTTCAGGGAGATATTTTGTAGGTTTATATAAACAATTAAAACACAAATGAAAATTTTAAAGAACCCGTTATTGCTGGTCATGATTGGCCTGCTGAGCATCTCATTGCAATCCTGTAAAACGAAAAAAGCTGTGGCTAAACCAAATCCTCCTGTAGCTGTAGCTAAACCAGAACCAGAACCGGAGAAACAACCTGAACGGGAGCCTGCACAGGAAAAACCTGAACCTCCTGCACCGGTTGAAAAACAAAGTTTCAACTTCAGGAATGTGTTGTTTGAATTTGATTCAGGAGTATTGAAAACCGGGTCTTTTGAAGTATTGGACCAGATCGCCAGGCAGATGAAAAAAGATCCCTCGGTGAAGTTCATCTTAAATGGGCACTCTTCTATAGAGGGATCTGCTGCGCACAATATGTCCCTCTCCGTAGACCGGGCAAATTCTGTGAAGTCTTACCTGGTTAATGCAGGTATAAATGGTGCGAATTTAAAAATTAAGGGCTATGGGGCTACTGAACCAAAAGCCTCCAATAATACGGAAGAAGGCAGGGCTCAGAACCGCCGAGTAGAATTCCAGATCGTAAAATAGAATTACCAGAGCCTTTTCATATTGACATTGTAGGGATGCATTTAAATGCCTACAATGTCTTTTTTCTTTTTCTGTTTCATGCTTTTGGGAATGACGGTCAGAATTTCTTCCCTTAATGCATTCAGCATCCTTTTCTTAATGAAGTTCTTATGGGTAACAATGCTGATTTCCCTCACGGGTTCAGGAGATTTAAAGTAACGAACCTTGCTCATTTGCTTATGGCTGAGTTCCTCAAGAGCGAGTTCAGGCAATAGGGTAGCGCCATTGTTCATGTCTACCATTCGGATCAGCGTTTCGACGCTGCCGGTATTATAAGTGAGGCCCTGCAGACGGTTGTGCTTGGTTGATCTGCAAATGTTCAGTACCTGTGAACGCATGCAGTGCCCTTCGTTGAGCAGCCATATATTTTCATCTTCCAGGTCATCTGCATTGATAGCTTTTTTCTTAAAGAGCTTGCTGTTCTTGCTGATGTAAGTGACAAAGTTCTCATAATACATAGGTGCTTCATCGATGGCCTGGTCTGCCAGTGGAGTAGCAAGAATTCCGCAATCCAGTACGCCTGTTTTCAGATGATGGATAATGTCTTCTGTGGTGTATTCCCAGATCAGCAGTTTCAGCTCGGGGTATTTTTCCATCATTGCCGAGATAACTTTTGGCAACAGGTAGGGTGCTACGGTAGGAATAATGCCAACTTTAAGCTCCCCTGTTACTTCCTGCTGCTGGTCGCTGATGATCTCTTTGATCTTATGGCTCTCCTGTAATACAATCCTCGCCTGTTCTATGATCTGGGCACCGATCTCTGTAGGGATGATCGGCTGTTTGCTGCGGTCAAACAATTTTACGCCAAGCATTTCTTCCAGTTTCTGAACCTGCATGCTGAGTGTTGGTTGGGTTACAAAACACTTTTCAGCAGCACCTACAAAACTACGGTAAGTGTCTACTGCAACGATGTATTCAAGTTGGACTAAAGTCATATAGCTAAAGTTTATTTACTTTAGTAAATATATCAATTTTAACTATGCTTCTCTAAAAAATCCTGATAGGCAAGTTTAATGCCCTCTTCCAGCTCTATTTTATGCTTCCAGCCAAAAGCATGCAATTTGGATACGTCCATCAGCTTCCTTGGTGTGCCGTCTGGTTTCGTGCTGTCAAAGGCAAGGGTCCCTTCAAAACCGGTCACTTTTTTGATGAGCAGAGCAAGGTCTTTTATGCTTAAATCTTCTCCTGTTCCTATATTTACAAGACCGGGTTCATTGTAGTTTTGCATCAGGTAATAACAGGCTTCGGCGAGATCATCGGCGAAAAGAAATTCGCGCATTGGCGATCCTGAACCCCAAATGACTACTTCCGGTGTTCTGTTGATCTTTGCCTCATGGAACCTGCGGATCAGAGCGGGCAGTACATGGGAATTTTGGGGATGATAGTTGTCATTGTATCCGTACAAATTGGTCGGCATTACAGAGATAAAATTGCATCCGTACTGAGCGCGGTAGGCATCAGCCATTTTTATGCCGGCAATTTTTGCGATGGCATAAGGTTCATTGGTTTCTTCGAGCAAGCCTGTCAGCAGGTATTCTTCCTTCAAAGGCTGTGGCGCCAGTTTCGGATAAATACAACTTGATCCCAGGAACATTAGTTTTTTTACTCCGTTGAGGTAAGACTGGTGGATGACATTGTTTTGTATACAAAGGTTTTCATAAAGGAAATCAGCCCTGTAGGTATTGTTGGCTATAATGCCGCCTACTTTTGCTGCCGCGAGGAATACATAGCCGGGTTTTTCTGTCTCAAAAAAATCAGTAACCGCCTGCTGACTACGCAAGTCGAGTTCGGCTGATGTTTTGGTAATGAGGTTATTGTAACCTTCTTTAGTCAGTTTGCGGTAAATGGCTGAGCCTACCATTCCACGGTGACCTGCAATGTATATTTTTGCGTTCTTTTCCAATGTTAAATCAATATAGATTACAAAAGTACGAATTTGTAATAAGTATTAGTGAGGATATGGTGAAGCAGGGATTAAGCACTTACGTAGTTTTTATCTAAGTTTGTATAAAATTTTTAAGCGTGGGCAAAGACAAATTAAGGAAATTTGCAGAGATAGACACATTTCCGAATGTATATCAGTTGGATGAAGGGAAGGAACTGAAAGGTAAATGGGCATCGCAGCATTTTAAAAACAACAATCCTGTTATACTGGAGCTGGCTTGCGGTAAGGGTGAATACTCAGTAGGTCTGGCAAAGATGTTTCCAAACAAGAATTTTATAGGGATAGACCTAAAGGGTAACAGGATCTGGCGCGGTGCACGTACAGGCGTAGATGAAGGAATTAGCAACCTGGCCTTTTTAAGGATCCAGATAGAAGACATTGTGGATTATTTTGGAGAACATGAAATAGAAGAGATCTGGATTACTTTTCCTGACCCGCAGCCACAGGACAGCAGAGAAAAGAAACGACTGACCTATCCTGGGTTTTTAGATAAGTACAAAACCTTTCTTAGACCCGGAGGAAAGATCAACCTGAAGACAGATAATGACGGTTTGCATCAGTATACTGTGGAGACCGTGAAAAATTTAAATCTGACCTGTCATAAAAGAACAGAAGAGTTGTATAAATCTGAGTATGCGGATGCTGTGCTTTCTATTAAGACGCACTATGAAAGGATTTATCTGAAACACGATAAAAATATCAATTACATACAATTTTCATTTGAATAATGGAGCAATCATTCTATGATCAGGTCTTTGAGCTGGTGCGCCTTGTTCCAAAAGGAAGGGTGACCTCTTATGGCGCTATTGCGAAAAGCCTTGGCGCTGGTGGTTCTGCCAGAATGGTAGGCTACGCCATGGCAAATGCCGGACTTGCACACCCGGTAATACCTGCGCACAGAGTGGTCAACAGCAGTGGGCTGCTGACTGGTAAGTTTCATTTTGCTACACCTGAACTGATGCAGGAATTACTGGAGCAGGAAGGGGTTGTGATTAAGAACGATAAAGTTCAGAATTTCAAATCGCTTTTCTGGAATCCGCTGACCGAATTATAAAAACAATATGGGTGCGCCTATTTTTTCATAGAATTGTAGGCTGCAACAAAGGCTCTGAGCAGTTTGCCATCAAAGGATTCGGTAGCTTTGATGCGTTCAGCAAGATCTTCGTCATTGGTCATTTTTTGCAGCAGAACATTTTTGATGTGCTGGGTTTTGCCTTCGGAATTACTGTCATCGGCCGGAACTTCCATCAGGGGCCCCGTGCCAATCCTTTCAATGAAATAGGTCGTTGGAATCACTCTTTTGGGCTGGTCTGCAGCACTGCCTCCGCCTCCTCCAAATGAAATACCGGCCCCTACACCACCTCCAAGCCCGCCTGTGCCACCACCAACAGAAACCGCAGGTCTTACTTTTGCCCTTTTCTGCGGAGCTTCCTGACCGAGGGTATTGCCGCCTGTGGAATACAGATTTACCGCACCCTGCTCGAGCAGCCTGAAGAAACGGAATTCCATCTTTTTTCCGGTTATGATCGGCTTACTGACATAGGTTTCGCCATTCCATACAAACTCCTTAATGTCTTTTGCTTCGTACTGAACGATGGATTCATCGTCGTTCTTAAGGATCACAGAGGTGAAGTTGGTAGCTTTGATCGTTCCCCTGATGTAATTACCCTCCTTGATCACAACGATGTCCTGTGCCAGTATATGTTCTGCTGCCAGGGCGAGCACAAAAAGAATCAGATATTTTATAGATCTCATAATTTTCAAATAACGGAAATTATTAGAGTATTAGTACCTTTATCGGAGTAACAAATAAAAGATACCTTTAATAACAACATAAAAAAGCGATGAAAAAACTTTTCCTTCTTGATGGTATGGCCCTGATCTACCGCGCGCATTTCGCACTCAGCAAAGCACCGAGGTTTACTTCTACAGGAATCAATACTTCTGCGGTGATGGGTTTTGCGAATACGTTGCTGGAGGTGCTGAAAAAGGAAAAACCTTCACACATCGCCGTAGTTTTTGATACAGAAGCACCGACGGAACGCCATACCGACTTTGTGGGGTATAAGGCGCATCGGGAAGCCATGCCGGAGGACCTGGCGACGGCACTGCCTTATGTATGCAAAATGATAGAAGGCTTTAAAATCCCTGTGATTACTAAAGACGGCTTTGAGGCTGATGACATCATCGGAACGCTGGCAAAAGAGGGTGAACGTCAGGGGTTTCAGGTATATTGTATGACTCCTGATAAGGATTTTGGGCAACTGGTTTCTGAGAATATCTTTATCTATAAGCCTGCGAGAATGGGCAATGAAATGGAGGTGCTTGGAGTGAAGGAAATATTGAACAAATGGGAAATCGAACGTGTGGAGCAGGTGATCGATATCCTGGGACTTTGGGGGGATGCGGTTGATAATATTCCCGGTATTCCCGGTATTGGTGAAAAGACAGCGAAGCTGCTGATCAAACAATACGGTTCTGTGGAAAATATAATCGCCAATTCGCATGAACTGAAGGGAAAACAACGTGAGAATGTAGAAATGTACGCGGAACAGGGGATTATCTCTAAAAAACTGGCGACTATAATTCTGAATGTTCCCGTTGAATTTGATGAGCAGGCGCTGTTACTGGAAGAACCCAGCAGGGAGCTTCTGGAACCGTTGTTTGCGGAACTGGAATTCAGGACGATAGGTAAACGTGTCTTTGGGGAAGGCTTTAGTGTAAATGAGGCCAAAGGCGGTGCAGGACAGCAGACAGATCTTTTCGGACAGGTGGCTGAGTTGCCGAAACGTGATCCTAAAGTTTTTGTGGCCAGCCCTGAAATGTTTGAGCCTGCTGATGCGAAGACGATAGAAAATACGGAGCACTTTTATAAACTGATGGATACGCCTGAACTGCGCAAGGAGCTGATTGCTTTATTACTGCTTCAGGAAAGTATTTCATTTGATACAGAAACTACAGGCACGGATGCTAATCTGGCTGAACTGGTAGGTTTGTCCTTCAGCATCAAACCGGGAGAAGGATATTATGTTCCGGTGCCTGAAGACAGGGAGCAGGCTCAGCTGATCGTGGATGAGTTTAAGCAGGTATGGGAGAATGCCGCTATTGATAAGATCGGCCAGAACATTAAGTATGACATGCTGATTCTGAGCTGGTACGGAGTTTCGGTTAAGGGCAAGTTATTCGATACGATGCTTGCGCATTACCTGATCGATCCGGATACACGCCACAATATGGATGTGCTGTCTGAGAATTACCTCAATTATTCTCCGATCTCTATTACTACACTGATCGGCCCTAAGGGTAAGGCGCAGGGTACCATGCGAGATGTACCAGTAGAAAAGGTGGTGGATTATGCCGCTGAAGATGCTGATGTAACCTTACAGCTGGCCAATAAGTTCAGGCCTATGCTCAAGGAGCTGAATGCGGAACGGTTGGCTATGGAAGTGGAAAATCCGCTGATCTATGTACTGGCTGATATTGAAAAGGAAGGGGTGCGCATCGATATGGATACCCTGATCAATTACTCTAAGGAACTGGAGGTTGACATCAGGAGGTTTGAGCAAAGTGTATATGACAAGTGTGGGATCAAATTCAACCTGGCTTCACCAAAGCAACTGGGGGAGGTTCTGTTTGATAAGCTTTGCCTCGATCCCAAGGCTAAAAAAACCAAGACGGGGCAATACCAGACCGGCGAGGATGTACTGCTGGCGCTGGCATCGAAAAGTGACATTGTACAGGATATCCTGGATTTTCGCCAGCTGCAAAAGCTGAAATCTACTTATGTGGACGCACTGCCGCTAATGGTCAATCCAAAAACAGGCCGTGTGCATACGAGTTATAACCAGGCGGTTGCTGCAACGGGACGTTTAAGTTCAAATAACCCCAATTTACAGAATATTCCTATACGTACTGAAAGGGGACGTGAGGTTCGTAAGGCATTTATTCCGAGAGATGAAAACCATATTTTGCTGTCAGCGGATTATTCGCAGATTGAGCTGCGGATCATTGCTGATATCAGTAAGGAAGAAAATATGCTGGATGCTTTTTCTAAAGGAATAGATATTCACACGGCTACAGCAGCTAAAGTATACGGTATTTCTATTGAAGAAGTAGATAGTACTCAACGGCGGAATGCCAAGGCCGTAAACTTCGGCATTATTTACGGACAATCGGCTTTTGGTTTGTCTCAGAATCTGGGGATTCCACGCAAGGAAGCAGCAGAGATCATAGAGCAGTACTTTACGCAATACCCGGGGATTAAAAAATATATGTCTGATACCATGAATTTTGCACGAGAGAATGGATTTGTAGAGACCATCCTTGGCAGAAGACGCTATCTGCGTGACATCAATTCCGCGAATCAGACGGTGCGTGGTTTTGCAGAACGAAATGCGATCAATGCACCAATACAGGGTTCTGCTGCAGATATGATCAAGGTAGCGATGATCAACATCCATAAGGATATTCAGGATCAGAAATTACAGTCTAAAATGACCATGCAGGTACATGACGAGTTGGTGTTTGATGTGCTGAAGACGGAAGTGGAGGCCATGAAGGAAATCATTTCACACAGAATGAAGACGGCGATTAAAACCACGGTTCCGATTGAAGTAGAGATCGGGCAGGGCGAAAACTGGCTGGCTGCGCATTAGATATATCTTTTATCACGCTTAATATAAAAAAGCAAAACATTGCTATTCGAAGACTGGACCTTGCGCGCTGAAGAAGCGTACAAATCCTATGTCTTCTCATAGAACGTTTTGCTTTTTTTGCAATAGGCCTGAAGGAACAATCCCGCTTAAAGCTCAATGGTTTCGCCAATGCCTGGCAGCAATAATACTTTGTTTTCCCTTTTGAATTTTGCTACGGCATCTTCGGTATCAATTTGAATCGGAGGGAAGGTGTTGTAATGAACGCCGATCACTTTGCTGCATTCCAGGTATTTTGTTGCGATTAAGGCATCATCAACATCCATAGTGTAATGACCTCCTATTGGAAGAATGGCATAATCGAGGTTGTAAAGGTCTGCCAGGATCTTCATCTCCAGTGTGAGAGCGGTATCTCCTGCAAAGTAAATGGTTTTCCCTTCCAGTTCCAGAACAAAGCCCGCAGGATTCCCACCATAGCTATCGTCAGGATTTCCGCTGCTATGTACTGCCCAGACTGTTCTGAGTGTGCCAAAGTCAAATTTAGCCTTGCCGAAATTGATATCTGTTACATTTTTAACACCTTGTCTCGTAATCCAGGCTGCAACTTCTACTATGGCTATTACTTGTGCCTTTGTTCTGTTGGCTATGGCAACGAGATCGGCTACGTGATCGCCGTGTCCATGACTCACCAGGATATAGTCGGCCTCAATGGTGTTGATGTCGATCTCCTTTGCCAGCGGATTGTGGGTGATAAAAGGATCGAAAAGGAATTTTCTGCCTTCTGCTTCTATTGAAAAACAGGACTGGCCGTAATAAGTGAATTTCATAAGATTAAGATTATTGTCCAAATAAACCGCCAAGCCCACCAAGCATATCCTTTGTCATATGCTGCATTTCAGCAGCGCTCACCTGATCGGCTTGTGCCAAAGCCTTGTTTACTGCTGTGAGCAACAACTCTTCCAATTCTTCTTTATCGGCCTGCTTATAGAATTCTTCATCGATTTCAATGCCGGTAATGTTTTTGTTTGCAGTAGAGCTGATGCGGATCTTGCCACCCTCTACTTCTCCATAAACAGATATGGTGTCCAGTCTTTTCTTTATCTCGTCAGCTTTTTGTTGTGCCGCCATTAACTTGTCAAACATAATAATTGAGTTTTTATATACAACGAAATTAATGCAAATTGGTTTAAAACCAGAGGTCTAAAATGAAAAAAGCGGCTCAATTGTAATTGAACCGCCTGTATCATCAGTTGATGTTGTTTTTCAGAGGTAGATATTAATAGTTACGGGGAAAAGACATAAATAGTTTGCTCCGGAGCAAACTATTTATTTTCGGGGTTTGGCGCGTTCATATTGTACCGGCCATTTTACCTCCTCATTCAGCTGTGTGGCTGCATGGAGCGGAAAGTAAGGATCTCTAAGTAGTTCTCTCGCGAGAAATATAAGGTCTGCTTTTCCTTCTTTCAAGATATCTTCTGCCTGTTGCGCACCAGTGATCAGCCCGACTGCCGCGGTCAGTACATTTGTTTGTGTTTTAATGGAAGCAGCGAAGGGCACCTGATAGCCGGGGCTTACAGGAATTTGCTGTTTGGGAGAAAGTCCGCCAGAGGAGCAATCTATGAGGTCAACACCAGAGGTCTTTAAAATGCCGCATAAGCGCAGAGATTCTTCCGGGGCCCATCCACCATCGACCCAGTCTGTAGCCGATATGCGGACAAACAGGGGGTTTTCTTCCGGCCAAACTTGCTGGACTTCACTGATGACCTCCAAGAGCAGGCGTATTCTATTGTCAAAGCTGCCCCCATACTCGTCCTCACGAAGGTTACTTAGCGGAGAAAGAAACTGATGCAAAAGGTAACCATGTGCGGCATGAATTTCTATGATTTTAAAACCGGCAAGTAATGCTCTTTTCACCGCAGACCTGAAATCTGCTTTTACTTTTTCTATTCCTGCTTTGTCTAATGCAGACGGGGCTTCAGTACCCTGCTGGAATGGGACTGCACTGGGTGCGAAAGTCTTCCATCCGCCTTCCTGTTCGCTGATGTGCCCACCTCCATTCCAGGGAGCAGCGCTGCTTGATTTTCTTCCGGCATGTGCCAGCTGGACTCCTGCTGCGGACCCGTGTTCGTGAATAAAATCTGTAATGCGTTTGAGCATGGGAATATGTTCATCATTCCAGATTCCGAGATCTTCGGCACTGATCCGTCCTTCAGGAGATACCGCACTGGCTTCAAGAATGACCAATCCAGCCCCGCCAATGGCTCTGCTGCCAAGATGCACGAGGTGCCAGTCATTTGCAAAACCGTCTTTAGCCGAATACTGGCACATAGGAGAAACACCTATTCTGTTTCTTAAAGTGAGATTTCTGATGGTAAGGGGAGAAAATAATATCGACATGTCCTGTATTTTTAACCGGGTCCTATCGGACACTCATGAGTTGTTTATTGAATGCTACAAATATCCTGAAAAGATCGTTATACTCGCTAAGGGGCAATGTAGCGGCAATGTCATTTACATCGTGATAAGCACTAATACCTCCCTGAGTATAAATGAAAAATGCAGGCACACCTTTTTCCGTAAAAAAATAATGGTCGCTGTTTGCCGCTTTCCCCCTCTTGTTTATTTTAACAAGCAGGTGCTCTGCATCATTGATGTTGTTGAGCAGAACAAATTCTTTGGGATGTAGCGTCGCATTAACGACAGTTATGCCGGTTTCGCCGGTTCCTACCATATCCATATTGATCAGGAACCGGATCTTATAGAGTGGGACCAGCGGATGCTCTGTAAAGTATTTTGAGCCAACGAGGCCCGCTTCCTCCCCGGAAAAACAGATGAATCCGATGCTGTATGGTGCCGGGTTTTCTGCATAGTATTTTGCCAGGCTAAGGAGCATGGAGATGCCGCTGGCGTTGTCATTTGCGCCGGGGAAATAGGTCTCGGCACCCATTCCTCCCAGGTGATCGTAGTGTGCTGTAATGAGCAGCAGAGAATCGGGCTCCCTGGTTCCTTTTACCATTGCGCAAATATTTGCAGTCTTAAAATCAGGTACAAAATTATTTTCTATGTTTACTTCAATATCCATCGGGGTTCCGGAAAGCGATTTTTTATCAACCAGGATGCCGGTGTAATCCCCCTTTTCCTGCGCTACAGACCAGGTCAGCTTGTCTTTCAGGACAACTGATATTTTATGTTCGAGATTAACGAAGGTCGCGCTGTCTATGCGATCAAATTTCCCCCTTCCTTTTGATCCAATACTTTGCGGCTCAACAATAAAGTCCTTTCCGGGAATCAAAAGGGTTTCATTTATTTTTACCATGATAGCTCCGGGGAAAGTATTTACAGGAAAAGAAAAGGATTGTTTAAAATCTTTTCCGTCCATTGGTTTTAATCCGTAGGATCTGAGTTCATTTGTAATAAAGACAGCAGCCCTGGATAACCCTTCTTTGGTATAACCTCTTCCCCACATGGTTTTTGAGGTGAGCGTATCCAGTATTTTTCTTGAATATTCGATTTGCTGGGACATGGCCTGCCGGGATGCAAACAGGCACACGATAAGAAGGAGCTTCTTCATGATGAGGTTAATAAGGTGGTATTTCAATTGTGTTTAGTAAATATAGCGCTTAAGACATTATATTCAGATGTACTTTAAGTAAAAACAGATCCCCTTGTTTTGTGTTATAATATTGTTACCTGAAAACCAGAGCATATACCGGGTGGCAACATCTGAATGTAATTTGAAGGGCTATAGTTTTACTAAAAAATGTAAAAAAATCAAAAACGTATTGCACAACTCGATATTTATTTAAACCTTTGCGCCTCAACTCATTCAAAGAACTATTTCAAACAGAAAAATGAACAAGTACAGCACCCATAAACTTTCTATTGTAGAGGCAGGATATATTGCTTCTAAAGGGTTGTTTATTGAGCATTTGCGACCCATATTTTCTGTTTTCACAAGCCGGCAAACCTATACACCGCGCATTTAAATGAACTCTTAAGCTTAGCTTTTGAATTTTTCCACAGAGGATTGCCTCTCAAAAAACAATTAATCAGAACATGTATATTTTTTCGTTATCATTTTAATGAATATAAACGATTTTATAGTGCAGGTAGCGCTTCCTGAACATCGTGCCTTTGCAGAAGAGATCTGTGAAGAGATGTCTGAGTCGGCTAAAGCACGCGGCACCGGGATCGCAAAGCGCTCTCCGGAATATGTGGCCGGCAAAATGAACGATGGGAAAGCTGTGATCGCCTTTCATAAAGATGGCGGCTGGGCAGGTTTCTGCTACATCGAAACCTGGAGCCATGGTCAGTTTGTCGCCAATTCAGGCCTGATCGTTAGTCCGAAGTACCGCAAAGCCGGTTTGGCGAATGCGATCAAGCATAAAATATTCGAACTCTCCAGACAGAAATATCCTAAAGCAAAGATTTTTGGGTTAACCACGGGTCTGGCTGTAATGAAGATCAATTCAGATCTGGGTTATGAGCCGGTTACTTATTCTGAGCTTACTCAGGATGAGGAATTTTGGAAGGGCTGTCAGAGTTGTGTGAATTTTGAAATTCTGAAGATGAAGGAACGCAAGAATTGCATGTGTACTGCTATGCTTTACGATCCTGTGGAACAAAAGCACGATGCGGCAAAGAAATTTGCTGAGGAGTTGCACAAGAATCCGACTTTATACGAGCGTTTTATGAGTATCAAGCAAAAGCTGGTACTGAAATCAAAACCGCAGAGTAAGGGCTTGAAATCCTTATTGTTAATGTTTACCCTTTTATTTAAATAGCTGTTTATCATGAAGAAGAAAGTTGTTTTAGCTTTTAGCGGAGGTTTAGATACCTCATTTTGCTGCATTTACCTTGCTCAGGACCGTGATTTGGAAGTACATTCCGTAATCGTAAATACTGGTGGTTTTTCTGATGAGGAACTTCAGGAAATAGAAAAGCGTGCTTATGCTCTTGGTGTATCCTCTCATGCAGTTGTTGATGAAACTACAAATTATTATGATAGCTGCATTAAATATCTGATCTACGGTAACGTACTGAAAAATGCAACCTACCCGCTCTCTGTAAGTGCAGAGCGTGTAAGTCAGGCTACGGCAATTGCCAATTATGTAAAGAAGATCGGTGCCGATTATGTGGCTCACGGGAGTACCGGAGCTGGCAATGATCAGGTACGTTTTGACATGATCTTTAACATCATTATTCCAAATGTAGAGATCATCACTCCGATCAGGGATTTAAAATTATCCCGTGAAGCGGAAATTGAATATCTGGCTGGACGTGGTGTGGTTTATAGTGCGGAAAAAGCAAGGTACTCCATTAATAAAGGTCTTTGGGGTACATCAGTAGGGGGTAAAGAAACATTAACCTCGCATGAGACGCTGCCTGAAGAGGCATGGCCTACACAGATTTCGGAAACCGGATCACGCAAACTTGAGCTGACCTTTGAAAAAGGGGAACTGGTTGCAATTGATGGCGAAATATCTGAGCCTGTGAGGGCGATCCAGAAACTTCAGGCTATTGCACAGCCTTATGGCATTGGAAGGGATATTCATGTGGGAGATACGATTATAGGGATTAAAGGACGTGTGGGTTTTGAGGCTGCAGCACCAATGCTGATCATCAAGGCGCACCATACCCTGGAAAAACATACGCTGACCAAGTGGCAGCTATCCTGGAAAGAGCAATTGTCTTCTTTCTATGGCAACTGGCTGCATGAAGGACAGTTTCATGATCCGATCATGCGCAACATAGAGGCTTTCCTGACTGATACTCAGAAAGTAGTGAGTGGAAAGGTATTTGTAGAACTATTACCTTACCGTTTCAATATCATTGGTATTGAGTCAGAACACGACCTGATGAGCAATAAGTTTGGCAGCTACGGGGAAATGAACAATGCATGGAGTGGAGAAGATGTAAAGGGTTTCTCGAGGATTTTTGGCAATCAGGTGATGATCTGGCATAAAGTGAACGGTCATGAAGATTAAAGCAGGAGTAGTAGGCGGAGCCGGCTATACCGGTGGAGAGATGCTGCGCTTGCTGATCAATCACCCTTCGGTTGAAATGGTGTTTGTGCATAGCAGCAGCAATGCGGGTAACCTGGTATCTGATGTGCATACGGATCTTTTTGGAGATACAGATCTTCGTTTTAGTGCTGAATTGAGCCAGGGAATTGATGTGCTGTTTCTTTGTGTGGGACATGGGGATGCCAAAAAGTTTCTTTTCGCAAACCCCGTTAACGAAAAGATTAAGATTATTGACCTTAGCCAGGATTTCAGACTGAGGACCAATGCCGGGACCAATTGGGTATACGGATTACCCGAACTGAACAGGGAGAAGATAAAACAGGCACGCTATATTGCTAATCCTGGTTGTTTTGCTACTTGTATTCAACTGGGATTGTTGCCTTTAGCAGCGAAAGGTTTATTGAAAAACGAAGTCCACATCAATGCGACTACGGGCTCTACGGGAGCCGGACAGAGTTTGTCTGGCACTTCTCATTTCAGTTGGCGCAATAATAATCTATCTGTATATAAAGCTTTTGAACATCAGCATCTGAATGAGATTGGTGAGAGTTTAAAGCAGCTGGATAAAGAATTTGATCAGGCAATAAACTTTATTCCACAGAGAGGGGATTTTACGAGAGGCATTCTTGCCGCCATGTATGTAGAAAGTGATCTCACTGCGGAAGAAGCACAGCGCGTATATGAGGATTATTATGAGGATCATGTTTTTACACATGTGAGCAAGAAGAATATTGACCTGAAACAGGTCGTGAATACCAATAAAGGATTGGTGCATGTGGAGAAACATGGCACTAAGCTGTTTGTTGTGAGTATAATCGATAATTTGTTAAAGGGTGCCAGCGGTCAGGCGGTGCAGAACATGAACTTAATGTTTGGATTGCCTGAAAGCGAGGGGCTGCGGCTTAAGGCCCAGGCTTTTTAAGCAGGGCCTTGAGCCGCATTATTAAATTATTGAGTACTCACGCCTGTTGGCAAGCAAATTAAAATCATGAATTTATTCGACGTATACCCATTAAACAATATAGAAATAACAAAAGCATCCGGAAGTAAGGTCTGGGATGCTGCAGGACAAGAATATTTGGATCTTTACGGCGGTCACGCTGTAATTTCTATTGGTCATACACATCCGCATTATGTGAAGCGTCTGACTGATCAGCTGAACCAGGTTGGCTTTTATTCCAATTCGGTACTGATCCCTTTGCAGGTAGAGCTCGCAGCTAAACTGGGAGAAGTATCCGGGAAAACAGATTACCAGTTGTTTTTGTGTAACTCAGGAGCGGAAGCAAATGAAAACGCATTGAAGCTCGCTTCTTTTTACAACAACAGAAAAAAAATAATTGCTTTTAAAGGAGCTTTTCACGGTAGAACTTCTCTCGCAGTCTCAGCGACCGATAACCCAAAGATCATTGCCCCGGTAAACCAAACGGATAATGTTGTTTTTCTGCCTCATAATGATGAGGCTGCATTGTCTGCAGCTTTTGAGGAGTACGGCCATGAGATCTCTGCTGTGATTATAGAGGGAATTCAGGGTGTAGGCGGAATCAAAGAGGCTTCTGTAAGCTTTTTGCAAAAGATCCGTTCACTTTGTGATGAATACAATGCGGTTTATATAGCAGACAGTGTACAGTGTGGTTATGGAAGAACCGGGTTGTTTTATTCACATGATTACTCAGGTGTAGATGCTGATGTATATACGATGGCAAAGGGCATGGGCAACGGCTTTCCTGTAGCTGGAATCTCGATTGCACCTAAATTCAAACCATGGCACGGAATGTTGGGGACTACCTTTGGTGGCAATCATCTGGCCTGTGCGGCAGCCCTTGCTGTACTGGAGATCATAGATCAGGACCAGCTCATGAAGAACGCAGAAGAAATCGGCAGTTATCTGATTGGCGAACTGAAAAAAATAGAAGAGGTTAAGGAAGTGCGCGGACGAGGCCTGATGATCGGAATAGAACTTCCTGAGTCTCTGCCTAATGTAAAGAAAGACCTGCTTTTCAAACATAAGATCTTTACGGGTGAGGCAAAACCTAATGTAATCAGACTGTTGCCTGCTTTGAATTTAAGTAAGGATCAGGCAGATCATTTTTTAAATGAATTTAAAATTGCTTTAAAAGGATGAACCAATTTACTTCCGTACACGATGTGCAAGACATCAGACAGCTGCTAAAAGATGCACTGGCATTAAAGGAAAACCCCTACGCACATCAGGACCTGGGTAAGAACAAAACTCTGGGTCTGGTATTCCTTAACCCTAGTCTGCGCACCCGCCTGAGTACACAAAAGGCAGCGCTGAACCTCGGGATGAACGTAATGGTGATGAATATGGACAAGGAAGGCTGGGCGCTCGAGACTCAGGACGGTGTGGTGATGAACGGGACTACCGTTGAACACATTCGTGAAGCCGCCGCCGTAATGGGTCAGTACTGTGACATTCTGGGACTTCGTTCTTTTCCTAAACTGGTAAACCGGGATGAGGATTACAATGAAGATTTCTTTACTAAATTTATAAAATACTGTAAAGTACCTGTTGTGAGCCTGGAAAGTGCTACACGTCACCCTTTGCAGAGCCTTGCAGACCTGGTGACCATTAAAGAAACCTGGAAAGGCTCGGGTAAACCTAAAGTGGTTCTGGCCTGGGCGCCGCATATTAAGGCTCTGCCGCAGGCAGTGCCCAACTCCTTTGCAGAGTGGATGTGCAAAGCACAGCAGGATGGGATGATTGACTTTACTATCGCTCAGCCTAAGGGATATGAACTCTCCGAAGATTTTACACCGGGGGCTCAGATCACGCATAATCTTGATGAAGCATTAAACGAAGCAGATTATGTGTATGTAAAGAACTGGTCAAGTTATAAAGAATATGGAAAGGTGCTGACCTATCCTGAAGGCTGGATGCTCAACAATGAAAAATTGCAGGGAACGAACGACGCTAAGGTAATGCATTGTCTTCCGGTACGCCGTGACCTGGAGCTTTCTTCTGAAATTCTGGATGGTCCGAATTCTCTCGTGATCCATGAAGCAGGGAACAGGCTTTGGGCAGCTCAGGCGGTGTTGAAACAAATGCTGGAAAAGCTGTAACCTGATTTTTTGTAATTTTGCTTTCCGGATATGATTTTTGCCAGTGGGGATATAACAACAGAATAACAAAAGAAATCGCAAATGAAGAAACTCAGTGTAATTAAGATCGGTGGAAATGTAATCGATAACTCAGAAAAACTGCACCAGTTTTTGCTGGATTTCACTGCGCTTCCGGGTGAAAAGATCCTGATCCACGGGGGCGGGAAAATTGCGACCGAACTGGGTGATTCTTTGGGTGTCACCGCAAAAATGGTGGAAGGACGCCGGATTACTGATATTGATACTTTAAGGATCGTGACCATGGTGTACGCCGGGCTGATCAACAAGAATATGGTTGCTCAGCTGCAGGCCAAAGGCAGCAATGCAATAGGTCTGACCGGTGCTGACGGCAACGTGATCCGGGCCGTGAAGCGGCCGGTTAAGGAAATTGATTATGGTTTTGTCGGTGATCTTGATGCGGCATCTGTATCTTCGTCTGCCCTTGATAGTTTATTGAAGGCAGGGCTGGTCCCGGTACTGTGCGCCATTACACACGATGGGGATTCGCAGCTCCTGAACACCAATGCAGATACCATTGCCTCGGCTGTGGCTGTGGCGATGTCTGGTCTGTATGAAACTTCCCTGATCTATTGTTTTGAGAAAAGAGGGGTAATGAAAGATGTGGATGATGATGATTCATTGGTGCAGGAGATCAGGATGGACGAATTTGAAGGACTGAAAGCAGAGGGAATTGTTTCAGGTGGAATGATTCCGAAACTACACAATGCTTTTGAAGCGATAAAAAGTGGGGTGAATGCGGTATACATCGGAAAAGCAGATGAGTTGTCTCAAATAGACCGGCAGAATTTCGGAACACGATTAATTAAATAGATATGAACCAGTTTAACGGCAGTATTGCCATCTTAGGAAGCGGAAACATCGGCATTTCATTAGCCAAAGGATTAGTTAAGGCAAGCTATGCGCAGCCCGGACAAATCAGTCTGACCAGACGCAGTCTTGCTAACCTTGGCGTGCTTGCTGATCAGGGTTTCATCACCAGTACCGACAATGCTGCAGTAGTGGCAGGTTCGGAAATCATCGTGCTTGCAGTACTTCCACAACAACTAAATCAATTACTGGATCAGATCAAACCGGTGGTAAATGCGGATAAACAGGTATTCATATCAGTTGCCTCTGGAGTAAGCTGTGCGGACATCAGAAATAAACTGGGAGATCATGTGCAGGTGATCAGGGCGATGCCGAATACGGCAATAGCGATTGGTCAAAGCATGACCTGTGTGGCAACGGATAATGCATCTGCAGAACACGTAGCCGAGGTAATCAGGATGTTTGAAACGGTAGGTGCTGTGGTGAAGATCAATGAGGACCTGATGACCTCTGCAACGGCCCTGTGTGCCTGTGGCATCGCATTCTTTTTGCGTGCGATCAGAGCAGCCTCACAAGGCGGGGTAGAGATTGGATTTCATGCAGATGAAGCTTTGAAAATGGCTGTACAAACCGCCAAAGGAGCGGCTGATCTTTTATTGCAGATGCAGTCACATCCCGAACAGGAAATAGATAAAGTAACTTCGCCTAAGGGCTGTACCATTGCCGGATTGAATGAAATGGAACATAATGGATTCAGTTCCTCATTAATTAAAGGCATTAAACTGTCGGCGATAAAAGCCGGTGCTCTATACACAAAAGAATAAGTATGATAGAACAACTGCAAAAGGAAAGCTTAGAGCTGTTAAAACAATTGATCAGGATCCAGTCCTTTAGTAAAGAGGAAGACCGGACAGCAGATGCTATTGAACAGTTTTTGCAGCAACGCAATATAAAAACTTTTAGAAAGCTCAATAACATCTGGGCCTATAATAAGCATTTTGACGGTGCGAAGCCAACTGTGCTTTTGAATTCACACCATGATACCGTAAAACCAAATTCGGGCTATACGCGCGATCCTTACGATGCTGCGGTAGAAGAGGGTAAATTGTATGGGCTTGGCAGCAATGATGCAGGAGGATGTCTGGTATCACTGATAGCGACCTTTTTGTATTTCTATGATCGGGAAGACCTGGTCTATAATGTTTGTCTTGCGGCTACTGCAGAAGAAGAAATTTCCGGAAATAATGGACTGGAACTGGTACTGCCAGATCTTGGTGAGCTGGAATTTGCGATAGTTGGTGAACCTACCCAAATGAACTTGGCCATTGCTGAACGGGGTCTGCTGGTGTTGGATTGTACATCAACAGGAAAGGCAGGACATGCTGCACGTGAAGAAGGGGACAATGCCATCTATAAAGCGCTAAAGGACATTGAGTGGTTTCGCAATTATAAATTTTCGAAGGTTTCTGAAGTTTTCGGGCCATTGAAAATGACGGTAACCATCATCAATGCGGGCTCACAGCATAATGTGGTTCCTGCTAACTGTACCTTTACCGTTGATGTCCGCGTAACAGATGCTTATACGAATGAAGAAGTTTTAAAGATTATCCGGACCAATGTGGATTGTGAAGTGAAGCCCAGATCTATCAGGTTAAAGCCTTCTTCTATCGACAAGGAACATCCGCTGGTGCAGGCAGGCGTGACTCTTGGAAGAACTACGTATGGATCTCCAACAACTTCCGATCAGGCATTACTCAGCATTCCTTCTGTTAAGGTGGGCCCGGGTGATTCTGCAAGATCGCACATGGCAGATGAATATGTGTATGTAGATGAAATTGCTGAAGGCATTGAACTGTACACCAGGATGCTGGAACCTGTGATCAAAGGATAGAAAATACCGCTTACGTCATAAATATTCAAATTATTTTATGAGAACCCTTTTGAAATCTTTATTCCCTGTTACCCTTGCTGTACTGGCTTTTGCTGTTCTTTTTGCGGCCGGACCACTGGATCGAAAGATCTCTGACCCTTTATACCTTACTGTTCCTGAACCGGTACCAGCCAGAAGAATTTCAGATTTCCTGAATAGCATAGGCGTAAACTCTGCCATTTCCACACGTGGAGAATCCCTGAAAAAGACAATAGAGATTTCAAAATACCTCGGTGTCCGATGGATCCGCTCTGGCTATGAGGGCGGAGTTCTTGTATCTGATATGATTGAATTGAACAAGCAGGCCGGGATTAAGTTTAGCTATGGTCTGCTGAGTGGAGGTACGGATATTGAGCAGCTGCTCAAAGGAGGCAGGGAATTGTCGGAAGCAGGAGCTCTGCTGGCATTTGAGGGATTGAATGAACCCAATAACTGGGGCATAAAATATAAAAATGCGGAAGGAGGAAAGGATCATACCTGGATGCCGGTGGCAGAGTTGCAGCGGGATCTATACGCGGCAGTGAAAAAGGATGAGCTGCTGAAGAAATACCCTGTATGGAGCCTGAGTGAGAATGGTGCCCAAACCGATAACACAGGACTTCAATTTCTGGAGATACCCAGGGCTGCAGGAACTTTAATGTCTGATGGAACGAAGTACGCGGATTACGCCAATTGTCACAATTACTTTATGCACCCTTCAAATCCCGGATTGTATGACAATCAAACCTGGAATGCGGCAGATCCGGGTAAGCTTTGCAAGGTTGACGGATTGTATGGCAATTATGGCAATACCTGGAGCGCTAAATTCAAAGGCTATGAGGGAGAAGCTCTGGAAAAATTACCAAGGGTAACTACAGAAACCGGAGCTACTATCGGTGGAGAACTCACAGAGGAAAAACAGGCCCGCATGTTCCTGAATTTATATCTTGCCCAGTTTGCGAGGGGCTGGAGCTATACTGCCCTTTATTTGTTGAGAGACCGGTCTGATGAAGCAGGCAATCAGACGTTTGGTTTTTACAAACCGGACTATACACCAAGGAAATCTGCGCTGTATATGCACAATATGACCAGCATTCTGGCTGATAAAGACAGCGGGGATATTCCATTGGGTAAACTCAGCTATGCCATTGCTGGTCTGCCTGAAACCTCACATCACCTGCTGCTGCAAAAAAACAATGGGAGTTTTATGCTGATCGTCTGGGCTGAAAAGGTAAAAGGCAGGGATGAAGTCAAGATTACTTTTGGCAGCAAGGTGTCTGATGTAAAGATCTATGACCCTACGATAAGCATTTCAGCGATCAGCACGCTGAAAAATTCTGATGCAGTAACACTGACTTTGAGCGACCATCCGATGATCGTAGAGATTTAACAATCACCTCGTACTCTAAGTAATTATTGTATTTTTGCAGCATGAAGATCTGGCAAAAAAACGTAAACGTAAATAAAGATATTGAGACTTTTACTGTAGGTAAGGACCGCGAACTGGACCTGCAGATGGCTGCCTTTGATGTACTGGGTTCACTGGCGCATGTAGAAATGCTGGAAAGCATAGGCCTGCTGACTGCAGGGGAACTGGCCGCAGTACAAAAAGAACTCAAAAATATTTACGCCGAAATAGAAGCCGGAGACTTTGTGATAGAAGATACAGTGGAGGATGTGCATTCTCAGGTGGAATGGCTGCTGACACAACGCATTGGTGATGCAGGTAAAAAGATCCATAGCGGCCGTTCGCGTAATGACCAGGTGCTGGTGGACCTGAAATTATTTTTCAGGAGCTGTATAGAGGAGATGGTTGGAAATACTTCCGTTTTGTTTGACCAGCTTATTCAACTGAGCAATACGCATAAGGATAAGTTACTTCCCGGATACACACATTTGCAGATCGCCATGCCTTCTTCTTTCGGACTGTGGTTTGGCGCTTATGCCGAAAGTCTGGCTGATGATATGGAGCTGATGCTGGCCGCCTGGAAGATCTGCAATAAAAATCCGCTGGGTTCTGCTGCAGGATACGGATCTTCTTTTCCGCTGAACCGTACCATGACCACTGAACTATTGGGTTTTGAAAGATTGAATTACAACGTGGTCTATGCACAAATGGGCAGAGGCAAAACAGAGCGTATACTTGCGCAGGCAATGACTTCTGTCGCAGCCACTCTGGCCAAAATGGCTATGGATGTCTGTTTGTTCATCAACCAGAATTTTGGCTTCATCAGCTTTCCCGATGAACTGACCACCGGCTCGAGCATTATGCCGCATAAGAAAAATCCCGATGTGTTTGAGCTGATCCGCTCACGCTGCAATAAGATCCAGGCTCTGCCTAATGAGATCGCCATGATGATCACTAATTTGCCTTCCGGTTATCACAGGGATTTACAGTTGCTCAAGGAAAACCTTTTTCCCGCCATGACTTCACTCAATGAGTGCCTGGAGATGACTACCTTTATGCTGCAGAACATAACCGTTAAGGATGGCATCCTGAAGGATAAGAAGTATGCTTACCTGTTTAGCGTAGAGGTCGTGAACGAGCTTGCTTTAAAAGGTACTCCTTTCAGAGAGGCGTACAAAATCGTTGGAGAATCTATAGAAAATGGTACGTTTAGTCCCGGTGCCGAAATACACCATACGCATGAAGGCAGTATCGGGAACCTTTGCAATGGGGAGATTGAAGGAATGATGGCTGATGTACTTTCTCAGTTTAAATTTGAAAAGATTCATGCGGCAATTCAGAAATTGCTGATTAATTAATATAAAAAAGCAGGTCTTCTCATAGAGGACCTGCTTTTTTCTGGACGCTATCTGTCGTTATTTAAACTCCGACGTTTTGTGGAATTCGATATCCGGATAATCCCGCATGGTCATGTTGATCATGAACTCATTATCTGCCAGGTACACAGAATTACCGTCTTTATCCTCACCAATATGCTGTTGTTTCCTTTTCAGGAATTCTGCCAGTTTGGTCTTGTCTTTTGAGGTTACCCAGTTAGATCTGGTATAGCTCAGCATTCTGAACGCTGCCTTTGCTCCATATTCATGCTCCAGTCTGAAAGCGATGACCTCAAATTGAAGCTCACCTACCGCGCCGACTACCTTACGGTTTCCTGGCTGCATGGTAAACAATTGTGCTACACCTTCCTCTGTAAGCTGCTGTATGCCTTTCTCCAGTTGCTTTGTCTTTAAAGGGTCTCTGTTCTCCAATTCCTTAAAGATCTCGGGAGAGAAGCTGGGAATGCCTTTAAACTGAAGTTTTTCTCCTTCGGTCAAGGTATCTCCGATTTTGAAATTGCCGCTATCATACAAGCCCACAACATCACCCGGCCAGGCCTCTTCTACAATACTCTTTTCATTAGCCATGAAATCCATTGGATTGGAGAATTTGAGTTTCTTATCCTGACGGGTATGGTAGTAAAATTTATTGCGCTCAAATTTGCCTGAACAGACCCTTAAGAAAGCAATTCTGTCGCGGTGTTTGGGATCCAGGTTGGCATGGATCTTAAATACAAAGCCTGAAAAATTCTTTTCTTCTGCAGCCACTTCCCGTTGTTCAGCCTCACGTCCTTTCGGACTGGGCGCAATATTGATAAAGGTATCAAGCAGTTCCTTGATCCCGAAATTATTGATCGCACTGCCGAAGAATACCGGCGCCAGTAATCCATCGGTATATAAGCTCTTATCAAGGTCACCATATACACCGTGTACCAGTTCCAGGTCTCCTTTTAAACCTTCCAGTTCTTTGGCCTTCAGGAAATTGGTCAGATTTTGATCGTTGAGATCGCTTACCTCTATCACCGGGTCACTGATTTTAGATTTATCAGGTTCAAAAAGGTTCAGGTGCTTATTGTAGATGCTGTATACACCTTTGAAAGTATGACCCTGTCCAATTGGCCAGGATAGCGGACAAAGGCTGATATTAAGTTTATTTTCAACTTCATCAAGCAGGTCAAAAGCATCTTTACCCTCACGGTCCATCTTATTGATGAAGATGATCACAGGCGTGTTCCGCATGCGGCACACCGACATCAGTTTCTCTGTCTGTTCCTCTACACCCTTTACACAATCTACGACCAGAATAACGCTGTCTACTGCAGAGAGCGTGCGGTAGGTGTCTTCGGCGAAATCCTTGTGTCCGGGGGTATCCAGAATATTGATCCGTTTACCATTGTATTCAAAACCCATTACTGAAGTTGCCACAGAGATTCCACGTTGCTTTTCTATTTCCATAAAATCGGAAGTATTGCTTTGATTGGCCTTGTTGCGCTTCACAGCGCCTGCGGTGTTGATGGCACCCCCAAACAGGAGGAACTTTTCTGTTAATGTAGTTTTACCTGCATCGGGGTGACTGATAATGGCAAATGTTTTTCGTTTTTCTATTTCCGGGTGAATCATAAAGAGTTTAAAGCCTTGTGCTTAATGAAAGGCTGCAAAGATACTTATAAAATATAAAAGAAAAACCGGCTTTATAAAGCCGGTTTTCTGTGTAACTGATTTTGGTGTGTTTTTATCCCCTTCCGCCTCTGGATGATCTGGAAGAACCTTCTCTTCCGCCTCCCTGGCTTCCTCTGCTTTCAGACCCTCTCGATGACTCTACTCTTGCAGGTTGCTGTCTTTGAGGTTGTACCGCTCTTTCCTGACGCTGAGGAGGCGCTTCCTGTCTCTGCACAGGCTGTTGCCTTGGCTGCTCAGTTCTTACAGGCTGTTGCGGCCTTTCAGGAGCCTGAGGCCTATCTGGTGCCTGAGGTCTGTCCGGAGCAGTAATCCTTGTTGGCTGATCGTTGCCTTGCAGACGTTCGGTACGTTCAGGAACTACCCTGCCTTCAGTTGTTCTGTCTGTGTTCTGACGTCCCTGTTGAATTTCGCTGCTGCGGTCTCTTGCCACTCTTCCCGGATTACCGGCTTTGTTGTTTTCAGTCCGGCCATCCCCGGTCCTTCTGTTGATATCACCGTTTTCTCTTCCGTCCCTTCCATTGCTGCCCGTTCTTTCCGGTCTTGCAGTAGCATAGCCTTCACCTCTTACCGAGGTTCTTGGTGCAGCATTTGCATCAGACCCGCCTCTGCCTGGTCTTGGGTTATAAATTTCAACCCTGTTTCCGCTTATACCACTTCTGCCGGGCCTGGTCGTGCGGTCTACCCTGTAGACATTTACATCACGGCCGGTATAACGTCTGATGTCATCCGCTCTGGGGCCGGTATAATAAGTGTTTCTATTCCTTACATAAGTATTGTTGATGATCGTTGTATTGTTGATGATCGTTATATTTCTTCGGGAATAATAACGGGGGAAACTATCATAATAAATGTTTCTATTTGGAACAAATACCCACCACAACGATGGAATGTTAAAGCTTACATTGATGTTCATGCCAGGACCCATAGGTGCCCATCCATAGTATCCGCCACCACTTCTCCAGCTTACCCAGGCTGGTCCCCATACCGTGTCAGGTATCCATACCCACTGATTGTAGCGGTTGTATACCCACCTTCCGTAGTGAAAAGGTGCCCATCCCCAGTCATAGTTGGATACCCAGGTATTGCCGTATTCGGTCATTGCCCATCTTCCGTTGGTATAGTACGGCCTGAAGTCTGCCTGATCCGCATCCGGCCTCCATACATAACCGTATTGAGGATCCTGTATCCAGGTACCGTAAGGAGAGAGTTCATCATAAAAGGATTGCAGAGAAATGTCTTCATCCTGTGCCATAACCCTTTGTGTGGTTCCGGTTAACAAGAGCAGGAGCCCAAGTACAATAGCCGGCAATTTGATCATGTTTTTCATTGTGTGTGTGTTTAATTTTCCTAACGCTCTTTGTATATCAATTTGAGTTCCAAATCCACTCAAAAGTTTAATCTGTTTTTAAAATATTACATTATACTTATATAGTTTCACCTAATTTAATTGGCCTAAGTGTATTGCTTACACATATATTGTTTTATTTCTTTAAGGCTTTAACGTAGACATGAGTAAGCTTTTCATATAAGATGCATGAATTGACCAGATTCCATAATTATTTATAATTAAGCTCGTGTTAGCAGGAAATTATTTCTTCTTTTGTAGATAAATCAAAAATATGCAAACAGGTACTCTATTTCTCATTCCGGTTCCGCTGACCGAAAACGCATCCAACAAGTCATTTACTGCTTATCTGGGCGATACCATTAATGCAATCAGCACTTACATAGTAGAGAACGAGAAAACAGCAAGAAAATTTTTGAAAGAAGCGGGAATAAAAATTCCGCAGAGCGATCTGCTGATTCACGATTACGGAAAACACAAGCGCGGGAACTCCATGGTCCCTTACTTTAAGGAACTGATGACAGGGAAAGATGTTGGTCTGATGAGCGAGGCCGGATGTCCGGGTGTCGCTGATCCCGGTGCTGAGGTTGTTGCTGAAGCGCACAAAAGGGGCATCAGGGTAGTACCTTTAGTAGGACCAAGTTCTCTCTTGCTGGCTTTGATGGCTTCGGGTTTTAATGGACAGAACTTTACCTTTCACGGCTATCTGCCGATTGACAAAGTGGAAAGAGGCCAGCGAATCAAGGAGCTGGAGCAGCAGGCCCAAAAGAACCGCCAGACACAGCTATTCATTGAGACCCCTTTCAGAAACAATCATTTATTCGAAGATATACTGAAAAATACGCAGCCGCAGACTTTGCTTTGCGTGGCTTCTAACATTACAGGAGAAGAGGAGTACATCAAAACACTCACTATAGGGCAGTGGAAACAGGAAAGGATAGATCTGCATAAAAAGCCAACTATATTCCTGCTTTACAGGCAGTTTTAGCGATACATGTTTTTGCTCTCTATGAAGTCCAGTACTTTGTCAGGAACGAAATACTGTATGTTTTTTCCTTCTTTGATCGCTTTCCGGATAAAGGTAGAAGAAATGTCCATTTGAGGAGTTTCCGTAATGATAATAGAAGGATGATCCTGCCATTCACCCAGGTCTATTTCGGGTCTTGGATACACGTAGATCTGATAATTCTTTAACAGGACCTCATAATTCTTCCATTTTTTAAAGGAAGCGAGGTTATCTGCGCCCATAATGAGTACAAACTCCCTGTCCGGGTATTTCTCCTGGAGATAGGTCAGCGTATCAACGGTGTAAGAAGGTTGGGGAAGACCAAATTCAATGTCACTGACCTTGAGCTGATCCGAATTTTCTACAGCAAGCTTAGCCATTTCCAGGCGGTCGTACATATTGGCCAGACCACTCCTGTTTTTCAGTGGATTATGCGGAGACACGACCAGCCATACCTCTTTCAAGCCGGTAAAACCAGCCATATAACTCGCAATGACGAGATGACCAGTATGAATGGGATTAAATGATCCGAAAAATAATCCTGTCTTCATCTAGTTCTAAAGCTATCTTCCTATAAAATCCCCTACCAGCTGTTCTGCTTCTGCACAGGCGGTCCCCAGATCGTAGTTTTTAAGAATAACATCAAACTTATCTGCATAACCCAATTCTTTTTCCGCCTTCACAAATCGTTCTGCAAGTTTTTCGGCACTATCTGTTCCCCGGCCGCTTAATCGTTCCTTCAGCACCTCAAGAGAGGGTGGCTGGACAAAGATGGCCAGTGCATCTTCTTCGTATTTGCGCTTCAGACGCAAACCGCCCTCCACATCAATGTCAAAAATCACATGCTTTCCTGAGTTCCAGATCCGCTCAATTTCTGATCTTAAAGTGCCGTAAAATGTACCGTTGTATACTTCTTCAAACTCCACGAATTCCTGATGGGCAACCTTGTGAAGAAAAGACTCTTTAGAGATAAAATAATAATCCTTTTCGTTTTGCTCGTCACCGCGCGACTCACGGGTCGTAGCAGATATGGAAAAACTTAATGCAGGAAACTGCTTAAGTAAGTGTTTTACTATGGTGGTCTTGCCTGCTCCCGACGGTGCTGAAAATATAATGAGCTTACCTTGTTTCATTCGTATCGTGTTGTTTTATCCGCCCCGGGGCTACAAAACATTTAAAAGTTGTTCCTTGATCTTTTCTAATTCTTCCTTCATGCCCACGACCAGTTGCTGGATCTGTGCATCATTGGCTTTTGCGCCCATGGTATTGATCTCCCTGCCGATCTCCTGAGAAATAAAGCCAAGTTTCTTGCCATTGGCATCCTTGCTTTTCAGGGTCCCCACAAAATAATCACAATGGCTCCTCAGACGGATTTTTTCTTCAGTAATATCCAGTTTGTCAATGTAATAGATCAGTTCCTGTTCCAGTCTGTTCTGGTCCACATTTATCTTTCCTACATTGTCTTCCAGGAATTGGTTCAGCCTGTTTTTAATCTGAGGAATTCTCAGGGGTTCCAGCGCTTCTACTTCAGAGAAGAATTGCAGGATGTTTTTTATCCTCAGCTCAAGATCAAGTTTTAGTACGGCCCCTTCAGTATGACGAAAATCATTAAAACTATTCAGCGCTTTTGTAAAGGTGCTGTTCAGGATCTCCCAATCCTGTTCATTTACCTCATCGTCAGTATAGCTGATCACCTCAGGAAAAGTTAATGCTGCCTGCAAAAGGTTGCTGGAGTTCGCACCCAGATTCAGGTTGATCTCTTCCAGTTGCCTGTAATATTTGCTCAGCAGGGCCGCATTAATGGTTGCCCCTTTAAGATTTTCTTCTGCTCGTTCAATATTGATCGATACACTAACTTTGCCGCGTTCAATTTCCTTACTGCACACATTGCGCAGAAATAATTCTTTATCAGAAAAGGATCTTGGTAATTTTAAGTTCAGCTCAAGGAACTTGCTGTTTAAAGATTTTATCTCTACTGCGAACTTAATATTGTTATGATCTGTAGAGGCCAGGCCGTAACCTGTCATTGATTTTATCATGTGCAAAGATATAATTTATTGTATAGTCAGGCCTATTTAACTTTTTTTAACTTAGCTGATTGGCAAACAATGGTTAAGTTTACAAAATATTTATTACCGATGAAACCCTATTGTTTAAATATTATCGTGTGTATACTTCTTTTTCTGACACCGGATTCACATCTTTTTGCACAACAAGGCTTCATTCTACGGGGTGTAATTAAAGAAAAAGAGAACGGGAACCGGATTGCTGATGCGCAGATTATGAATCAGAGAACAGGGCTTTCTGTAACCAGCAGTAGCTTAGGGCTTTTTCAGATCAGCGCCACGCTGGGAGATACAATCCTGGTGATGAAAAGCGGCTTTTCCGATTTTTCTGCAGCTGTAAATACCTCAAGCACAGATATGATCATTCTGATGGACCGTGATCGCATGCTTAAGCAGGTGGATATAGTCGGGCAATCCAGGAAAGCGGAACTGAATGACCTCAAAAAAGAATACAGGAACAAAGGCTCCTTTTACCAGGGTAAACCACCTTTTCTCTCTTTTCTGTTTACGCCGTTGACCGCTGTATACGAACTTTTTGGCCGTACACCTAAGAATGCCCGGAGGTTTGGAAAATATTACGAAACTGAGATGGAACAGACACTTATCGATGGTCTGTTCAATGAATCGCTGATCCAGAGCAACACGGAGCTGAAGGGAGCAGAACTGGAAAAGTTTATGCTGGATTATCGTCCGGAATATGAAAAAGCAAAGAACTGGACACAGTACGATGCCATCAAGTACATCAGGGAGTCCAATAAAAAATATACAGATACGTTG